>JACDJC010000781.1_pt1 | contig 33079 bp, 23 predicted proteins | sample 7454191 | NCBI WGS metagenome assembly JACDJC01 (sample SAMN14253291, study PRJNA609438) | sludge metagenome | isolation source: sludge after 25d culture with pyrite and EDTA | collected 2018-12-20
CAGTAACCAGCTCTACATTGATGGCGTTGCCCAAACACTGACACAGCGCCGCGGCAGTCCCAACAATAGCCGTGCCGTCGTCTCCAGTACCCTGCGTATCGGTGGCTGGCAATATGACAACAGCTATCGCTTCTCCGGTCGTATCGATGAGGTCAAGATTTTTAATGCGGCTGTAACCCCGTCACTGGTGACGGCGCTTTATACGGAAGCCCACGCCTGTGCTTCTACCCAGGCGGCGCTGGTTGGCTATTGGCGCTCGGATAAGAAGCGGTGGGACGGCACGCCGGCCGAAGTGCTCGACAGCAGCGGCCTGGGGCATCATGGCACGGCGGTCAATGGCGCAACGACTTCAAAAAATGCGCCGGCCCGGTCCGGTGACCCGGGGAGCTGTGGTTACGGTCTCTATGACGGTAGTAATGACTACGTGGTGGTGCCGCACAGCAATGCGCTCAACCCGGAATCCTTCTCCATTGGACTCTGGGCCCGGGTGGATGGCGGCTCGGGCCGTTGGCGTTCGCCGCTCACCTCACGCGGCGCATCGGGCAGTGACCGTTTTGGCTACAACCTCTATGCCGGCACCGATAACCACTGGCAGTTCTGGACCGGGCGGGGCGCATCCGCGGGCGGTGGTTGGGACATCATGAACGGCCCCCCGGTAACCGGCGCCTGGACCCATATCGTTGCCACTTTCCAGAAGCAGAGTGACCTGGGTGGGGGCACGGTGCAGGGGATCAAGAAGCTTTATATCAACGGGGTGCTGGCCGGCACACAAAACAATGCTGATTACCGTCCGATGAACAGCGGTTACCAGGCGGCGCTCACTATCGGGGCGGGTGGATTCAACGGCTCTGATTACAGCTTCAACGGGGCGGTGGATGAAGTACGGGTATATGAAGGTGTGCTGGACAGCGGCGGCGTAGCGGCACTGTATGCCGAATCCCACCCCTGTCCTGCCGCCACGGATGCCTTCGCCTTTAACTGTGTCGAAAGCGGCAGTGATCCCCTTACCGGCAGGCTCCATACCCGACTGGTGGGGCAGGCGTTCAGCCTGGACGTGGCGGCGCTCAAGGATGGCGACAGTGACGGCACGGCGGATGGGCTGGAGACGGACTACGCCAAGGATGCCGACCGGACCGTCAGTGTGGAACTGATTGATACCTCCACGGCGGCGACTTGTGCCGCCTATCCGGCACTTTCGCCGGCGGTGAGTCAGAATCTGCTGTTTGCCGCGGCGGATGCCGGCAGAAAAACCACCATGCCCTTTGCCGTCAACCAGGCCTACCGCTCTTTGGGTTGCCGAGTTACCGACAGCACTGGTCCCACGCCGGTGGTAGGCTGCTCGACGGATCAGTTCGCTGTCAGACCACAAGCACTGACATTGACGGCGCCCGTACTGAACAACAGTGGCAGCAGCGGTGCTCCCATGGCAGCGGCCGGCAGCGGCTTTACCCTGGAGGCGGACACGGATAACGGCTATGACGGTACGCCACTGATCGATGGCAGCAAGCTCGACCCCCATGCCGGAGCAATCGCCACCGGCAGTCTGGCCGGGGCGTTCAATGCCGCATCGCCGCTGAATGGTACGGCAGTCGGCAACGCCTTTACTTATAGTGAAGTGGGCAATTTCCGGCTGCTGGCGGAAGGGCTCTATGACAGCAGCTTTACCGCCGTCGACCAGCCTGCCGACTGCACCAATGATTTCTCCAACAGTGTCGCTGCCGGCAAGGTCGGCTGCAAGTTCGGCAATACCGTGCCGACCGGCTGGGTCGGCCGCTTTATCCCGGCCGATTTCCTCTTTACCATCACCGACCACGGGGCACTGCTCGACAGCTGTAGCGGAAGCGGTTTCAGTTATGCGGGAACGGCCATCGGCTATGCGGCGCCGCAATTGCCGGCGGCGCTCATCACCGCCCGCAACAGTGATGGAATAACCACGCAGAACTATACGGGGGCCTACAATAAACTCCCGCTGAGCGGCATCGATATGCCCAATATCACCAGCGACGGGACCCAGTTGGGTGCAGACGGTGTGACCAGGGTCGGCGTGAACTGGAGTGTCGGCACGCCGGTTCTGAGTGATAATGGAAACGGCACGCTGGACTTTGGACTCTCGGGCGACACCTTTACCTATGGCCGAACGACCAACGACCGGGTGGCGCCCTTTACCACGGATCTGCGGCTGACGGTGCAAGGCATCACGGATGATGACGCTGTCTCTGCATCGGGAATGCCGCAGGATTTCAACCCGGCCGGGGTCGAAGTGCGTTATGGCCGCATGGCGATGCAGAATGCCCAGGGATCGGAACTGCTGCCCCTGCATGTGCCGCTGCAGGCGGAGTACTATGCGGGCAGTGCCAGTGGTTTCGTAACCAATCTGGCGGATGCCTGTAGTCAGGTGGTGCAGATCTCCCTGGTTGATCTGGATTCCAGCGATGGCCTGAAAGCAACCACGGCCGCGGATCGAAACACGGCCGTCTATGCGCCCGTGGCGGTGGCGGGCGGGTATGCGGCACGCGATCTGAGCGATGCGGGGCTGCTGTTTGTCCAGCCCCCGGTAGGTGGGGCGTACAATCTCAATCTGCAGCCGCCGGGGCAGGGCAATACCGGCAGTACCCGGGTTGTCGTGGATGTGCCGGCATGGCTCGAATACATCTGGAACGGTGCGGCGATGAGTGACCCCTCAGCCAAGGCCAGCTTCGGTGTGTTCAGTCGCCCCGGCGGGCTTATTTATCAACGGGAAGCCCATTAGCCCATCTCCAAAGACGGTGGGCGGGCACGTTGGTTGGTGCCCACGCAGCGGCTGTCGATGGTGGCGAGCTTGTCCCGTTCGTGGTGAGCTTGTTCCGTTCGTGGTGAGCTTGTCGAACCATGAACAATCAACAGGTGCCGGGAAACATCCTTCGACAAGCTCAGGATGAACGGTGGTTTTAGGAGCTCTCTTCGACAGGCTCCCTTCGACAGGCTCAGGGTGAACGGTGATTCGCCTTGCAGCGTGGCACAGAAGATGTGTCCACTCTACCGGTTGCCGTAAGGATATCAACTGCGGATGGCGGAGAGTCCCCCCTCCAGCACATAGACATCGAATCCCTGCTGGCTGAGGAGGAACGCACAGGTGGCGCTGCGCTGTCCCGAGTCGCAGTAGACGATATATTTCTTCGCTTTATCCAGCTCTGAAATCGCACCCCGCAACTGGTTCTGCGGGATATTGATACTACCCCTGAGACCGTTGTGCTCAAATTCCCGGCGGAATCGCACATCGATACGCACCGCCCCGTTGGCGGCCATCTTGACCAGGGTCGGGTAGTTGATCCACTGCAGCAGGGGGGCCTCCAGCAGTTGCAGGAAATCCTCTTTGGCCAGGCGCATCAGTTTACCGTTGGTCAGCATCGTCACATTGGCGTTGCGCACCGAGTCGGTAATCAATGCCTCTTCGCCAAAGCTGCTGCAGGGACCCAGTTCGGCCAGGATCACCTCGCCGGTGTCCGAGGGCAGGGTGACGCGGCAGCGTCCCTGCTTGATCACGTAATAGTAATCGCCGGGATCGCCGGCCTTGACAACAAGGTCTCCCGCCCGGGTCTCGATCTCCTCCATGTGTGAGAACAGGCTCTGAATGTTGGCCGCCGGGAGGCGGGTGAAGGCAGTTGTCTGCATCATCGACATCATCCACTCGCTCTGTTCTGCATTCGGTCCGTCGTCAGACTCGGGAGTGCTGGTGGTGATGAATTCCGGAGAGAAGTGTCCCCAGGCCAGCAGCCGCTCCAGCAGGGCCGCATCGAAGCGAACAATGGTTGCCGCCCGTGATGCGACCACGCCACGATAGTGACGTGGTTTGCGGCTGGCCAGGGCATGCAGTCCCCGGTCAGAACCGGCGGAGACGTGGATATCTTCACCCTCGGGCGAGGTGAGGCAGATCTCTCCGGACATCAGGAAGATGTTGTCCGGGTCATTGTCACCGATATTGAAAATCTGTTCGCCGGTCAGATAGCGTTCCACACGGGCCTGTTCCGCCAGATGCAGCAGATTGTCCTCGTAGAGGGCATTAATGGGAATCAGCGTGCGAAATTTATTGAGATCAAGATCCATAAACTATCCAGAAAGGGTTCATCGGGATGCGGTTTACACTACGAGAATAGTTCCCCTGGGGCAAGCAGTATGATTCTGAATTGAGTGGTGTCGACGGTTTCCGTTGACCCCCTTTCTGGTGTAACATTGCCCTCCATTTCGTGTGAGGTAGGCCATGCAGGATCTCAATCCGATCACTAATAAAATCAGTGAATTACGAGGGCGCTCCGAGTCCCTTAGGGGGTACCTTTGACTACGATGGAAAGCAGGAGCGCCTGACCGAGGTCCTGCGTGAACTGGAGGACTCGGCGATCTGGAACGACCCCGAGTATGCCCAGTCACTGGGTAAGGAACGCGCCTCGCTGGAAGCCATCGTCATTACCCTGGATGGCCTGTTCAGTGGATTGAACGATGCTGCCGATCTGCTGGAGATGGCCGTGGAGGAGGGGGACGCCGAGGCGATGGATTCGGTGGTCGCCGACCTTGAGCGATATGAAACAGAGGTCGCTGAGCTGGAGTTCCGGCGCATGTTCTCGGGCGAGATGGATGCCGCCAACGCCTTCCTGGATATCCAGGCCGGTTCCGGCGGCACCGAGGCGCAGGACTGGGCCGAGATGCTGCTGCGCATGTACCTGCGCTGGGGTGAACACCGGGGATTCAAAACCGAATTGATGGAAGTCTCTCCCGGCGAGGTGGCCGGCATCAAATCAGCCACTATTCATTTTGAGGGAGAATTCGCCTTCGGCTGGCTGCGTACCGAGATCGGCGTGCACCGCCTGGTGCGCAAGTCACCCTTCGACTCCGGCAACCGGCGCCACACCTCTTTTGCCGCGGTGTTCGTGGCCCCCGAGATCGACGACTCGATCGAGATAGAGATCAATCCGGCCGACCTGCGTATCGATGTCTATCGCGCCAGCGGTGCTGGCGGACAGCATGTCAACAAGACTGAGTCGGCCGTACGCATCACCCACAATCCCACCGGTATCGTGGTGCAGTGTCAGAATGACCGCTCACAGCACAAAAACAGAGACCAGGCGATGAAGCAGCTCAAGGCCAAGCTGTATGAGCTGGAGATCCAGAAACGCAATGCCAGCCAGCAGGTGCTGGAGGAGAGCAAGTCCGATATCGGCTGGGGCAGCCAGATCCGTTCCTACGTACTGGATCAGTCCCGCATCAAGGATCTGCGTACCGGGGTCGAAACCGGCAATACCCAGGCGGTACTGGATGGTGGGTTGGATCTCTTTCTCGAGGCGAGCCTCAAGAGTGGCTTCTAGAAAATTCTTCTCGCGGAGACGCAAAGCATAGCCAAGAGCAGCACCTGGCTTTCTCTTTGTATTCTTGGCGGCCTTGCGAGAGATTTATAGAACGATCAGGCTTGAGCCTGTCCTTATAGGCATCCGGCTTTGGCCGATGCAGACGCGATAACCAACGAGTTTTAATCATGAGTGAAGAGATCCTGGATGAGAACAAGCTGATTGCCCAGCGCCGTGAAAAGCTGGCGCAGATCCGCGAGCGGGGCATCGCCTTCCCCAACGACTTTCGTCGTAACGTGGTGGCCGGTGAACTGCATGCCGAGTATGGCGAGAAGAGCGCGGAACAGCTTGAGGAGATGGCGGTACGGGTGCGGGTGGCCGGACGTATGATGAGCCGCCGGGTGATGGGCAAGGCCAGCTTCTCGGATCTGCAGGATATGTCCGGCAGGATTCAGCTGTTCATTCAGCGCGACTCCCTGCCGGAAGGTTTCTACAATAACATCTACAAGAAAGAGTGGGATGTGGGCGATATCATCGGCGCCGAGGGACAGCTGTTCAAGACCAAGACCGGCGAACTCTCCGTGCGTTGCGATGAGCTGACCCTGCTTACCAAGTCGTTGCGTCCGCTACCGGAAAAGTTTCACGGTCTGATCGATCAGGAGCAGCGTTATCGCCAGCGCTATCTGGATCTGATCATGAGCGAATCGTCCCGGGATACCTTCCGCATGCGCACCCGGATGATCCAGTACCTCCGTGACTACCTGAACCGGAAGGGTTTCATGGAGGTGGAGACCCCCATGATGCAGGCCATCCCAGGTGGCGCCACGGCGCGGCCCTTTGTCACCCATCACAACGCCCTGGATATGCAGCTGTTTCTGCGTATCGCCCCGGAACTCTATCTGAAGCGGCTGGTGGTGGGAGGCTTCGAGCGGGTCTATGAGATCAATCGTAACTTCCGCAACGAAGGACTCTCCACCCGGCACAATCCGGAATTTACCATGCTGGAGTTCTATCAGGCCTATGCGGATTACAACGATCTGATGGATCTGACCGAGGATATGCTGCGGGGACTGGCCCGGGACATCCTGGGAGACACGGTGATCAACTACCAGGGTGAGTCCTATGACTTTGGACGGCCGTTTGCCCGCCTGACCATCAAGGAGTCGATACTGCATTTCAATCCGGAGATCAGCGTTGCACAGCTGGATGACCTGGCACAGGCCCGCAGCCTGGCGGAATCCCTGGGTATACCGATAAAGTCCAGCTATGGCCTGGGCAAGGTACAGATCGAGATCTTTGAGAAGACGGTGGAGCATCGGTTGATGAATCCCACCTTCATCACGGCCTATCCTACCGAGGTGTCACCTTTGGCGCGGCGTAATGATGATGATCCTTTCGTTACCGACCGGTTTGAGTTCTTTGTCGGTGGACGTGAGATTGCCAACGGCTTCTCCGAGCTCAATGATGCAGAGGATCAGGCCGAGCGCTTTCGCATGCAGGTGGCAGAGAAGGAGGCGGGCGATGATGAGGCGATGCATTTCGACGCCGATTATGTGCGTGCCCTGGAGCATGGCATGCCTCCCACCGCCGGGGAGGGCATCGGCATCGATCGACTGGTGATGCTGTTTACCGATTCCCCGTCGATCCGGGACGTGCTGCTGTTCCCGCATATGCGGGCGGAGTAGCACGGCACAGGGTGAAGCCGCGGATTGAGCGGCTCTTCGCGTGCTTTGCGCCCTTCGCGGTTACCTATTTGCAGGCTCCTCACCCCACAAAAATTCGAGGAGAAAGAAAGATGCCGGTGGTTAGAGAAGAACCCCCTGCACCGATTCGATATCCTCGGCCACGCCCTCGATCTCGATCAGCTCAACCTCTGGATCCAGGCCCACCTTCAGGAACGCAGGCACATTGATCCAGTTGGCCATCCCATTACTGTCGTCCGCGGGCAGAGCCTGTAGCCTGGCGACGATCACTACATCCACATAATCGGCCTGCGGGCCGCCGTCATAGCCGAGATTCTGCGCTTCGGCGGCCACCTTGATCAGGGTTTCCGGAAAGCCCCAGAACTCGAGAATCTGGGTGCCGATGATCGGGGTCAGTTCAGCCACCCGTTTATCCAGTTCCGTTTCGTCCTCCATCAGCTCGGGATAGGATTCGGCCCAGGTGAGAACAGGCAGGGCGCCGATGTTGTGAATCAGTCCGGCCAGCATTGCCTGGTCCCTGTCCAGGTGTGGCAGATTCTGGGACAGTACGCGACTGATGGCGGCGATCTCCACGCTCTGTTCCCACATACTGCGCAATCGGACATCCAGGGCATCGGAGGTGGCCTGGAAGATCTGCTTCATGGCCAGGCTGACCACCAGGCTGCGAACCAGCTTGTAGCCCAACCGGGTCACCGCCATCTGGATGCTTTCGATCGGCACCCGTCCGCGATAGAGTGGACTGTTGGCAACCTGAAGCAACCGTGTGGAGAGTGCCGCATCGGTGGCCACCATGTCGGCGATCTGGTGCGCGGTGACATTCTCCTGTTCTACCGCGTCGCGTACCTTGAGGGCCACTTCCGGGAGCGTCGGCAGGGTGATCTTGTTCTCTTTGATGGCTGTCTGGAGTGATTCGAGAAATTCAGTTTTGCCAATCATACGGTTATTCAGTCCCATGGGCCGATGCTTCATGCCATTGGCCGGAGCTGTGGCTCCAGTCAGGCGGCATGCCCCCGGCGTTGCAGTTATCACTGTATCGGAAAGGCTGCCCGATTCTTGAACCGGAATCCGCAACAATCACTCTTCGACCGCATAGGGCAGGGTGCCGGGTGTCAGCTTCGGCCCCTGATCTCCCTGCAGGTGCAGATTGTTCTCATGGAAACTTGTGATCTCTGCCACGGCCAGCAGTTCGAAACCGCCGTTCGGAGAGGGGCTGGCATCCACCACCTTGCCGGCACCCTGTCCCGAGACGCTCCCTGGGGCAAACAGTTCATCACCCGGCATGGGTCTGGTATCCGTATCCACACTGGCCAGATACATGCGCCGTTTCAGTTTGCCCAGATATTTCATCCGGGCCACCACCTCCTGACCGGTGTAGCACCCCTTGGTGAAACTGACGCCATCGATCTGCTGCATATTGGTCATCTGCGGCACAAAGGCATCGGCTGTCTCCCGATAGATGGTGGGTATGCCGGCGCGGATCTCCAGCAGTGACCAGTAATCCCGGTTGCCCGGCTGGGCCGTTTCAGACAGCTGACTCCAGAGTGTCGCTATCGCCTCCGCTGAACCGCTGATCTGAAAGCGGGCAGGCTCGCCGGGGAGCCGGATCAGGGTGGTTTCGCCCTGCTGGGTCACGCCCCCCGGTTTGCCGGGGATAGCCTCAAACCGTTGTTGCAACAAGGATTCGGCACAGTCGCCGGCCAGACCGATGGAGACAAGCTCATCACTGGCGTCGGCCACCTTGACCTTGGACATGAGTACAAACAGGGGCAGGCGCTTCAGAACAGTTTCATAAGTATCCTTCGGCATCTGCAGAAAATAGTCGCCCTGGTGCAGGAATATTCTGAAATTGGCCAGCATCCGCCCCTTGGGAGAGCAGTAGGCGCTCAACTGGCTGTGCCGCTCGGTCACTTCACGGATGTCGTTGGTGAACTGGCCCTGCAGAAAAGTCTGGGCATCCTCACCCGATACCCGGACCAATCCCAGGTGGGAGAGGTCAAACAGGGCGCAGGATGGATAGGCGGAGTCGCAGGTGAAACTGACCTCGTTTTGCGCTGAGATCAGCGCCGACTGGGATTCAAGAAAACGTTTCCACTGGCTATTCATGTTGCTGGATCCTCGGTTGCCCCGGGTGAGGGTTTTGCTCATCGGGGCGATCTGTCATTCGGATGAATATAGGCTTGCTGAAGCAGCCGTGTAAACCGCGTCAGCGGGAGCGTCAACCGGCTATTTGCTCCGGCTGGGCAGAATCTACAACGGCAAAGGGTAACATACCGGCCGTAGCGGGTCGCCACTCCCGATTTATGGATTTATACTCAGCGACCGAGTGATACAGATAGGAAGATCATGTCAGTTTTCAGCGCGGCACCAGGCAGTTTGGCACTCTACAAGGTTCGTCCGGCCCGGGTTACTCAGGTCAGCGACAAGATCGACATCGATCTGGGCGACGGCAAGGGCAAGCGGGTCAGGCCCAAGGATATCGTGATTCTTCATCCCGGGCCGCTGCAGCGGCTGGAGGATCTGGTGGAATTGAGTGGCGAACTGACGGAAGCCTGGGAGCTGCTGAGTGGCGAGGAGACCCATCTGGAAGAGCTCGCCTCGCTGATTTATGGTGATTTCACTCCGGCCACCGCCTGGGCCACCTGGGAACGGGTGGCCGAGGGACTCTATTTCGAAGGGACGCCGGAGCGGATCCGGGTGCGTGACGCCGCCCAGGTGAGGGCCGATCAGCAGGCCCGGGAGGCCAAGGCGGCGGCCGAGCAGGCATGGGCCGATTTTCTGGCACGGCTGGAGCGCCGGGTTCTGGAGCCGCAGGACCGGGAGCGGCTGCAGGAGGTGGAAAAACTGGCCCTGGGTCTGACCGAAAACAGCCGTATTCTGCAGCTGCTGGGCCACCAGGAGACCCCGGTGAATGCCCACCGTATGCTGGTAGGGGTAGGATACTGGGGGGAGGATCACAACCCGTTTCCACGCCGCCAGCAACTGCCCTGCGAAGACCCGGTGCTGGATCTGCCGGCACTGCCGGAAGAGTCCCGTGTGGACCTGACCGCGCTGCCCACCTTCGCGATTGATGACGCAGGGAGCGAGGACCCGGATGATGCAATCTCCCTGGAGGGCGACCGCCTCTGGGTCCATGTGGCGGATGTGGCCGCGCTGGTGCCCCCCGATTCCGAGATCGATCTTGAGGCACGCGCCCGGGCGGCCAATCTCTATCTGCCGGAAAAAATCGTCCATATGCTGCCGCCGGCGATCACCACCCGGCTGGCCCTGGGGCTGCAGCCGGTTTCGCCGGCGCTCTCCATCGGTATGCGGCTGGATGCATCGGCCAGGATCATCGATGTAACCCTCTGCAAGAGCCTGGTCAGGGTAAGCCGGCACACTTACGAGGAGATAAACGGGCAGATGGAGAGTACGCCATTTGCCGGCATCAAGGCCATCACAGACCGCTTCCGGGCGCGTCGCCTGGCGGCGGGTGCGGCCACCATCGATCTGCCGGAGGTGAGCGTGCGGGTGCGGGATGGAGAGATTTTTATCCGGCCGCTGCAACGACTGGCGAGTCGCGAGATGGTGTCGGAGGCGATGGTGATGGCCGGCGAGGCGATTGCCGGCTACGCCCTGGAGCAGAACATAGCGGTACCGTTTGCCGTGCAGCCGGCGCCTGACAAGGTGGAAACCCCGGCCGGGCTGGCGGCCATGTATGCCTACCGCCGCAAAATGAAACCCTCTCAGTCCAGGACGCAGGAGGGGGCACATGCGGGGCTGGGGCTGGCCTGTTACACCCGGACCACCAGCCCGCTGCGACGCTATCTGGATCTGGTGGTGCATCAGCAGTTGCGCGCCCACCTGGCCGGCCTGGAGCCGATGTCGCTGCAGCAGATCAGTGAGCGCATCGCCGGGGCCGGGCCGCAGAGCGGCGCCATACGCCGTGCCGAACGACTCTCCAATACCCACTGGAAACTGATTCACCTTAAACGCAATCCGGTCTGGCAGGGGGAAGCGGTCGTGGTCGAGGTGGTGGATAATAAGGTGACCCTGCTGATACCCGAACTGGCCATGGAGACGACGCTCCGGCTGCGGCAGGAGCCCGTGCTGAATGCGCGTATACGGATTGCCGTACGGGAGGTGGATGTGGAGGAGCAGTCCGTCTGGTTTCGTCCGCTCGGGTAGTCCCGCAGTGTAAGCTGCATAAAAATCCACTCTCTCGCATTTTCAACCACGACTCCCTATACTGGAGCGCCGGATCGGCTCCCACAGGATGAGGCATTTCCCGGGACCGTTTCAGACGGATACAAACGATAACAATATCAGGCCGAAGTCGGAGAGCCAGCATGTCGGGAGAAGAACAGGTCAACCATTCCGGTACCTCCGGGATACCGCGCCCCTCTGAGGCGTTCAGCGCCTATTGCAATGCCGAATTCGATCGTCGCAGGAACAGTGATGAACCCTTTGATGAGGCAACCTATCACGAGGCGATGCAGCTGACCTTGCGGAAGATACGTCAGCTGGAAGAGGAGGGTTACGCATGATCCTCACCGACATCATTGCGCAGAACTTCCTCAAATATGCACGGTTGGAGTTGCGCGATCTGCCGGAACAGGGGGTGATCGCTATCGCGGGCGCCAATGAATCCGGCAAGAGTTCGATCGGCGAGGTGATCTGCTTCGCCCTGTTCGGTCGTACCTTCTCCCTGGGCGATGATGAGCTGCAGAAACTGATCCGCTGGGGTGAATCGGCCTGCAATATCACGATACGCTTTCGCATCAACGATGCGGCCCGGTATCAGATCACCCGCATGCTGGACCGGGATGGCAATCATGGAGTCCGCCTCTCCCGGGCGGGCGAGGCGGAGCTTCCCTTTGCGCGCGGCCATGACGAGGTGGAGGCGGCGGTCTATGACCTGCTGGGTTATGGCTATGATGAGTTCATCGAGTCCTACTACCTGGCACAGCGGGAGATCATCGCGCCCCAGCCCCACAGCCAGGCGGTCAAGAGCATGGCCGGCCTCTCCACCCTGGAGTATGTCGCCTACGAACATGAGCAGGAGATTGAACAGGAGCGTGCAGCCATCAGTCATCTGCAGAGCCAGATTCAGCAGCAGGATGAGGCGCTGAAGGCGCTGGATATTGACCCTGCAGCGATAGGTGGGCTGGAAGCCGAGCAGCGTACGCTACAGGCCAATCAGACACTGTTGCAGGAGAAGGGAGAGGCCCTGCAGAGCGCCTACAGCGGCTATCGCGACATGCTGCCGAAACGCTTTGCTGCCCGCAGGGCGAGGGGGCGGGCGCGCTTTTTCGGTTTTCTCTGCCTGATTGGCGCCCTGCTGAGTGCAGTCGCCTGGGGGATGCTGGCGCGCCTGCCGGAACACGCCTACAGCGTCCGCCTGGAATCCTTTCTGAAAGGCTATTTTCCCCAGTGGGATGCCCAGCATCTTGCCGGGCTGCTCTATGCAGCGGGGGTGTTGGCCCTGCTGTTCGTGCTGTTGTGGATACGGGTGGTCACCCGGCAGATAAAAATGAACCGCCTCAATGGCGAGGCCGAGGGTCTTGCCGCGGCATTGCAGAGCGCCCCGCCGGGTCTGCCGGATAGCGCTGACGAAGCGCGGTCCGGGGATCAGGTCGGGATCGACCGCGAGCATCTGCCGGAGCGCATTCTGAATGAAACCGTCTCCATCAGCGAGCTGGAGCCCGCTGTGGAGCAGATCGTCGCGGGGATGCAGGCACAGCGGGAGAGCCTTCAGCAACAGGCTGTGCGGCTGGGCCTGGCGCTGCAGAAGGAGCAGGGCCGGCGGCGGCAGGGCGACCAGCTGGAATCGATCCGCGACGGCTTGCTCAATCAACGCGCCGAACATGAGCGCCGCATCACGGTTCGTGAACATGCCCTGGAGCTGTTGTCCGGCGCCATCAAGACACTGTCACAGCGCTTCAATCGCGATCTGGGTGAGTCGGTCAGCAGGACACTGCCGATCTTTACCGACCACAACTATCAGCATCTGCAGATTGAGGATGACCTGACGGTGCGGGTCTTCTCCAGCCAGAAACGGGACTTCATGGATCTGGAAGAGATCTCCAGCGGCACCCAGCGTCAGATCATGCTGGCGCTCAGGCTGGCCCTGGCACAGGCCCTGAATCAGCGCACCGAGGGTGGCAGGCAGTTCATCTTCCTGGATGAACCCTTTGCCTTCTTTGATCAGGAACGGACCCGCAGCACCCTGCGGGCGCTGCCCGGGCTGGATGAACAGATCAGTCAGATCTGGATCGTAGCCCAGGATTTCCCGGCAGGGGAGACGTTTGACCGCTCACTGGTCTGTGACCGGAAGCGTGCCGAACTGGTGGCCTGAAGATGGCCGGTAACAGCCCATCCTGCTCGGTGTGCCGCTTCATGCGCAGCCTCGCCTTCAGCGCCATCGGTGGCGGGGTTGCCGGATATGCCGCGCTGGGTTTGGGGCTCAGCCAGAGCAATGCCATTATTGCCGCCTTCTTCGGTGCACTGGGACTGGTGATACTGACCAGCCGCAAACCTGATAAACGGGGCTGAACGGTTAATTGGTGGCTACTGCGTGACCGATACCAGGATCGGGTCGAGCACCCGCCGCAGATCGTCCGGAGAGAGGGAGATCAGATAACCCCGTTTGCCCCCGTTGATGTAGATCTTCTCCAACGCGAGGATACTTTTCTCGCAGTAGACCGGCATCGGTTTGCGGGTACCGAAAGGGGAGGTTCCCCCCACCTGGTAACCGGAGTGGCGGTCCGCCACTTCAGGCTTGCAGGGAGTGATGGATTTGACCCCGGCAATCCGTGCCAACGACTTGGTCGAGACTTCGCAATCCCCATGCATCAGTACGATCAGGGGTTTTTGCTGCTCGTCTTCCATGATCAGGGTCTTGATGACCGCGTGTTCATCGACACCCAGTTCCCGTGCGAAGACCCGGGTGCCACCCCCCGTTTCATAGCGGTAGGGATGGTCGGAAAAGGCAACTTTGTGTTGGCGTAGCAGCCGTACGGCGGCTGTAACAGGGCTTTTATGCTTGGTCACGGTGGATGCGCTGTTTTACGTTTGTTGATTGAGGCTATGATAATAGATTGCCGAGCGTGCTGAAACGCCGGTATTGTTCTGACCAGACACCGACCGTCCATCCGATGCTGCAACTCCCGGTTACCACGCTGCTGCCTGAACTCTGCCGGACCCTCGCGGAATCCCGCCGCGCGGTGGTTGCCGCGCCGCCGGGCTCCGGCAAAACCACCCTGATTCCACTGGCGCTGATGGATCAGCCCTGGCTGGCCGGTCAGAAGATTCTGATGCTGGAGCCGCGGCGACTGGCGACCCGCGCCGCGGCCCGGCGCATGGCCCAACTGCTCGCGGAAAATGTCGGTGAACAGGTCGGCTACCAAGTCCGGTTCGAACGGGAAATCTCCAGCCGCACCCGCATCGAGGTGGTCACCGAGGGGATTCTCACCCGGCGTCTGCAGCAGGATCCTGGACTGCAGGGTGTGGGTCTGGTTATTTTTGACGAGTTCCACGAGCGCAGCCTGCATGCCGATCTGGCGCTGGCCCTCTGTCTCGATGTGATGGAAAACCTGCGGGATGACCTGCGGTTGCTGGTGATGTCGGCCACCCTGGATAGTCGGGCGGTAGCGGATCTGCTCGGTAATGCCCCGGTGATTATCGGGGAGGGGCGCAGCCACCCGGTGGAGTTACGCTATCTGGATCGTCCGGCCGGGGCGGACATCTGTGAATCCCTGGCCAGGGGCGTTGTCCGGGCCGTCGCCGAGACAACGGGTGATCTCCTGGCTTTTCTGCCGGGAACGGGCGAGATCCGGCGGGCTGAATGCCTGCTCCGGCAGCAGCTGCCAAGCGAAGTCGCCCTGTACCCGCTCTATGGCGATCTGAGCCGGGCGGATCAGGATGCGGCCCTGATGCCGCTGCCCCATGGCCGGCGGGTGGTGCTGGCCACCTCCATTGCCGAGACCAGCCTGACCATTGAAGGTATCAGTGCGGTGGTAGACAGCGGCTGGTCAAGGCGCCCCCGGTTTGATCCCAACAGCGGCCTGTCCCGGCTGCAGACGGTGCGTGTATCGGCGGCGTCCGCCGACCAGCGTGCCGGCCGGGCCGGCCGATTGGGACCGGGCCTCTGCTACCGCCTGTGGACCGCCGCCGAACAGGCCCGGCTGTTGCCGCATCAGCCACCGGAACTGCTGGAGGCGGACCTTGCCCCGCTGGTGCTGGAACTGGCGCTATGGGGAGTGACCGAGCCGGATCAGTTGCAATGGCTGGACATGCCCCCGGCCGGGGCCTACGCCCAGGCCCGGGAACTGCTGCAGCGTCTCGATGCCCTGGACGCGCGGGGCCGGCTTACCGGGACCGGGCGGCGCATGGCGGGACTGGCCCTGCATCCGCGGCTTGCGCACCTGTTATTGAGTGCGGGCGAGCAGTTGGATCTGGCGCTGGATATTGCCGGATTGCTCAGTGAACGGGATATCCTCAGGCGTCAGCGGGGGACTGTCCCTTCTATCGACATCGAAGAGCGCCTGCAGCAACTGGCTGCCTGGCGGCATGACCGGACGAGTTCCCGGGCCGGGGAACTGCTCGATCGTGCCGCCTGTCAGCAGGTTGAACGGGCAGTGAAACAGTGGCGCCGGATGTTGGGCCCGGCAAAAGAAGCGGCGCGTCCGCCTCTGGGTATCGGCGGTTTGCTGGCGCTTGCCTTTCCGGACCGTATTGCCCAGCGCCGCTCCGGATCGGACAGTCGCTATCTGCTGGCCTCGGGACGTGCCGTGCGGTTGCCGGAAGGTGATCCCCTGTCACGAAATGACTATCTGGTGGTGGCCGCGCTGGATGCCGGTCAACGGGAGGGGCGTGCCTATCTGGCAGCGCCGATCACCCCGGATGAGATTTACAGCACCCAGTCACCTCACATTATCACCCGTGACCATGTGGCGTGGGATGCGGTCGATCAGACGGTGGTGGCGCGTGAAGAGACCTGGCTCGACAGCCTGCTGCTGTCCACGCGCCCACTCTCCCGGGTCGATCCCCAGGAGAGTGGGCTTGCCATGCTTGCCGGCATCCGCCAGATGGGGCTGTCTGCCCTGCCGTGGAATGATCAGCTGCTGCAGTGGCGGCAACGGGTGATGTCGCTGCATGGCTGGCTTGAGGATTCGGCCTGGCCTGATCTCTCCGATGCCGTCCTGCTGGAAACGCTGGCAGAGTGGCTTGCCCCCTGGTTGACTGGCGTTACCCGCAAGGAGCAGCTCAAGTCGTTGGATCTGCAGGCCATTCTCAACAGCCGGCTCTCCTGGGAACAGCAGCAACAACTGGAAAAGCTGGCACCCGACAGTTTGGTGATGCCCAGTGGCAGTCGTCGCAGATTGCGCTATCAGGCGGGAGAACCCCCGGTGCTGGCGGTAAAATTGCAGGAGTTGTTCGGCCTGCAGCAGACCCCCGCGGTGTGCCAGGGGAAGATCAATGTCATGCTGCATCTGCTGTCACCCGCCCAGCGGCCGATCCAGGTCACCCAGGATCTTGCCGGTTTCTGGGAGCGGACCTACACGGAAGTAAAAAAAGAGCTGAAGGGACGTTATCCAAAACACTATTGGCCGGATGATCCCTATTCGGCAGTTCCCACTGCAAAGGTCAGACCGGCAAAAAAGACCTGACGGGCCGTTGTCTCTCCCGTGTCCCTGTTTTATTCCTCCCATCTGGGTCAAAAACTGACCGGGTCATCCAGCACTCTCAGCCAGGCTTGGATGCCGTTTGATAAGTCCGCGAATAGAGGATGTGACACTGGTGACGGGACATGCTTCGCGTTCATTCAGGGAAACTTGATAGCCGGATACTGTGCGGACATGTGTCTGCCGGAGCGACCTGTCTGCTCCTGTCATGCGGTTAAAAACCCAGTTAACAACTCGGGATTGTTTGGCTGGACAGGGAAGCAGGATGGTTGCATGTTGAGCAGACCCGGTTGTCTGGAGGGCCCTGGATATGGCTGCGTGACCCGGTTTCAGAGCCGCCAGGGTTTGGTGATGCAACCCCCATTTATTGAAACCAGCGAGGTGAAGTACCCATTTTGTGTGATTGAAGTAAGAGTTGTTGCCGGACGGTTTTTGAATAATCCGCAACAGATATCGTGGTGATGCGAGGTTTGACTCTATGCTAAGGCGTAGGCATTGCCAATTTGCACTGGGATTCTATGTGCAAGGCCAATTTCATCATAAGGCTAATTTTGCCAATCAGAGCAATGCCGGAGGAGGGTGAAGTTGTGCTGTGAGAATCGCCTGTTTAACTTTTCAAATGTTGAGGAGAGGGAGAAATGAAGCAGCAAAAGATCAAGGTGGCAAATAACCCTGGATTGACACATGTGGAGATCGATTTTGATCCTGCCTATCACGCCGTTTGGGCCAGGTTGCGCTTTCCGGAGCGTCCCTGCATCAGTTGCGGGCTCATCAGTGACCTGCAGCAGGTGCAGGGGCTGGTCTCATCCCTTGCCAGAAAAGGGCATGAGTCTGGTGACCCGGACAGACTGCGTTATCAGATACTCAGCTCCAGTCTTCCCGGCGTGTTCTGTCTGGGGGGTGACCTGGAGCTGTTCATTCGTCTGATCAGGGCTGGAGACCGGACGGGGCTTGCGCTTTATGCCAAGGATTGTATCGATATTCTCCACGCTTCCATTACCGGTTACGGACTGCCATTTACCACCATTGCCCTGGTGCAGGGAGAGACACTCGGTGGTGGTTTTGAAGCGGCACTGGCAGCCAATGTGCTGATTGCGGAAAAAAGCGCGAAATTCGGTTTTCCGGAGACGGTATTCGGCATGTTCCCGGGAATGGGCGCATTCAGCTTCCTGGCGCGGCGTATCGCCCCGGCGATAGCCAAGCGCATCATTGCCAGTGGTAAGGTCTACAGTGCCGATGAGCTGTTTGAACTGGGTGTCGTGGATCAGGTGGTGAACGACGGCAAAGGGGTTGCCGCAGTGCATGAGTTCATACGTCACCAACAGGTGCGCAGTACCGGTTTTGAAGGGCTGGAGCGGGTCGTGGAGCAATTCAATCCCCTCTCTTACCAGGAGTTGATGGATGTGGTCAATATCTGGGTGGATACCGCCATGCAGTTGTCGGAGAAAAATCTGCGCCTGATGGAGTATCTGCTGAATGCACAGAATAAACGCTGGGCACCGGCTCGGCATTTTCCGGAAAAGCTGCACCGGGTCAATTCGGCATGAGGTACCGACCCGGATCAAGGGCTGGGTGATGGCGGATTTCGGTTCAGGATGCGCTGAAGGGGGGTGGTGGATTCTCAAGCACTCTTGAGAGTTCGCTGACCCCCTGATGGAACGCCGTGCGCAGACTGGCAACCTGATCCAGCCCCTGTTCGGAAAGCGCGTCCTGCGGGAGCCGTTCCGCACAAAGTGCCTGGGCCTGGAGACGGCTCAGACCGAGATTGGCCGCCGAGCCTTTGAGGGCGTGTGCATGGGCGCTGAACTCGACCGGGTTATTGGTGGCCACGGCTGCTGACATGCTATCGATCAACTGTTCACCGTCCTGTCTGAGCTTGTCCAGAAGCCGTTGCATAAACGCCTTGTCCGGTGCGAGCAGGTACAGCTCCCTAATGGTGCTGAGATCCAGTATGGACTCATCCTTGGCCGCATCGGGTAATTCGTCCGCCGGTTGCGTGAGTAGGCCGGCGGGTTGTTCCGCCACCGCCATCTGGATCACCCGGTAAAGGCGCCGGGCCGAAACCGGCTTGGTCAGGAACCACTTGATTCCCGCCTCTTCACACAGTTTGCGGCTCTCGATGGTGGCATTGGCGGTGAGAATGATAAAGGGTGTCGGATTGTCAGGATGGGCAAAGCGGAACATCTTGAAGGCATCCAGCCCACTCAGGTGAGGCATCTGCATGTCTACGATGACCAGGTCATAACGGCGGGTCTCCAGGGCATCCAGTAACTCCTGGCCATCTTCCACCTGCTGATAGTGGTGACCCGCCTGCTGGAGCATGCGGCCAACGACCAGCCGGTTGATGGCATTGTCCTCGGCAACCAGAATTTCCAGTGAGTGCCGTGGTCGGGCAAAGGCTGGTGCGCCGGGGTCGACCGTATGGAGACTGTTATTGTCAAAATCCGAAACCCGTGCGGCATGCAGTATATTGAACAGCAGCACTTTATCCGGTGGTTGATGGAGTATCTGCACACGGTTTCTGATGCTTTTTTGCATCAGATCCAGGGGCGGTTTCTCTGCATGGTGCAGAAGCAGGATGGATGTTTCAGGGTAATCAGTGCCGCATAGCAGGTGATCGATGAAATCGGCGCTGTTTTGTGTATCAGGGAACTCATCGAACATCAGCAGATGATAGGGGCGGGACGCCTTGATAGCGCTTCTCAGCTGTCTGGCGGCATCGGCCACATCAGGGCTATTGTGGATCTGCACTCCCCAGCCGTCCAGGGAGTGTGTGGCATCGGTCCCGGTCTTTTCATCCAGTGCCGAAACCCGCAAAACCCGGCATGACCGCATCAACTGCATGTCGTCGTCGGTTACGATCCGTTGCTGAGTCTCAAATCCGAGTTCGAACCAGAACAGGCTGCCGTCACCCGGGTCGCTTTTCAATCCGATACTACCGCCCATCAGCTCAACCAGCTGTTTGGCGATGGTAGTCCCCAGTCCCGTGCCGCCAAAGCGCCGGGTGGTACTGCCATCTGCCTGGGTGAACTTTTCAAAGATTTTTTCCTGCATCTCGGAGGGGATGCCGATCCCGGTGTCGATGACCTCGAATCGGACCACCTCTGTTTCCGTTTCTTTCCGAACCCGGGTGCAGCGGAGTTCCACATGGCCGTTGTCGGTGAATTTTATGGCATTGCCGATCAGGTTGATCAGTACCTGGCGGAGATGCAGTGGGTCGCCGATGAGACGAAACGGAATTTTCGGATCAATCTTGGCGTAAAGTTGCACCTTCCTTTTATTCACCTGTGGCGCGAGCATTTTAATGGTGCTGTTGATCAGGGCGTAGAGATCAAAGGGTGTGTTTTCGATTTCCAGTTTGCCGGCTTCGATTTTCGAGATATCCAGAATGTCCTCTATCAGTCGCAGCAAGGTATGCCCGGAGGTGTAGATGGTATCCACATACTCCTGTTCTATCTGATTCAGTTCACAGTTCTTGAGTAATTCACCGGTGCCGATGATACCGTTCAGCGGTGTTCTGATCTCATGGCTCATGCGGGCGAGAAATTCACTCTTGGCCTGATTGGCGGCCTCTGCCCGTCGACGCTCCAGGTGGATGCGTTTAATCAGTTTTGCCGCATAACCCGGCAGCACTATCAAGGAGATCAGCAGTCCTGTGCCCAAGGGCAGATTTTCCTGCCAGTAGGGCGTGAAGGTGATGACGCTACTGAAGCCGGCAACCGACAGCACGCCCGACAGGTAGAGGTATTTTTCGCCATAGCGAAACCCGTTGCCGAAGGTGATCCAGAGATAGACGGCATACCAGGGCGCCCCCTGTTCGCCGGTGAGGGCGAGACCAAAACTGAAGGCGGATATATCCGCAATGATGCCAACCACCCTGCGCAGGGGGGATTTGTCTGGCCAGACCAGAATCGATATAAACAGCGTGGTGGAGAGGATGATAAACAGTGAAATGAAGACGAGTATGAAATACCATTCATGCTGTGCCGCGATCGCTGAAGGGCCGGATGCAAGAATGTAAACCAGCAGTGCCACCTGGATAATAATGCGAACGGCGGCCTGCTCGTGCTCACTGTCCGGCCGGCTGTTCAATCGATGGGCGAGATTATTAAATCCTGTCTCTATAGCGCCAAAGATGGAAGTGGGATTGCTATTCATAATTGGGTGATGATACAGTGACTTGCAGTGCCACTGACAGCAAATCCAGCCTATTTCAAAATTTAAACGGAAGCATATCGCATGGCCATGGACATTGAAACTATCGTTAAAACGGCGATCGCCAATCAGAAAATGATTGATGTGGAGACGATCGGGTTGGAGACATCGCTGCAGGATCTGGGAGTGACCTCACTGGATGCGATTACCATCGTCTACGAAGTGGAAGAGATCTGTGATATCGAGGTGCCCAATGAGGAGCTGGAGAGCCTTTCCAGCGTTCAGGATATCGTGCGGGGTGTACAGACATTGCTGGATAAAAAAGCCCAGGTATGAATACCCGGGTGGTCATTACCGGTCTTGGGGCGGTGTCGGCACTGGGCCTCAATACCGGTCAGTTCTGGTCTGCTATCAAAGAGGGACAGAGCGGCATTTCGTCGATACAGGGATTTGACCAGGCGGCGCTTAAAATCAACCGGGCTGCCCAGGTGAAAGGGTTTGAGCCGGCGCTCCACTTTTCCAGTAAAGAGCTCCCCCTGCTGGATCGTTACAGTCAGTTTGCCCTCATGGCGTGCCGGGAAGCGATCGGGCAGTCCGGTTTGGAGCGCGTTGACCTGTCGCATGCCGCGGCGGTGGTCGGCACCGGCTGCGGCGGTAAAGAGACGGATGAGGTGACTTACGATCATCTCTACAGACAGCAGAAATCCCGGGTGCATCCATTTACTATTCCACGGGGAATGCCCAGTGCAGCAGCCAGCCAGGTGAGTATGCAGCTGGCCATCGCCGGCCCTGTGTTTACCGTCTCCAGTGCCTGTTCATCGGCCAATCATGCAATTGCCCAGGCGGCACTGATGATTCGGGCCGGTGTGGTGGACGTGGCCGTCGCCGGGGGCACCGATGCGCCCTTTACCTACGGCCTACTACGAGCCTGGGAGGCGTTGCGGGTGGTTTCAGCGGATACCTGCCGGCCATTCTCGGCGGATCGTAGCGGCCTGGTTCTGGGCGAAGGTGCAGGGATGGTGGTGCTCGAGTCGGAGACGTCTGCCAGGCGACGCGGCGCAACGATTCTCGCCCGACTTGCGGGCTCGGGTATGTCGGCGGATGCGGGCCATATTACCGATCCGTCGGCAGAGGGTGCGGCACGTGCCATGAGGCTGGCACTTCTGGATTCCCGACTGGATAGCCGGGATGTGGACTATGTGAATGCCCACGGTACGGGCACAGTGGCCAATGACCGCACGGAAACCGAAGCGCTGCATCAGGTGTTTGGTGAACATGCGGCATCGCTGATGGTCTCCTCGACCAAGTCGATGCATGGGCATGCACTGGGTGCCGCCGGTGGCCTGGAGTTCATCGCTACTGTAATGGCGCTGCGAGAGGGTGTCATACCGCCCACCATCAACTTTACCCGAGCCGGTGAAGGGTGCGATCTGGACTATGTGCCGAACATTGCCAGGGAGAAAAAAATCAGCGTGGCGATCTCAAACTCCTTTGCATTTGGTGGACTCAATGCGGTACAGGTTCTGCAATCGGTGTAACCGGGTCTTCTCTGGTAGCGGGTTGGATGGGCACGGCATGTACCCGGCTTTTCACCGCTTCCGATAACGGTAGTGTCCATTGCCGAAAAACGCACCTGAACCGGGTGCAAAGAGCACCACCTTGCAGACGCTGAAGTAGTTGTTCCAATAACCGATATCCGCCTCTGACAGCAGTGTTTCGTGCAATGGCTCAATCTGATCCCAGAACCGGCGATGCCACTCATCGATGGTGCGCCAGTAGTTCATGCCGTTGATGTATGTCCCCAGTTCCGGTGTCAGATGCCTGGTCTGCCGCATCATCTCCTGGTGTGGCCATACCCGGCCCCCTGGGAAGTAGGCCCCCACGGGCGTTTTCCTGGCATTGAAGTATTGGGGGAATACCGGTTGAGAGACGATCAGGTGCAGAAACACCCGCCCACCCGGCTTCAAGAGCGAGGCCATGAGCTGAAAGATGGCATCCAGGTTGTTTACCTGTTCAAACACGGCGATGGAGATCACCAGGTCATAGGCTTCGATACCCAGTTCGGCCGCCGGGATATTGCTGATGTCGTTTTCAATCAGCGTGAGATTTGCCTTGCTGAACAGATGTTCTTGATTCTGTTGCTGGCTGCGTATGTAATCCGCCTGTGTCTTGCTGGCGGTTATGGTGGTCACCTCTACCTGCGGATAGTGCTTGAACAGGTAGGCCTCGAATGAGCCGAATCCACAGCCGATATTGAGAATTTTCTCATCCCCGCGAATCTCTGCCCGTTCACAGATCAGCCTGAATTTTTCCTCCTGTGCCTGTTCCAGGCTGGAGCTGCTTTGCAAAACCTGTTCCGGGGTGTCGCCGTAGTAGGCCATGGAGTAGGTCATGTAGTCATGATCGAGGAAGGACTGAAAGAATTTCAAGGGCTGGTCGTAATGCACCGACATGAGTTCATCGGTCTCTTCCCAGGTTGGACCCTGATCGGTTGTGATCCCAAATGCGGCAAGCGAATGTCTTTTATCGGCTTCGCGTTGATATTCCCGCGTAAAAAATCGCGTCAGCCGTTCTTCGTAGAGTTTCAGTTCGCTTGAACCGTAGGGGTGGATGCCGGATTTTTGCAGTGTTCGTCTCAGGTGGTCCATGATTCATCCCTGCGAGATTATTCTCTTTTGTGGGCTGAATTATTGTCCTGAAAGAGGTGGTGGTGCAAGGCATCAATGGTTGCAATGCGACACTCTTCCAGTTCGGCCAGAAGCTCTTGCAACGCGTAATCGGGATCGGGTCGTCTGATCCGGGTCAGTCGCACGGCCATTCGATAGAGATTCAGTGCGCCCAGATTACCGGCGGCGTCTTTCAGTTTGTGGCCATAATCCTGGATGGATTTGATGTCCTGTTCGTTGATGGCCAGTCGCAGGCCCTGAATCAGCGCGCCGCTCTCCTTGTCAAACTGGTTGATCAGTGCCAACAGAAACGATAGCTCTTTACCCAGTCGTTTCAGTTCATCGAGCTGGTGAATATCGAGTGTCAGGCTCTCGTCGTGATACTGGATCGATCCGGAAGCCGAGGGATAGTCGAAAATCTCTTCGTTGTGGCTATGCGTGGCCAGGGTCGCCACCTGGCTGACCATTTCCAGCAGTCGCCGGGTGGATATCGGCTTGACCAGCAGGTGGTCAATGTCGGCAGTCTCACACGCCTTGATTGTCCGGGAATCGGGAGCGTCGAGCAGCAGAATAAAGGGCGTCCATGGCTGGTTGAGATGGGCGAAGCGGTAAAGTTTTATGGCCTCTATTCCGGAAATTTCCGGCATCTCGGCATCCAGAATGGCAAGATCAAAGTGGTGATTGTCGAGGGCGTCGAGTATCTGGGCCGTGTCGCTGATAATAAAAGCCTGATGTCCCGCATTGTCGAGAATTCTGTGTACTTTCCTGCATTCATTGATGTTGCTGCAGGCAATCAGGATATCCAGCGGCTGCTGTCCTTTTTCCGGCTCATAGTGATCGAGCAACTGAACCACGTTGTGATGATGAAGGGATGTTTCCCGGATGTCGTGAAGTGTTTTGAAGAGCAGAGTCTTGTCGAGTGGAGCAGACAAAATCCCGGAGTAGCCCGCGGTGTATAGCTGTTCGCTGCGTGGGGCGGGCATATTGTTGCCGTAATGGATCAGGTACAGCGACTGCAGCAGGGGTTCAGCCCTGAGTGCGGTGGCGAACTGACACGCTTCCATGTCCAGGCTGGCCTGGTCGATCAGCACTGTATGAAAAGGTTTCCCGGAATCGGCTGATTCAACCAGCATGGCAAATGCGCGGGCGCTGCTTCCCACTTGCACGAAAACCACGCCCCAGCTGTTCAGATGATCAGCCATTTCCCGCTGTTCCCTTTTGCTGCCGGAAACCAGGAGTACGCGAATATCCCGCAATGTGCCTGCCGCAACCGCCGGTATTTTTCCCGGGGCCGGGTCGGTTTCAGGAAGAGCACTGTCATTTGTGGTTGCGGCCCCGTCAGGGGCTGCTTGCAGATCGGGTGACTCTGTTGAACCGGTCTCTTTGCCAGGAAGGGTGATGATCCGGTAGATGATGATCAGGCTGATCAGCAGAGCGGATAACAGCATCGCAAGGGGGAGTTTTCCCAGCAGCATCAGCAGATCAAGGCAGATCACCCCCGCGATAATGCCGTAACCCTGTGTTCCGGGGTTGTTCGTCACGGGCCTGCGATCAGTGTGGTGTTTGCTATCCATGGCAGTGGCTTATTTGCTGAGGCTTTCACGATTGCCGGGTGGACTGTCGTGAATCTTCAATACCTTATCCAGATTGGCCAGGAAAACATCGACGCAATCCGGGTCGAAGTGCCTGCCTCTTTGTGTCTCCAGGTATTCCAGGGTTCGCTCCAGCGGCCAGGCATTCTTGTAGGGCCGCTCTGATCGCAAGGCGTCAAACACATCAGCCACGGTAACCACGCGAGCCTCGATGGGGATTTCATTGCCCGCCAGGCCCTGGGGATAACCTTTCCCGTCAAATCGTTCGTGATGACCGTAGGCGATAATGGCCCCGGTCTGGATATAACATGAGGTACTGTCGCGCAGAATATCATAACCGATTCGGGTATGGGTCTGCATGATACTCCACTCCTGGCTGGTCAGTTTTCCCGGCTTCAGTAGAATATGGTCCGGTATACCGATTTTTCCGATGTCGTGCATGGGCGCGGCCAGGCGGATCACCTCGCACAGATCTTCATCCAGGTGAAGCTCCCGGGCAATGAGGCAGGCAAAGTCAGACATCCGTATGACGTGGTCACCGGTCTCTTCGTCACGAAATTCACCGGCCTTGGCGAGACGCATCAACGTCTCTTTTTCGCGCTGCTGCAGCTCTTCGGTTTTGCGTGAAACTTCCTGTTCAAGCCAGCGTGCCCGGTCTTTGATAATCACCTGCTGATTTCTCAGTTGCAGCAGATTGCGGCATCTGGCGCGACACTCATAATGGTCAATGGGTTTGGAGAGAAAGTCGGTGGCGCCGGCTTCAAGGGCCTGATAACGGATCGATTTGTCATCGATGCAGGTGATGATTACCAGCGGTATGTCAGTACAGGAGGGGATTTTTCGAAACCAGTGGGTAAACTCGACCCCATCCATGTTGGGCATTTTATAATCGGTGATAACCAGATCATGGCTGTTGTGTTTTGCCCACTCGAGTGCCTTTACCGGATCAGAGAAACACTCTACGTGTATGCCGTCATCAATCGAATGGATCAACTCTTCGAGGATCATCAGACTGATAGTCTGGTCATCTAGAATCAGTACGGTCGGCATAACCCATTCCTCAGCTATCCGGGTGGTGGAGCAATCGGTATTGTCACTCAATCCGGGGTGAGAGCGGATGTCTCTCGGTTTTGGTCGGTATGAATTAAAAAACATACTAGGTTATTCAAAAACAAAAAGATAGTTGTGGAAAGGTTGCCGATTTCAGGGCTGTTTGATAAGGAATTCCAGGGGCCGCGCTCCGTCGTTAGCTGTCTGAAAGCGGCTTCCGCAATCTGCCAACCCGCATTGTGCCCTTTTCCGCTGTTTCGGGCTGTTCAGGCGTCCGGTATCATCCTGTGACGTTTTTCACGATTTGGGGCATCGGTCGGATGTTGTTCTCTGACTGTTCAGAGGTCGCGATTGCTGGCCTGTACAAAGGCTTTGCGAAAGGCGCTGTAGTCGGTTACCACCGGAAACTGGGGGAATTCATCGATGACGTTCTGTGGAGGGCGAAACAGGATTCCCCGGTCGGCTTCTGCAAGCATGCTGGTATCGTTGTAGGAATCACCGGCGGCGATGACCCGGTAATTTAAGTCGTGAAATGCCTTGACAGCCTGACGTTTCGGGTCTTTTTGACGGATTTGGTAATCTTCGACCATGCCGTTTTTGTCAATGGTGAGTTTATGGCATAACAGGGTAGGGTATCCGAGTTGTCGCATCATCGGGGCGGCAAATTCATAGAAGGTATCGGACAGGATAACCACCTGGAAACGTTCTCTCAGCCAGTCGAGAAATTCCCTTGCACCCGCCAGCGGTGACATTTGGTCAATGACCGCCTGTATATCCGCCAACCCCAACTTGTGCTGCTGCAGGATCTGCAGCCGCTGCCGCATCAGCACGTCATAATCGGGAATGTCGCGGGTGGTTGCCTTGAGCGCGTCAATACCGGTTCGTTCGGCAAAGTTGATCCAGATTTCAGGGATCAGCACCCCTTCGAGGTCGAGGCAGGCCATTTCCACGCGCGATTTCTCCTGTGGTTTAAACCATTGGGAAGGGTTATTCCCCGATAAAAAATGCCGCTAGGATACACCATGGCTCAGGGTAAGGGCAGTGCCGATATCCGGTCGGCGTATTGGTTATGATTATAACCTAAAAGTAAAATGGTTGACGTATACGTAACCCTTAACTATATTGCCAGCCGAGGAGTCAAGAATGGACAAGTTGCTGACAGTGACCGAATTGGCCGAAGCGTTCAATGTGACGCCAAGAACCATCCGGTTCTACGAGACAAAAGGACTGATCAGTCCACAACGTGTGGGTTCCACCAGGGTCTACACTTATCGTGACCGGGCGCGATTACAGCTGATATTGCGCGCCAAGCGTCTTGGCTTTTCGTTAACGGATATTCGTGAATATCTGGATCTGTACAACGTGGATCCGGAACAGATGGAACAGCAGCAGTTGCTACTGATGAAAGTCGGTCAACGCATTGAGGAGCTTGAGCAACAGCAGGAAGATCTGGTGGTGACACTCGATGAGTTGCGGGAAATCGAGCAACAGGCTTTGGCCAACATCAAGAAAAACGCCTTTGCTTCCGGTCATTCCGGGTAGCGGGCGACTGCGGTTTCGGTGTGGTTGGCGCGGACCCAATGAAAACTGGTAATTAGCTGATGGTGGAGAAGGTAATGAAAAATATCGTAATTGCAGGCTATGCCCGCACCCCGTTTACCCTGTCCAACAAAGGTGCGCTGATCAAAACGCGTCCCGATGATCTGGCGGCGGCAGTCGTTCGGGAGCTGATAGAGCGGACCGGCGTACCTGTGGACGACATCGAAGATCTGATTCTGGGCTGTGCCTTTCCGGAAGGGGAGCAGGGTTTCAATATGGCCCGCCTGGTGGTTTTTCTGAGTGGCCTGCCCGTCTCGATCGGCGGGGCGACGATCAACCGCTTCTGCGGCTCCTCCATGCAGGCTATTCACCAGGCGGCCGGGGCCATCGCTCTGGGTGCCGGAGAGGTCTATATCTGCGGCGGCGTCGAGTCCATGACCCGTGTGCCGATGGCCGGTTTCAACCCCATGCCCAACCCGCAACTGGCCGCGGCCATGCCGGGTGCCTATGTCAGTATGGGAGAGACAGCCGAGAATCTGGCCCGGCAATATGATATTTCGCGCGCTGAGCAGGAGGCGTTTGCCGTCAGCAGTCATCAGAAGGCCGCGGCCGCCCAGGCCGCTGGAAGACTGAGTGACGAGATCGTGCCGGTCAATGGCGTTGCGCAGGACGGTTGTATCCGGCCTGAAACCACTGCGGAGAGTCTGGCGGGCCTCAAGCTGGCCTTCGATCAGAACGGCAGTGTGACCGCCGGCACCTCTTCCCCGCTGACCGACGGTGCATCCGCCGTACTGGTCTGTAGCGAGGATTACGCCCGTGCCCACGGCCTGGAGATTCTGGCCAGAATTCGCAGTTTCGCCATTTCCGGTTGTGCGCCGGAGATCATGGGTATCGGACCGGTCATCTCCAGCCGCAAGGCGCTGAAGCGTGCCGGCCTGAGCATGGCGGATATGGATATTATCGAGCTCAACGAGGCGTTTGCTTCCCAGTCTCTGGCCTGTGTGCGCGACCTTGAAGTGGATCTTGCGAAAACCAATCTGGATGGCGGGGCTATTGCGCTGGGACACCCACTGGGTGCCACGGGCGCACGCATCACCGGTAAGGCGGCGGCGCTGCTGAAGCGTGAAGGCAAGCAGTTTGCACTGGCCACACAATGTATTGGCGGCGGGCAGGGTATCGCCACCATCCTGGAGGCGGTCTGATGAAAATCAAAAAGGTTGCCGTCATCGGCGCAGGCGTCATGGGAGCGGGTATTGCGGCCCACATCACTAATGCCGGGATTCCTGTGGTACTGCTGGATATTGTCCCCGAGGGAGCCGATAACCGCAATATGATTGCTGAAGGAGCGGTGCAGAAGATGCTCAAAGTCGAGCCGGCGCCTTTCATGCACAAGCGCAATGCCCGTCTGATCACCACCGGCAATATTGAGGACAACCTGGATCTGCTCGCTGATTGTGACTGGATCATTGAGGCGGTGATCGAGCGTCTCGATGTCAAGCAAGCGCTCTATGGCAAGATTGCCAAGGTGCGCAAACCCGGATCAGTGGTCTCTTCCAATACCTCGACCATCCCATTACGGGATCTGGTAGCGGAGCAGGCGGATGCCTTCGCCGCTGATTTCATGATTACCCACTTTTTTAATCCACCCCGCTATATGCGGCTGCTTGAGATTACGGCGGGTGACAAGACCCGCCCGGAAGCCGTTGATGGAATTCGTGATTTTTGTGATCGCTCCCTGGGCAAGGGCGTGGTCGATTGCAAAGATACTCCGGGGTTTATCGCCAACCGCATCGGTATCTACTGGATTCAGGTTGCCATCCTCGAAGCGATGGAACTCGGCCTGACGGTTGAAGAGGCCGATGCGGTGATGGGGCGCCCGCTGGGGATTCCCAAGACGGGTGTGTTTGGGCTCTCCGATCTGGTGGGTATTGACCTGATGCCGCATCTGATGGAGAGCATGCAGCGCACACTGCCCAAGGATGATCCGTTCCTGGCCAAGAGCACGATTCCCGAGCTGGTCAGCAAGATGATTGCGGATGGTTATATCGGGCGAAAGGGAAAGGGCGGTTTTTACCGTCTGAATCGCGCGGGCGGTAACAAGGTCAAGGAGAGTATTGACCTGGATACCGGTGAATATCGGCCCTCCTCCAAGGCCCGTCTGCAGTCGCTCTCTGCTTCCCGCCAAGGTGGGCTCAAGGGGTTGGTTACCCATCCGGACAAGGGGGGGCAGTACGCCCGCCGCGTGCTGACGCAGGTGTTGGGATATGCCGCCAGCCTGGTTCCGGAAATCGCCGACGATATTCTCGCCGTGGATGCAGCCATGAAACTGGGCTATGCCTGGAAGTACGGTCCATTTGAACTGATCGATCGACTGGGTACCTCTGACTTCAGCGAGATGATGGTGAACGAAGGCCTGACGGTTCCGCCGCTGATGCAACTAGTGGCTGGTGGCAGCTTCTATCGTGTTCAAGAGGGCCAGTTGCAGTACCTGGACACCAGCGGTGTCTATCAGGATGTTGTGCGTCCCGACGGCGTGCTGCTGCTGTCGGATATCAAGCGACGCAGTGAACCGCTGGCAAAGAATGGCTCCGCGGCGCTCTGGGATATCGGGGATGGGGTGGTCTGTCTCGAATACATCAGCAAGATGAACGCCATGGACCCGGATATTCTCGCCCTGATGCGCGAGGCGGTCGGTATTGTTTCAAAAGACTATAAGGCGCTTGTCCTGCATAACGAAGGTGAAAACTACTCGGTTGGTGCCAACCTGGGACTGTTGCTGTTCGCGGCCAATATCGGCACCTGGGACCAGATCGAGGAGATGGTCGAGGGCGGACAGCAGACTTACAAGGCACTTAAATATGCGCCGTTCCCGGTGGTCGGAGCGCCATCCGGAATGGCCCTGGGCGGGGGTTGTGAAACCCTGCTGCATTGTGATGCGGTGCAGGCCCATGCCGAGACCTATATCGGACTGGTTGAGGTAGGTGTAGGTCTGGTACCCGGCTGGGGCGGCTGCAAGGAGATGCTGCAGCGCTGGATGACCAACAAGCGGCGCCCCGGCGGCCCCATGCCGGCAGTCATCAAATGTTTTGAAACCATCAGTACCGCAACGGTGGCCAAGTCTGCTGTTGAGGCAAAAGATTATCTGTTTTTCCGTCCGGATGACGGCATCACCATGAACCGTGATCGCCTGCTGGCGGATGCCAAGGCGCGTGCCCTGGCGCTGGTTGAGGATTATCAGCCACCAGCGCCGATCGAGATCAGGCTGCCGGGGCCCACCGCCAAGGCGGCCATGGAGATGGCGGTGAAGAGTGTGCGTCTGGCGGGCAGGGCGACCGCCCATGACGTGGTGGTCTCAATGGCACTTGCCGAGCTGCTCAGCGGTGGTGACACGGACATTACCGAGACCCTGACCGAGGATGATCTGTTGGCATTGGAACGGGAGGCGTTCATGTCACTGATCCGGCATCCTGATACCCTGGACCGCATGGAACACATGCTGGAAACCGGCAAACCGCTGAGGAATTAAGAGAATGGCCAGCTATAAGACACCACTGCGCGATATGCGCTTTGTGTATAACGAACTGTTTGACGCCGAGGCAATTCAGGCACTGCCGGGGTGTGAAGAGGTAACTCCGGATCTGGTGGATGCGATCCTGGAAGAGGCCGGCAAATTCTGTGAAGAGCGCCTGTTCCCGCTGAATCGATCAGGTGATGAAGAGGGTTGCCATTTCGAGGACGGCAAGGTGACCACGCCCGTCGGCCTGAAAGAAGCCTATCGGGATTTCAATGAGATGGGCTGGGGCGCGCTGGCGGCTGACCCGGAATATGGCGGCCAGGGACTTCCCAATGCCATCAGCATGATGGTGGAAGAGATCATGTGCAGCACCAATTTCGCCTTCGGTCTCTATCCCGGCCTGACCCATGGCGCCTATAACGCACTGATTGCCCGGGCGAGTGATGAGCTGAAACAGGCCTATTTGCCGAATATGGTCTCCGGTAAATGGAGTGGTTCCATGTGCCTGACGGAGCCGCAGTGTGGCACCGATCTGGGCATGATCCGTACCAGGGCCGTACCCCAGACGGATGGCAGCTATCACATCACCGGTACCAAGATGTTCATTACCGCCGGTGAACATGACCTCACAGAGAACATCATTCACCTGGTATTGGCGCGTACCCCGGATGCCCCGAATGGCATCAAAGGTATCAGCCTGTTCCTGGTGCCCAAGATACAGGTCAACCCTGATAATTCGTTGGGTGAACCCAACGGTGTCAGTTGCGGCTCGATCGAGCACAAGATGGGGATCAACGCGTCGGCCACCTGCCTAATCAATTTTGATGAAGCCAGGGGCTTCCTTGTGGGTGAGTTGAACAAGGGCATGGAAGCGATGTTCATCATGATGAACATAGAACGCCTGGCGGTGGGCATCCAGGGACTCGGTATTGGTGAGGCCTCTTACCAGGGCGCGGTGGCGTATGCCCGTGAACGGTTACAGGGGCGTTCCCTCACGGGCCCCAAGTCACCTGACAAACCGGCGGATTCGCTGTTGGTGCATCCCGATGTTCGCCGCATGCTGTTGACCCAGCGCGCCTATGTCGAAGGCAATCGTGCCCTGGCCGGTTGGGTGGCAACCGAGATGGATCATGCCCAACGCAACCCGGATTCACGACGTCGTCAGGAGGCTGAGGATTTTGTTGCCTTGATGACACCCATCGTCAAGGCGTTCATGACCGATACCGGATCGGAGGTGGCCAACCTGGGAATGCAGGTGTTCGGCGGACATGGCTATATTCGCGAGCATGGCATGGAACAGTACGTACGGGATGCCCGCATTGCCCAGATCTACGAAGGGACCAATGGCATCCAGGCGATGGACCTGGTGGGGCGTAAGATGCCGGCGCATATGGGGCGCTATCTGCGGCGTTTCTTCCATCCGGTGCGGGATTATCTGGAGTCGAAAGAGCACGATTTCTCTATGCATGCCTACTTGATGCCGTTGGCCAAGGCGTTTGGCCGGCTGCAGAAGGCGACCGCCGTTATCGCACAGAAAGGGATGGCGAATCCGGATGAGACCGGTGCGGCCGCGGCGGAATATCTGCGGCTGTTCGCATTGGTTGCGCTAGGCTATCTCTGGATGCGCATGGCAGATATCGGCAAACAGAAACGGGATGAGGATAACCTGTTCTACCAGGCCAAGGTGGATACAGCCCGATTCTACTTCGAGCGTATACTGCCGCAGAGCGGTGCCCTGTTTGCCAATATTATGGCGGGTTCAAAAGGGATGATGAAGTTCAATGATGAAGCCTTTTAGGGTCGTTTCTGCGGTGGCGAAGTTGGATTGTAATCGATGAATCTGATCTTCCGTCTGCTCTTTCAGCTGATTACTTCCCGCTTCC
>JACDJC010000782.1_pt1 | contig 33075 bp, 28 predicted proteins | sample 7454191 | NCBI WGS metagenome assembly JACDJC01 (sample SAMN14253291, study PRJNA609438) | sludge metagenome | isolation source: sludge after 25d culture with pyrite and EDTA | collected 2018-12-20
GGCGGCGATCGCCTCGGCCGCCTTCGGGCTCAGCTTGGACATCTGACGGAGGACCTCGTCGGCGGCGCTGTCGGATGCGAGGTCAGGGCTCTGCACGGCGACCGGCGACGCGAGCGGGGCTGCGGTGAACGCTCCGTCACCCACGAACGCCGCGCTCTGCGTCGTTGGGCCGACGATCGGTGCGCCGGCGTCGAACGACTCGACAGGATCGGTGAAGGCGCCTGCATCGGTGAAGCCGCCGACGGTGCTGGAGGTCCACGCCGCGGCATCGCCGGGTGACCCCACAGCGTGCCCGGGTTCGTCGCCCGTGCGAACCGGGGCGCCCAACCCGTCAGAGCCGAACCCGTCAGAACCGAACCCTTGAGAGCTGAACCCGTCGGAGCTGAACGCCCCGGAGCTGAACGCCCCGATGCCAGCGCCAGGATCCGGGTCGCCGTCGAAGGACTGGGCGGCGGCGAGTCGGTCCTCCTTGCCGGCCGTCTCGAGCAGCACCCACGGGTCCTCTTGCTCGGCGCCGCCGACGAGGTCGTCGATCGGGAAGTGCTCTGGGAACGAACCGTCGTCGTCGCCGTCCATGAGGACGACCTCGTAGGTGGCATCGTCGACGATCGCGTCGTCGATCACGTCGTCGACGATCGCGTCGTCGATCGCGTCTGCATCGATCGGGTCGGCGTCGATCGGGTCGGCGTCGAGGACAAGTGCCTCCGCCGACCCGCCGCTTCGCGATCGCCCTGTGACGGCGTCCCCGACTCCCTCGTCGACGACCTCGACGACCGACGGTTCGACGGTGACGGGCACGTGGACCAGCTCGACGCTCGGCGGGCCGACCTCGAGCAGCTGGCGCTCTGCGAGCTCGACGATCTTCCCGCATGCTTCGAGCTGCGGCAGTCCCAGCGCGTCGATCGCATCGGACACTCGCTCTCCGGCGCCCGCGGCGACGATGAGCGGCCAGTCGTCCGCACCGATCGTCACGCCCTCTGCGTCGATCGCCGTCACCAGCGAGAGCCGATGTGCCATCGACGGAATCGCCGCTTCGATCGCGGCCCACTGCTCGAGCCGTTGGCCCGCCCCGGCCACCAGGGTCATGAGGTCCTCGGGTTCGGACGGGTCCGGAGCGATCGATCCCGGCTCGAACAGGAACGACCCCTGCGAATAGCGCAACAGCTCCACGACGACGTCTGCCACCTCGAGGGGCCCTGCGTCCTGCACACCGCCGGCGGTGGTCGCTCCGTCCACCACGAAGAGCTGCGCGGTGCTGCGATCACCCTCGACGATCAGTCGGCCGGTCTTGCGCGATCCGGCCAGCAGCTGCAGGACGTCCACCACCGGGAAGGCGTCGATCGTTCCCTGGAGTGCCACGTGTTCCTCCTCGAAAGTTCCTTGTGGAACTCCTTCGGCACATCTCGGCCGCGGGTTCAGCAATTATCCGGGTCGATGGACCCACGCCGTGGGCCGCAGGACCTGCTCCTGCTGCCTGAACGAGGTCCGACCCCGCTCAGGACGCGACGGCCGCGGCCATCACGTCGGCAGGTGCAGCGACGCCGGTCCAGTGCTCGAACGCCACGGCCGCCTGCTGGACGAGCATCGACACTCCGTTCGCGGTGCGTGCGCCACGATCCGCAGCAGCGGCCATCAGCGGCGTGACCACCGGGTGGTAGATCAGGTCCGCGACCGGGAGGTCGGGTCGTAGGAGGTCCACCGACAGCGGCATCGAGTTGTCGCTCGCCATGCCGACGGGAGTGGCGTTGACCAGTATGTCGGCCGATCCGACGGCATCGGCGACCGACCGTGCATCGTCGGCGGGTACGAACCGTCCGGCGTCGACGGCGAGCGCGGCGGCGCGCTCGCCCCGTGCCGGGTCCCGGTTCACGACCGTCACCTCCACGGCATCCGCTGCGGCCAGGGCGTGGACCACCGCCCGAGCGGCTCCCCCGGCGCCGAGCACCACGATCCGCCGTCCCGCAGGCTCCAGGTCGAGGTCCACCTTCAGCCCGCGAAGGAACCCGACCCCGTCGGTGTTGTCGCCGATCAGCAGGGCGTCGTCGTGGGGGGCACGCAGGATGCAGTTGACCGCTCCCAGGTCGGCCGCAGCAGAGGTCAGGCCGTCGAGCGCGTCGATGACCGCCTCCTTGTGGGGCATCGTCACCGACACGCCCCGCAGGCCGAGCGAGCGGACACCGTCGACGGCGATCGCCGCCTGTCCACTCGGCACCGGCAGCGCGACGAACACCCAGTCGAGGCCGAGCGCCCTGAACGCGGCGTTGTGGATGCGGGGCGACAGCGAATGCGCGACCGGGTCACCGATCACCGCGGCGACGCTGGTGGAGCCGGTCGGTCCGACCGACGCGCTCAGAACACACCCCTGGACTGAGCATCCGCCTTGGCCTTCTGGAACTCCTTGTACGAGTCGGTGAAGAAGTGCGTCGGCGGGTCCTTGGTCGTCAGCACGTAGTACCTCCACGACCCCGCAGGAGGGTCGATCGCAGCTTCGAGGGACGCCCGGCCGGGGAGGCAGATCGGCGTCGGCGGCAGGCCCTTGAACTTGCGGACGTTGTACGGGGAGTCCACGTCGAGGTCCGACTTGGTCAGTGTGCCGGAGGTGCGGCCCAGGCCGTAGAGGTTGGCGGCGTCGATGCCGAGCGGCTCGCCGCCGTCGAGCCGGTTCATGATCACTCGGGCGATCTTGCCGCGCTCGTCCGCCGGCTGGCCCGTCTCTCGTTCGATGAGCGACGCGATCGTCACCAGCTCGTAGGCGCTGCGGCCCTGCAACGCCTCGGCTCGGTCGTAGCCCAGCTCGTCGAGCACCGCGTCCATCTTCGTCGCCATCGTCTGCAGGATCTCCTGAGCCGTCGCGTCATCGAGGAACTCGTAGGTGTCGGGGAAGAGGAACCCCTCCCAGTTCGGGATGTCGGCCGGCTTGTACTTGGAGGTGACCGCGCCAGAGGCGAGCGTCGCCTGCAGCTCTCCGACGCTCAGGTTGGGGAAGGCCGCGTTGATGTCGGAGAGCGCATCGACGAGACGACTGCCCTCGGCGATCCTGACGGTGACCGCGTCGAGAGGGACCGGACCGTCGTCGAGCACCGCGATCGCCTCGTCGAAGCTCGAGTTCTCCTTGAACGACAGGTAGCGCCCCGCGTCCCACGGTCCGGCCGACTTCCAACTCGTGTACCAGCGGAACATGCGGGCGTTGGTGATGACACCGGCCTCCGCCAGCAGCTCGCCGATCGCATCGGTGCTGGATCCCGACGGCACCACGACCTCGGCGACCTCCGCGCCCTGACCGCCCGACGGCGAGATCTGGCGTGTGGCCCAGAACACCAGCGACAGCACCCCGACGCCCACCACGACGACCACGATGCCGAACACCGCGAGCAGGCGTGGTCCGCCACGCGTGGCCCGGGGCAGCTGCACGTAGTCGTCGTCGGGCCGGGGGGCCGGACGCCTCTGTCGACGCGACGCCTCGGGTTCGCCCGAGCGAACCCCTTCGCTGGCCGACGCGTCGATCCCGCGCCTTCGGCGGACGGGCGGCACGTCCTCGGGCTGGGACGGGTCCCGGGGACGTGGCGGGTCCTGCGGATCGCTCAAGTGGAGGGTTCCTCACCTCGGGCCCGATGATCGAGCCAGCTCTGCAACATCACTGCTGCGGCCACCTGGTCCACGACCTGTCGGCGTGCCCGACCGGAGAGTTGCGTCTCCTTCAGGGCCCGTTCCGCGGTGACCGTCGTCAGCCGCTCATCGTAGGTCTCCACGGGAACCTGCAGGGCACCACGGAGCGTTCGTGCTTCGGCCCGATAGCGCTTGGCAGTCGGGCCGACGCCGCCGTCGAGCGAGTACGGCATGCCCACGACCACGATCTGCGCCTCGGTCTCGGCGACGATCTGGGCGATCCGCCGATGGTCACGTTCTCGGTCGCCGGTGCGCTGGAGCACCTCGTAGGGCAGCGCCATGGTGCCGTCGGAGTCCGACAGCGCCACACCGATGCGCTTGGACCCGAGGTCCAGTCCGACCGCCCGCACGCTCAACCGGTCAGGCCGGCCGCCGCTCGCACCTGTTCCAGAGCCTCGTCGAGGTGCTCGGGGAGCTTCCCACCGGCGGCCGCGAGGTCCGACCCCTTCCCGCCGCCCCCACCGACGGTCCGAGCGGCGTCCGCGATCAGCGCTGCTGCGTCGAGGCCGCTGTCGGCTGCGACCGCCGCCACCAGGGCGACGCCCTTTCCACCCGGGGAGGCGCCGAGCACGACGGCCCGGATGCCGGGTCGGTCGCGCAGCGCGACAGCGAGGTCGCGCACCTCGTCGCGGTTGTCGGCTTCGACGCGGGCCACGACCACGCCGTCGACCGCGGAACCCACCAGATCGTCGGCCTGGCTACCGGCCAGCTGGCTGCGCAGGGACTTCAGCTCGTCGCGAGCCGCACGCAGCTCGGCGAGGCGCTTCTCGATGCCACCGTGGAGGTCCTCGACCGGCACGCCCAGCAGATCGGCGGCGTCGCGCAGCTTGTCCTCCTCGGCTCGAAGCCGATCGATCGGCCCGGTGCCGGTGACGGCTTCGATCCGTCGGATGTTGGAGCCGATCGAGGTCTCGGAGACGACCTTGAGCGGCCCGATGTCGCCGAGTGCGCTCACATGCGTGCCGCCGCAGAGCTCGGTGGAGTGCCGACCCGCTTCGAGGACCCGCACGACGTCGCCGTACTTGTCGCCGAAGAACATGATCGCGCCCAGTTGGCGCGCCTCGTCCATGGTCGTCTCGAAGTGGCGAACCGAAGCGTTGGCGAGGATCTCGTGGTTGGCCAGGTCCTCGATCCGGCGGATCTCGTCGGGCGTGACCGAGCCGTGGTGGGCGAAGTCGAACCGCAACCGGTCCGGCCCCACCCAGGATCCCTGCTGCTTGACGTGGTCGCCGAGGATCTCTCGCAGCGCCCAGTGCAGGATGTGGGTGCCGGTGTGGTTTCGGCGGATCGCGGCGCGTCGCTCGACGTCGATCGACGCCGTCGCCTCCTGGCCCGGCTCGAGGGCACCTTCGACCACCTCGAAGGTGTGGCGGTGCAGTCCCGGGAGCGCGTAGGTGGTGTCGAGGACGCGGACGGTGCCCGTCGACGTGGTGATCGTGCCGGTGTCGCCGACCTGGCCGCCGGACTCGGCGTAGAAGGGTGTGCGGTCGAGGAACACGGCGTCGCCGATGACGGCCAGCACGGTGGCCTTGGAGGTGTCTTCCTCTCGGCCCGTGAACGCCGTGGGCCCCTCCTCCGCGAGCAGCGCCCGTTCGGCCTCGGTGGTCTCCCCGGCTGTCACACCGGTGCGCTTGCCGCCGGCCCGTGACCGCTCACGCTGGGCGGCCATGTCGGCGTCGAAGCCGTCCATGTCGACGGAGAACCCTCGAAGTTCGGCCATCTCGGTCGTGACCTCGAGCGGGAAGCCGTAGGTGTCGTGCAGCTCGAAGGCCACCGATCCGTCGAGCCGGCCGCCATCGACGAGCGAATCCAGCGCCGAGTCCAGCAGGACCGACCCGCGGGCCAACGTGCGACGGAAGCCGGCCTCCTCGCGTGTGATCATGTCCAGCACGCGATCGTGTCCCTCCACGAGCTCCGGGTACGCGCCGCCCATGATCGCGGTGCAGCGCTCGACCAGCGGCGGCATGACCATCTGCTCGACGTCGAGCATGTACGCGAAGCGCACGGCGCGGCGGATGATCCGACGCAGCACGTAGCCGCGATCCTCGTTGGACGGCACGACGCCATCGGCGACGAGGAAGGTGGCGGTACGGGTGTGATCCGCGAGGAGCCGGAGCGCGATGTCGGACAGCTCGGTGTCGCCCAGCCGCCGGCCGGTGACCGACTGCGCCTCGTCGACGAGGTGCGACAGCACGTCAGCCGAGTACAGCGACGGGCTGCCGGCGAGCACGGCCAGGATCCGTTCGAGTCCCGCGCCGGTGTCGATGTTCTTGGTCGGAAGGTCGACGAGGCTGCCGTCGTCCCGACGGAAGTACTGCTGGAACACCAGGTTCCAGATCTCCACGTAGCGGTTCTCCGCCTCGGGGTTGGCCGGACCGCCGTCGGGGCCGAGGTCAGGTCCGTAGTCGAAGAAGATCTCGGAGCTGGGCCCACACGGACCGGTCTCCCCCATCTCCCAGAAGTTGTCCTTGTCGAGCCGCTGGATCCGCTCGATCGGGAAGCCGACCTCGTCGGTCCAGATCTGCTCCGCCTCGTCGTCGGACACGTGGCACGTGACCCAGATCCGCTCGCCGTCGATGCCGAGCGTGCCGGTCACGAACTCCCACGCCCAGCGGATGGCATCGGCCTTGAAGTAATCGCCGAAGCTGAAGTTGCCGAGCATCTCGAAGAACGACAGGTGCCGCGGTGACCGACCGATGGCGTCGAGGTCGTTGTGCTTGCCACCCGCACGGACGCACTTCTGCACAGAGGCGGCCCGTGCCGGAACGTAGGGCACCGGCTCTTCGCCCAGGAAGTACGGGACGAACGGCATCATGCCCGAGTTCGTGAACATCGGGGCCGACGGATGCGTGGGGATCAGGCCGCTCGACGGGACCAGCGTGTGGTGCCGAGCCGCCCAGAACGAATCCCACGCCGAGCGGAGCTCATCGGCCGTTCGCAGCTCGGAGGTGGGCGCGGGCTCCTCGGTCATGGTCCGGTCATCGTACCGGCGAGACGAGCCGGGACCGTCAGCGGTTCACCAAGTGGCGGGTCGTGTCGGGCGTTCCGGCACGCCCCCGCCGTCGCGTCGGCTCCGCTCGTCACGGCGCGGCGCTCCCCGCTGGAGCGGTTCGCGCTGCGTGGTGCCAGGCCACCGGTGGCCGTCGCGACGCGCCAGCAGCTCATCTTCGCGGTCGCGCATGGCGGAACGCCCCTCGACCACGGCACCGGTGACGGTGCGCCCGACCTGCTTGCCGACGCGTCGGGCCTGGTTGCCGGCCACCACCACGATGTGGTCCGGGCCGAGCGCATCGAGCTCACGTCGGACGCGCTGCTGGGCCCACACGTAGCCGGTCGCCCCGGCCGCCGCACCCAACCCGAACCAGGTCAGTCGCTTGAACACCGCACCATTCTGCTCCACCAGCGCCCCGCATGTGGCGACACCCGCATCCCGCCGGGGGCTTCAGCGAACGTCGTGGCGGCCGGGCCGAAGCCGGCGAGCGGCACGCCTGGTGCCCGAGGCCAGGGCGACGGTCTTGATCACCGGTGAGGTCAGCGCCCGGTAGGTGGCCTCCGTCGCGGTGTCGACCCGCTCGCCGATCGCGTTGGCCACCTCCACCAACGCCTCGACCTCGTCGACCTGCGCACCCGCCCGCAGCACCGTCGAGTGCAGCTCGGTCAGCGCATCGGCGGCCTGGGTCTCGAACGCCACGCGCACCTCGTCGAGCTCGCCGACCGCACGCTGGACGTCCTGGGTGGCCCGGTGCATCCGCAGCGCCGTCACGGTGAGCACGACCGTGGCACCCAGCGCCACGACGCCGAGCAGGACCACGACGAGGTCGAGCGCGCTCATGGACGACCAGTCTGGCCCCGGCGATCACGCCGTGCCGGGATCCTCCGCGGGAGATTGCTCGCCCCGACGTTCCCGCCATCGGGCGACCAGTCGGGCCTCCGCGCCGTTCACGCCCGGTCGGTAGTAGCTGGCGCCGGCCAGCTCGTCGGGCAGGTACTGCTGATCGACCCAACCGCCCGGGTGATCGTGCGGGTAGCGATAGCCGTCGCCGTGGCCGAGGGACGCGGCGCCCTTGTACGAGGCGTCGCGAAGGTGCGACGGCACCTCGCCCACCGGCCGGTTGCGCACGTCGTCCGATGCCCGGTTCAGGCCCATGTACGCCGCGTTCGACTTGGGGGCCAGCGCCAGGTGCACCGTGGCCTGGGCCAGGTTGATCCGGGCCTCGGGCAGGCCGACGAACTCCACCGCCCGGGCGGCGGCATCAGCGATCACCAACGCCAGCGGATCGCCCAACCCGATGTCCTCGGACGCAGAGATCACGAGCCGCCGGGCGATGAACCGGGCGTCCTCGCCGGCCTCCAGCATCCGGGCCAACCAGTGGAGCGCGCCGTCTGGGTCGGAGCCGCGGATGGACTTGATGAACGCGGAGACCACGTCGTAGTGGTCGTCGCGGCCGTAGCGGACCGGCGACGCGCCGAGCGCGCCCTCCGCGTCGACGATCGCCACGTGGATCCCCGCGGCGCCCGGAGCGCCACCTCGGGCGCGGCCACGGGCGGCCGCCAGCGCGATCGCCACCTCCAGGCTGGTCAGCAGGTGGCGGCCGTCGCCGCCGCAGCGCTCGACGAGGTGCTCCAACGCGTCGTCATCGGCCGTCGCCTGCTCGGCGTCGAGGCCGCGTCGGGCCAACCGGTCGAGGGCGTCACGGTCCAGGGCGTGCAACCGGAACAACGTCGAGCGGCTCATCAGCGGCGGGTTGACCTCGAAGTGCGGGTTCTCGGTGGTGGCGCCGATCAGCACCAGGAGGCCCGTCTCGACCGACGGCAGCAGCGCGTCCTGCTGCGACTTCGTGAAGCGGTGGATCTCGTCGAGGAACAGGATCGTGCCCTGGCCGTTGGCCCCCAGCCGGTGCTCTGCTGACGCGGCCACCTCGCGGATGTCCTTGACGGTGGCGGAGACAGCAGACAGCGGGACGAACGCCTTCGACGACGCCTGTGCGATCAGTCGGGCGATCGTCGTCTTGCCCGTTCCGGGCGGACCCCAGAGGATGACCGACGACAGCCTGTCGGCGTCGACGAGCGCCCGCAGCGGCTTGCCGCTGCCGAGCAGCTGGTCCTGGCCGACCACTTCGTCGAGGGTGCGGGGCCTGAGGCGATCGGCGAGCGGACCGCGGGCAGCCAATCGCTCCTCAGCAGCGGCGGCGAACAGGTCATCGGCCACGTCGGCGACGCTACCCGGCGGTGCTGACGGGCTCCGCCGCGCCGCGGCTCACGACGCCGGTGGTGGCAGCACGCGCAGGCCGAGCTCGTCGAGCTGGACGTCGTCGATCGCCGTCGGTGCGCTCGTCAGCGGATCACCGCCGGACTGCGTCTTCGGGTAGGCGATGACCTCGCGGATGTTCTCCTCGCCCAGGAGCAGCGCCACGAGTCGGTCGATGCCGAACGCGAACCCCGCGTGCGGCGGCGCGCCGTAGCGGAACGCGTCGAGCAGGAAGCCGAACTTCGACCGGGCCTCCTCCTCACCGATGCCGAGCAGCTCGAACACGCGCCGCTGGACGTCGGGTCGGTGGATCCGGACGCTGCCGGAACCGAGCTCCCAGCCGTTGAGGACCAGGTCGTAGGCCTGCGAGCGCACCGAGAGCAACGCCTCGGGGTCGCCACCGGCGGCGACCTGGTCGAGTAGGTCCAGGTCCTCGGCATGGGGCATCGTGAACGGATGGTGCGCGGACACGGGTCGGCCCGTCGCCGCGTCGATGGACTCGAACAGCGGGAAGTCGACCACCCACAGGAACTGCAGTCCGCCGCTGCCGACCGGGGGACGGCCGAGCTCGAGTCGGAGCAGTCCGAGCACGTGGCAGGTGGTGGCCCAGTCGTCGGCCACCAGGAGCAACAGGTCGCCGACCTCGGCCGACATGCTCTGGACGATCCCGGCGAGCTCGCTCTCGGAGAGGAACTTGGCGATCGGCGAGCTCAACGTCGCGGTCCCGCCGTCGCCCTCCTCGACGCGCATCCAGACCAGTCCCTTGGCACCCCAGCGCTTGGCCGTGTCGGTCAGGTCGTCGAGTCGGCTGCGGCTCGTCCCGGCTGATCCTCCGACGAGACGGATGCCCTTGATCGAGCTCGCCTTGAACGCGTTGAAGCCGGTCTCCGCGAACACGCCGGTCAGCTCGACGAGCTCCATGCCGAAGCGGACGTCGGGCTTGTCGGAGCCGTAGCGGTCCATCGCCTCGTGCCACGCCATGCGCGGCACGTCGCCCACCTGCTCACCGGTCACGGCCCTGGTGGCAGCGGTGACGGCGACGGTGATGGCAGCGAGCACGTCGTCGGCATCGGCGAAGCTCATCTCGGCATCGAGCTGGGTGAACTCGAACTGCCGGTCGGCCCGCAGATCCTCGTCGCGGAAGCAGCGGGCGATCTGGTAGTAGCGATCGACGCCACCGACCATGCACAGCTGCTTGAACAGCTGCGGGCTCTGGGGCAGCGCGTAGAACGTGCCCGGCTTCTGACGCGACGGCACCACGAAGTCGCGGGCGCCCTCGGGTGTCGACGCGATCAGCATCGGCGTCTCCACCTCGACGAAGCCCTGGGCGTCCATCGCCCCACGGATCGCGCCGTTGACCTTGGCTCGAGTGCGCAGGTTCCGCTGCATGGCGTCCCGTCGGAGATCGACGTATCGGTACCGCAGGCGGACGGTCTCGTCGACGTCGGCGGCGCGCTCGTCGAGGGGGAACGGCGGCGGTTCGGCGGCCGACAGCACCTCGACGGTGCAGTCCCCCACCTCGACGTGGCCGGTGCCCAGCGCGTCGTTCACCGTGCCCTCGGGCCGGAGCCTGACGGTGCCGGTGATGCGCAGGACGTACTCGCTGCGCAGGTCGTGGGCCCCGTCGACGACGCACTGGATCAGGCCGCTGTGGTCGCGCAGGTCGATGAAGGCCAGGTGCTCGCCGTGCTCGCGGCGCCGGGCCGCCCACCCGCAGAGGCTGACGGTCTGGCCGACGTGCTCGGGCCGCAGCTCGCCGCACATGTGGGTGCGCAGCGCCGTCGTGCCGCCGGAGGTCGTCGCAGCGTCCTGGGCCGTCGGAGGGTTCATGCTCACAGGTGGGTCCTCAGATCGTCGATCAACTCGGTTCGGGGCACTCGACGCTGATCGCCGCCACCCCGCAGGTCGCGGACGGTCACCTCGTCGCGCTCCTCCTCATCGCTGCCGACGAGGAGCGCGAACCGGGCGCCGGAGCGGTCCGCTGCCTTCATCTGGGACTTCATCGAACCGCCGCCGAAGCGGCGGTCCGCGGAGATGCCGGCGGTGCGCAGCTCGTGGGTGATGTCCCGGGCTGCGTGGCCGCCGACCAGGTCGACGACGAAGGCGGCGAGCCCCGGCGCGACGCCTTCGAACACGCCTTCGGCGTCGCAAGCCAGCAGGATGCGATCCACGCCGAGGGCGAAGCCGATGCCGTCGGTGGGCGGTCCGCCCAGATCCTCGGCCAGTCGGTCGTAGCGACCTCCACCGCCCACCGCGTTCTGAGCGGCGTCGAGCGCGTCGGCCACGTACTCGAAGGTGGTTCGGCGGTAGTAGTCGAGGCCACGGACCAGGCGGTCCTCGACCACGTACGGGATGCCGAGGGCGTCGAGCCCTGCGAGCACGCGCTCGAAGTGCTCGGCGGCCTCGGCCGACAGGTGATCGGCCACCCTCGGCGCCTCAGCCACCACGCCACGGTCCTCGGGTCGCTTGGAGTCGAGGACGCGCAACGGGTTGCGAGCGAGCGTCTCCTGCGACTTCTCCGACAGCTCCGCCTTGCGTGACTCCAGGTAGGAGCGAACGGCATCGGTGTAGCGCTCGCGGTCGGAGTGCTCACCCAGGCTGTTGAGGAGGAGTCGAACCTGACGCAGGCCGAGCAGTTCGTAGAACCGCCAACCGAGCGCGATCACCTCGACGTCGAGGTCCGCGTCGTCCACGCCGAGCACCTCGACGCCGACCTGGTCGAAGGAGCGGTAGCGGCCCTTCTGCGGGCGCTCGTGGCGGAAGTTCGAACCGGCGTACCAGACCTTCCACGGCACGAGCGGCTTGTGCTGCACGAACGCTCGGACCGCGCCGGCGGTCATCTCGGGCCGGAGCGCGATGCGTGTCCCGTCCTTGTCGACGAAGTCGTACATCTCCTTGGTCACCACGTCGGTGGCCTCGCCGACGCGGAGGAACACCCCCAGGTCCTCCACCAGCGGCAGCACGACCTCCTGGTAACCGGCGGCCTGCACCACATCCGCGAAGGTCGCGACCAGCGCCCTGCGACGGGCGGACTCCGGAGCCAGCACGTCGCGCATGCCCGACAGGGTGCGGAACGCGTGGGTGGGCGGGTCGGTCACGGGTCGCCACGCTACCGGAGGCGCTGCGCCGTCCCGGAACCGGTTCAGCGCCACCCTCCCGGTTGACGGGCAGGGCGGGCGGGAGGTCAGGGCTTGACGACGGACCGGACCTGCGTGAGGAGGTCGTCCTCCTGGCGGTGGTAGATCGTGGGCAGCCCGGTCGACTGCTGGTGCGCGTCCGCGATCCACTCCATCACCCGGTGGCAGTCGTTCTTCTCCCGCACCCGGGTCAACGACCCGACCTCGAGCGCCAGGTGCGCCGGGTCGAGCGACACCGCGATCGGCAGCACGAACCGGCATCCGAGCATGAGGTTCATCGTGCCGTCGTAGAGCGGTTGGAGGTGCACGGTCTCCGCAGCGTCGCCCGGATCGACGCCGCGCAGCTGACGCCACTGGGTCGCGAGCTTCTGCACCATCCCCACGGTGACCGACAGGTCCTGGCTCCCGCTCGCGGCCATCGCCAGCACCTGGCCGCCCTCGGACAGCTGCAGATCGAGCTCGTGGCGCATCAGCTGGTTGTTGGCCCGAACGAGCGCCGGATCGAGCTTGGCCCGTCGACGGGTGTGGGTCTGCGGTACAGAGAGGAACGTGCGCGCACCCACCTGCAGCACCTGCATGGCCGGGATGTTGAACGCCATGCGGGTGGTGACCATCCGGCTGACGAGCACGTTGAAGCGCTCGGCCAGATCCGCGACCTCGATCTCCTCGCCGAGCACGCCGTAGCTGCGCCCTGCAGTGCACATGGCGTCGATCATCGCCCCGCCGACGAGCGCGATGTCGATGATCTGGCCGTGGTTGGTCACCACCGCCACGTTGGCGCCCTCGTTGAACACCATCTGGTACAGCGCGTCCAGCCGCTCGGCGACGACGGGGTCGCGGAACCGCTCCAGCAGCCACCCGAAGTGGGGGTAGGCGGCGTTGGCGAACAGCTCGATGGTGTCGGTGTTGCCGGCCCGGGGATCGACCACGACGCAGGCAGGATCGTGGAACTCCAGCGACGTCGAATACGGCAGCGGTTCGAGCAGCGCGTGATGTCCCTGGCGAGCCAGGCCTGACAGCGCCTTGTAGTAGGTCGCGCCGTCGCTCGACTCGAGGAGGCGTCGGGCCTCCTCGATCGGCGAGTCCGGCGGCGGGTACGGGGCGTCGGCACCCGGCGCCTGCTCCGCAGCATCGGTGGGCGCGCCGACGTCGGGTCCCGAGCCGTCCACGGCGTCGCCGACGAGGTGCAGGTCGGGGCGGTCAGGCTTCGAGCGTTCGGAACGAGGGCTCATCGCTGTCCATTCTGCTCCCGCGGCGAGCTGAACGCTCGACGGCGGACCGGGGAGGTGGCTCAGGCGCCCTCGCCTGACCCCGGCACCACCCGGTACGCGTCGTACACGCTGTCGATGCTGCGGATGCGGCTGAGCAGCGTGTCGAGGTGCGACGCGTCGCTGAGCTCGAACTCGAAGCGCATCTTGGCGACGCGGTCGCCGCCGGCGTTGCTCTGCGAGCTGATGATGTTGACGTGGTGCTCGCTGAGCGTTGCGGTCACGTCCTGCAGCAGCCGCGGACGATCGAGCGCCTTGACCTCGACCAGCGCGACGAAGTCACCGGTGGACTCTGCGTCCCACTCGACGTCGACCACCCGCTCCTGCTGGCCATCAGCCAGCGATGCGGCGTTCGCGCAGTCCAACCGGTGCACCGACACGCCACGGCCTCGAGTGATGAAGCCCATGATGTCGTCGCCCGGCACCGGGGTGCAGCAGCGGGCCATGCGGATCAGCACGTCGTCGAACCCTTCGACGTGCACGCCCGCCGGCTTGGAGCGGCGCCGGCCGCTGGGTCGCACGGGCGTGGAGACGACTTCTTCCCGTTCGCCTTCGGCGTTGCGCACGAGCTTGGCGACGCGACCCGCGACCGCTTCGGCCGACAGGTGGTGCTCACCGATGGCGGCGAACATCGCGTCGACCGACTGGAAGCGCAACTGGTTCGAGACGTCGGCGACAGCAGCGCCGCCCATCACGCGCTGGGTGGGCAGGCCCTCGCGACGCAGTGCCTTGACGAGCGCCTCCCGGCCGGACTCCAACGCGTCTTCACGCCGTTCGCGGGAGAACCACTGGCGGATCTTGTTCGACGCCGATCGGGTGGCCACGAACGAGAGCCAGTCCCGGCTCGGACCGGCTCCGGCGACCTTGGACGTGAAGATCTCGACCGTGTCGCCGGAGTTCAGCTGCCCGTCGAGCGGGACCAGGCGCCCACCGACGCGGGCGCCGATGCACCGATGACCGACCTCGGTGTGGATGGCGTAGGCGAAGTCCACCGGTGTGGCGCCCGACGGCAAGGTGACCACGTCGCCCTTCGGCGTGAACAGGAAGAGCTCGTCCTGGTCCAGGTCGATCTTCAGGTTCGCCATGAACTCGCCCGGATCGGTCATCTCCCGTTGCCAGTCGACGATCCGGGTCAACCAGGCCACGTCTTCGGAGTGGCCTTCCTTGTAGGAGAAGTGCGCCGCCACCCCCCACTCGGCGCGGTTGTGCATCTCGGGCGTGCTGACCTGCACCTCCAACGGCCGTCCGCCCGGACCGATCACGGTCGTGTGCAACGACTGGTAGAGGTTGAACTTGGGCATGGCGATGTAGTCCTTGAATCGCCCCGGCACCGGCGTCCACAGCGCGTGGATCGTGCCCAGCGCCGCGTAGCAGTCCTTCGACGAGTCCACGATCACCCGGATGCCGACGAGGTCGAAGATCTCGTCGAACGCCTTGCCCTTGACCACCATCTTCTCGTAGATGGACCACAGGTGCTTGGGGCGACCGGTGACGTCTGCGTCGATGTTCACGTCCTTGAGACGACTCGTGACCTCTTCGACCACCTCGACCAGGTAGCGGTCGCGCTCCGGCGTGCGGTTGGCGACCATGTGGTCGATCTCCGCATAGCGCTTCGGATGCAGCGACGCGAAGCAGAGGTCCTCGAGCTGCTGGCGGATCTCCTGCATGCCGAGCCGGTGCGCGAGCGGGGCGTAGATGTCGAGGGTCTCCTGCGCCGTGCGCTCCTGCTTCCATGCCGGCATCCCGGCCAGGGTGCGCATGTTGTGCAGACGGTCAGCCAGCTTGATGACGAGCACCCGGAGGTCCTTGGCCATCGCCACCAGCATCTTGCGCATGGTGGCGGCCTGCTGAGCCTCCTTGGAGTCGAAGTTGACGCGCTCGAGCTTGGTGACGCCGTCGACGATCTCGCGCACCTCGGCGCCGAAGCCGTCCTCGACCTCGTCGAGGGTCAGGACGGTGTCCTCGACGGCGTCGTGCAGCAGCGCCGCTGCGATCGTGACGTCGTCCATGCCGAAGCGGGCGACGATCCCAGCGACCGCCAGCGGATGGGTGATGTACGGCTCGCCCGATCGACGCAGCTGGCCCTTGTGGGAACCAGCAGCCACCCGGTACGCCTCGGTGATCGACGCTGTCGGACGCTTGGGGTGGAACCGCGTGTACTGCTCGACGATCTCCTGCACCTCCATCGCTGGAGGTTGGGTGTGGCGACGCCAGGGCAGGACGCGCGTCACCGTGGGCACGTCAGACCCCCACGGTGAGGGTGCGCTCGGGCGACCAGCGGCACCCACACAACCTACCTACCCGATCCGGTCGCCCGTCACCGACGCGGAAGCTCATCGCAGCAGCAGTCGATTAGCACTGAAAGGCGACCCTTCCCCCGGACATGGCGTCTCCCATAGGTTCCGGAGGTTCCATCCATCTGACCCCGGAGGCCGCACGTGCGTCGTCCCCTGTCCATCCTCGCCCTGATCTCGACCGTCGCCATCGGTGCCGTCGCCTGCACCCCGGCGCCGACCACCGACTGGTCCCAGTGCCCGACCGCATCCGGCGGACAGGTCCAGGTGGCGGTCGTCGTCGCCGACGCGACGCCCGACACCCGGGTCGTGTGCGTGGTCGTGCCCGCCGGCTCGAACGGCATCGACGCACTCAGCGCCCGTGCAGCTCGGATCGGCATCGCCGGACCTCGCCTCGAGACCGGGAGCGGCGGGGTGTCGGTCTGCGGCATCGACGGCACCCCTGCCGGCGGGCCGTGCTTCAAGGACGACGGCAACGGGAACTACAGCTACTGGGCCTACTGGACCGGTGGCACCACCTGGGCGTTCGCCGAGGCCGGAGCCGGTGCGCGAGCGCTGCAGCAGGGCGACGTCGACGCCTGGACCTACGGGTCGTGGGGATGGCCGCTCACCCCGCCCTCCACGCTGACCGCCCTGCCGTCGAGCTTCGCCGAGCTCACCAGCTGACCCCGACGCTGCGATCCGATCGGGTCGCTCGGACGGCGGACGGACCTCGGGGTTCGTCCGCCGTCGCCGCGTCCCGGTACGGTCACGGCCCATGGGGCATGGAGCGAACGACGAGGTGGATCCCCCCGACCCGCCCGACGGCGCCCGGAGCGACCCACACGGTCGGCACCTGAACCTGAAGCAGGTCGCCGCGCTGCTCGACGTCCACTACATGACCGCGTACCGCTACGTTCGGCAAGGACGGTTGGCCGCACGCATGGTCGACGGCGGTTGGGTGGTCACCGACTCGGACCTCGAGCGCTTCCGCCACAGCGCCGACGGTCTGGGCGACGCGGGCCACCAGGGCCACGATCAGCAGGTTGCCCGGATGCGCCATGTGCTCGCAGAGGCCGACGAGCCCGAAGCCTGGCGCTGCATCGAGGCGATGCTGGCGGGTGGCACGACCCCGCAGCAGGTGCTCTCTGACGTGCTCCCCAGGGCGCTCGACCCGGGAAGCGGTGACCGCGACGACGCCGTGGCACGGGCCAGGTCAGCGGTGGCGACCACCATCGCGTCACGCCTGGTGGACCGGCTGTCAGCGACGTGCGTCCGACCCGGCCGACCCCGCGGCACCGTGCTGCTGGCCGCACCGAGCGGAGAGCAGCACCGGCTGCCGATCGCCACGGTCGGCGCGCTGGTCCGCCTGGGTGGGTTCCGGACCATCGAGCTCGGCGCGGACGTCGAGCCCGAGGTCATCGCCGCTGCGGTCGGCCTGCGACCGCTGACAGCGGTCGGCATCGGAGTGACGACAGCGATCTCGGTCGATGCCGCTGCCCGGACCGTTGCCGCTGTGGCCCTCACACATCCCGACCTGCCGGTCATCGTCGGCGGCCAGGCGCTTCGCAACGACGTGGTCGCCCGCTTGGTGGGCACCGAGTGGTGGGCCGCCGACGGGCAGGGCATGGTCGCGCTCCTCGATCGGATCGCGGCAGAACGCACCCGGCACCGGCGCTCGACCCGGGCACGCTGACTCGGGCGGACGACGCCCGATCAGCGCTTCTTCTTGGCCTTGCGCGGCCGCGGCGGGATCGAGCCGTACGGGTTCGCCGGTGGCGCAGCACCCGACGCCGAGGCGTCCTTCGACGTCGGTTCGTCGGTCGGCTCGTCAGTCGGCTCGTCGGCGTCGTCCGCGCCGCCGTCGTCGGTGCGGGACGGCGCATCCTCCACGGCGGTGCTCGACGACGCCGCTGCGTTCGACCTCGACGTGGCCTCCTGGCGGCGCGAACCGGATCCGGCGCTCGACTTGCGGGGTCGGGCCGGAACCGTCCGCGACGTTCCCGCACCGACGACGATGCCGTGCCAGGCGGTGTCCGACACATCGACGCTCTTGGCCACGAGCCGCTCGCGGACCTGACGCCAACGCGGCTCGCGCTCCTTGAGCCAGGCCGTCAGCGGCGGGGCCACGAACAACGACGAGTAGGTGCCCGACACCAGGCCGATCAGCAGTGCGAGCGAGAAGTCACCGAGTGTCTCCTGGCCGAAGACGATCTGACCGACGATGAGGATGGACAGCACCGGGATGACCGTCACCATCGTGGTGTTCACCGACCGCATGATCACCTGGTTCAGCGAACGGCGCATGATCGCGGTGTAGGTGTACTGACCGGTGCGACCAAGGCGCGTGGCGTTCTCCTGGACGCGGTCGTACACGACGATCGTGTCGTAGAGGGAGAAGCCGAGGATCGTCAGGAACGAGATCACCGTGGCGGGGGTGACCTCGATCTGGAACACCGAGTACACGCCGACGGTGATGATGATGTCGTGGATGACCGCGACGAGCGCGGCAGCCGCCATCCGGGTCTCGAGGCGCCACGCGATGTACGCCGACACGAGCACCAGGAACACGATGAGCGACAGGCGAGCCTGGCCGGTGATGTCGCTGCCCCACGATGGTCCGACCGTGTTGACCTTCACGTCGCCCTGTTCGAGCCCGGCCGCTTGTGCCAGCGCGTCGGCGGCCTCCGCTCCCGTCTTGACGTCATCGACGCGACCCGACACTCGCAACACGCGACCGCCCTCGGCGGTGGTCGCCTCCTGGAAGCGCTCCATCGCGTCGTCGCCGAAGGGGGCGAGCGTCTGCGCTGCCTGGTCCTCGGTGAACTCCTCTGCCGGGATCTCCCAGATCGATCCGCCTTCGAAGTCGATGCTGAGGTTCAGCCCGCGGAGGAAGAGCGAACCCAGCGAGACGACGACGAGGACGGTCGAGAGGATTCCGACGCGCTTCCACCAGCGGGGGAAGTCGAAGTCGTTGCGGCCGCGGTACAGGTCGGATGCGACGCCCATGCTCAGGCCCCCTCTCCGCTCGAGGTGGACGCAGCCATCGCTGCGGTCGGTGCACCCGTGCCGGCGTCCGACAGGTCCTCGGTCGGGATGCCGAACCGCCTCGGGTGCTCGCCTTGGCGGGACCTCGACAGCACCAGCGCCGCGGGTCGGAGGAAGAAGTAGGCGGAGATGAGGTCGAGGATCGTGGCGACGCCCAGGTAGAAGGCGAAGCCCCGCACCGGCCCGACCGACAGCCAGTACAGGACTCCGGCGCCGATGAGCGAGCTCATGTCGGCCTTGACGATCGTGGAGTACGCGGAGCCGAACGCCTTGTCGACCGACGGTCGGAGCCCGGCACCGTTGCGCACGTCCTCCTTGATCGTCTCGAAGAACACGATCGACGAGTCGAGGGAGATGCCGATCGACACCACGATGCCGACAACGCCTGCGAGCGTCACGGTGGCGTTGATCCAGCACATGATGACCCACAGCACCGATGCCGAGATCGTGAGGCTGCCCACGGTGGCCACGCCCAGGAGTCGGTAGTAGAAGATCAGGTAGGCGCAGACGAGCAGCAGCCCGATGGCACCGGCGATGATGCCGGCCTGCAGCGCATCCGCACCGAGGGTGGCCGACACGGTTTCCGCCTGCTGGGCCTGCAGCTCGATCGGCAGCGAGCCGAAGCGCAACGCCACCGCCAGGTTCTTGGCCTCTTCCTCCGTGAACGACCCGCTGATCTGGATCTTGTCGCGTTCGAAGCTCGGCGTGTTGATCGTCGGCGCCGACAGGATCTCGCCGTCGAGGACGATCGCCAGGCGGCCCTGCTGGGCACCGCTCACAGCCGGGCAGGTCGGGTCGCCCGAGTAGCACTTGGCGGCGATCTCGTTGAACTTGTCGATGCCGTCGGCGCCTGCGTGCAGCACCGGGTTGACGGTCCACTTGCCGTCCTGACCGATGCTCGCTGCTGCGGTCTCGACCGCACGCCCGGTGAGCACCGTCGGGCCGAGCTTCTGGACGGTGCCGTCCGCGTCGGACAGGTTCACCTCGGCATCGGCCTTGTCGTCCTCGGGCGGCGTCGTCTGGGTGTTGAGCGCCTGCTCGAGCTGGTACAGCTTGGCGAAGTTCTCGTCGTAGAGGTTCACGCCCCACTGGTTGAGCGGCGGGGGGGTCGTGGTGGTGGTGGCTTCCGGGGTGGTGGTGGTCGTGTCGCCCTGGGCAGCCACGCCACGGCTGCGGTTGCCGCCGGTGCGAGTCGGGTCGACCGTCGTCGCCGTCTTGGCGGTGGTCGTCGTCGCCGGCGCGGTCGTCGTGGTGACCTGGGGATCCGGCGTCGCCGGCGTCTCGGGCGTCGTCGGGTTGGCGGCGGCCTGCTTGGCCTGCTCGTCCTCGGCCACCTGCGACGCGGTCACGCCCTCGGGGAGGCCGAGCTCCTCACGCAGCTTCTTGACCTCGGCCTCGGACTTGGTTCGGGCAGATCCCGTCGGGACCTTGCCGACGTCGGCGAGCACCGGGCGGAAGCGAAGCTCGGCGGTCTTGCCGACCACATCGAGCACCGCCTGCTGGTCCTTCGCTCCGGGGAGCTGCACGATGATCGTGTTGCCCTGACGGGACACCTCGGGCTCCGCAACGCCCAGCGCGTCCACGCGCTTGCGGATGATGCCGATCGCCTGGTCCAGCTGCTCACCGGTGACCGAATCGTCGACCTTGCCGTCCTTGACGGGCTGCAGGTTGACCGAGATGCCACCCTGGAGGTCGAGACCGAGCGTCGGGGACTTGCCCATCAGGATCGTCACGGCCAGCAGGCCATAGGCCACGACCATGGTGGCGATCATGATTCTGAGCGGGTGCTTGGTCATTCACGTCCTCGTCGACGGGGCCCGGTCAGGGTATCGGCACGACCTCCCGACGCGGACGATGCCCGCGGGCGCTGGCTCGGCCGTCGCTACTTCTTCTTGGAGCCGGCCTTCGCCGTTCCGCTGCGGGCGGCGCCGACGCCGGTGCCGGTCGACTTGGCGGACTTGGTGGAGCGGACGTCGACCGCGTCGTCCTTCGACGCAGATGCCGCACCACCGCCGCCACCGAGGAGCCCGCCGAGCAGGCCACCACGAGACCCGGTCGAGGCCGCGGGGTCAGGTTCGGCCATCGAACGGCCGATCGAGCCCTTCGCGACGCGGATCACCACGTCGTGATCGATCTCGAGGTGGACCAGGTCGTCCTCGACGACGGTGATCTGGCCGACGATGCCGCCGGTGGTCATCACCTCGTCGCCGACGGCAAGCGAGGAGACCAGCTGCTGCTGACGCGCCTTCTGCTTGCGTTGCGGGACGACCATCAGCCAGATGAGCAGGCCGAACGGGATGATCAGGATCAGGATGCCGAGCGGGCTGCCCTGGTTCTCCTGGGCGAGCAGGGTGGCGAGCGTGTTCACGTCTGCAGATGCTAGGGCCGGGCGGTGGGCCAAGGGCAATCAGGGCGTTCCGTCGTCGTAGGTGCGCTGCTCGACCGGCAGACGCCGGCACGCACCCGCGGCCCGGGGCTTCCTCGCGTCAGCTCGGGTTGAGGCCCGGGCCCGATCCGGACCACACCTCGGCGACCTCTCGGCGGAGGTCGCCGAGCGTGCCGTCGGCGATCGCGGCACGGATGCGGCCGACCAGGGTGAGCATCCACGTGAGGTTGTGGACCGAGCACAGCGACGCGGCGGCCGGCTCGCCCACGTTCGCCAGGTGGCGGAGGTAGCCACGGGAGTAGCGACGACACGTCGCGCAGGGGCACTCACGCTCGATCGGATCGTCGGAGCGGACGAACTCGGCCCGCTTGATGTTGAGCCGTCCGGAATCGGTCATCAACGTGCCGTGCCGGGCCAGGCGGGTGGGCAGCACGCAGTCGAACATGTCGATGCCGAGCGCCACCGACTCCACGATCGACACCGGGTCACCCACGCCCATCAGGTAGCGGGGCTGATCGGCCGGCAGCTGGGCGAGCGCCGCCGCGAGCGCCGGCAGCATCTCCTCGCGGGTCTCGCCCACCGACAGCCCACCGACCGCGTAGCCGTCGAAGTCGAGCTCGACGGTGCGCTGGGCTGACTCGACGCGAAGGTCGAGCTCGGCGCCGCCCTGGACGATGCCGAACTGCGCCTGGTCCTCGGTGCGACGGTGCACCTGGCGGGCGCGCTGCGCCCACGACGCGGTCAGCTCCAGCGCCTCGCGCAGGTCGCTCCGGCTCGACGGCAGCGGCGCGCACACGTCGAGCACCATCTGGATGTCGGCACCGAGCAGCTCCTGTGCCGCCACCGCACCTTCGGGGGTGAGCATGTGCGTGCTGCCGTCGTAGGTAGATCGGAACTCTGCACCTCCGTCGTGCAGCTTCGGCTCCAGCGAGAAGACCTGGTAGCCGCCCGAGTCGGTCAGCGTGAGTCCTTCCCAGCCGCTGAAGCGGTGGAGGCCGCCGAGCTCGGCCACGACGTCCGCGCCGGGCCGCAGCATCAGGTGGTACGTGTTGCCGAGGACGATCTCGGCAGCCGTGCCGTCGGCGCCCGCCAGCGCGGCGAGCTCGTGGGTCATCAGCGCGCGGATGCTGCCACGGGTGGCGACCGGCATGAACACCGGCGTGCGGAACGTGCCGCGGCTGGTGGCCACGATGCCGGCGCGTGCGGCCCCGTCGCTGGCCGTCACGTCGAGCGTCAGCCTCATCGCCGCGGTCCTCCCGAGTTCTGCGATGGCGTCGGTGTGCCGTTCGCTGCCAAGAGCATCAGGGAACCCCTGTCGGTGGTGGCGGGAGAGCAACTCGTTCGAGGAGCGCGGCTCGTTCGAGGAGCATCGCGTCGCCGAACGACAGGAACCGATAGCCGTCGGCGAGCGCGACAGCGTAGAGGTCGCGCCAGCGCGGCCCGACGAAGGCCTGCACGAGGGCCAGCAGGCTGGTCCGAGGCATGTGGAAGTTCGTCAGCAGCAGATCCACCACCCGGAACTCGAACCCAGGCGTGATGAACAGGTCGGTCCTGCCCCCGGATTCGCCGCGTGCGGCCCTCGACTCGAGCGCCCGGACCGAGGTCGTCCCGACCGCGACGACCCGGCCGCCGGCGGCTCGCGTCCTGTGGACCGCGTCCCACGTCCCATCCGGAACGGCGTAGCGCTCGGTGTGGATCACGTGGTCCTCGACCAGGTCGCTCGACAGAGGCCGAAAGGTGTCGAGGCCGACGACGAGCTCCACCGGCTCGACGCCGATTCCCCGCCCATCGAGCGCATCGAGCACGGAGTCGGTCAGGTGGAGGCCGGCGGTGGGGGCCGCGGCGGACGCCGGCCGACGGCTGAACACGGTCTGGTAGCGCTCGGCGTCATCGAGGCGCTGCTCGATGTAGGGCGGCAACGGCATCTGCCCGGCGCGCTCGAGCGCCTCCTGCAACGGGATGTCGGTGACCGGCAGCACGAGCTTGCGCCCGTCGCCCACATCGACACCCACGCGGAACCGGAGCCCGCCCGCCACCGCGTCGACCACGTCGCCCTCGCGGAGCTTGCGCGCAGGACGACACAGCACCTCCCACCAACCGTCGGCCCGCTCTTCCAGCAGGAGCACCTCTCCTGCGCCCCCGCTCGGGCGCAGGATGGGGACGCGGGCGGGCAGGACGCGGGTGTCGTTGACGACCAGCAGGTCGCCCTCGCGCAGCAACCCCGGCAGGTCCGCCACGCGGCGATGCTGCAGTGGCTTCCCGACGCCGCGGTCGACGAGCAGCCGAGCGCGGTCGCGTGGTTGCACCGGCACCTGGGCGATCGCTGCGGGCGGCAGGTCGTAGTCGAGCTCGTCGGTGCGCATGTGGCGGGAGGAGCAGAACGGCGGTGCCGCTGCAGGCTCCGGTCAGGAGCCTCAGAACCCCATGGAGCGCCCGATGATCTCCTTCATGATCTCGGTGGTGCCGCCGTAGATCGTGGTGACGCGGGCATCGGTGTACGCCCGTGCGATCGGGTACTCGTTCATGTAGCCGTAGCCGCCGTGGAGCTGCACGCAGGTGTCGGCCGTGCGCTTCTGGAGCTCGGTGGTCCACCACTTGGCCATCGCCGCCTCTTCCGCCGTCAGAGCACCCTCGTTGAGGAGCTCCACGCAACGGTCGACGAACGTCTCACCGATCGTGATCTCCGTCTCCATCTCGGCGAGCTTGAAGCGGCTGTTCTGGAAGCTGCCGATCGGCTGGCCGAACGCGGTGCGCTCCTTGGCGTACTCGGTGGTCCAGCCGAGCATCGCACGGGCGTGCGCCACACCTGCGAGAGCGATCGACAGGCGCTCCTGCGGCAGGTTCTTGACGAGCAGGTTGAAGCCCTGGCCCTCTTCGGTGAGCAGGTTCTCCACCGGCACGCGCACGTCGTTGAAGAACAGCTCGGCGGTGTCCTGTGCGTGCATGCCGACCTTGTCCAGGTTGCGGCCCCGCTCGAAGCCCTCCATCCCCCGCTCGACGATGAGGATCGACATCCCCTTGTGGCGCTGGGACGGGTCGGTCTTGCACGCAAGGATGATCAGGTCCGCATTGATGCCGTTCGTGATGAAGGTCTTGGAGCCGTTGACGACGTAGGTGTCGCCGTCGCGGACAGCCGTCGTCGCCATCGACGCAAGATCCGAGCCGATTCCCGGCTCGGTCATCCCGACCGCGGTGATGAGCTCGCCAGAGGCGATGCCCGGCAACCACCGCGCCTTCTGCTCGTCGTTGCAGTAGTCGAGGAAGTAAGGCAGGCAGACGTCGTTGTGCAGCGTCAGGCCGAGGCCGGCGGCGAAGAGGTCGGCGCGGCACAGCTCCTCGGTGATGATCTGGCTGTAGCGGAAGTCCGACACTCCGGCGCCCCCGTACTCCTCGGGCACCGCCATGGCCAGGAAGCCGGCGGCCCCAGCCTTCTCGAACACGCTGCGGTCGACGATCTCCGCCTCGCTCCACTCCTCCCGGTAGGGCACCATCTCTCGCTCCAGGAACGTCCGGAACGCGGACCGGAACATGTCGTGCTCGTCGGTGAAGATGCTGCGCTGCACTGCGGACCTCGGCGATGTGGGGTGTGGAGGTGCCAGGTTCCCACGCGGAGCGGCCATGTTCCCAACAACGCGCCCGAAACACGTCCGCCAGTGGGAACCGGGTCCGCCGGTGGGCACGGGCCGGGCCGGGCGGGGTCCGGGCCGGGTCCGATCAGTCGAAGAGGCTGGGGTCGACGGTGCCGGGCAGCGCGGAGGGCGGGGGGACCAGACCGAGGTGCTGCCACGCCGCGGCGGTGGCCACGCGGCCCCGAGGTGTCCGGATGAGCAGGCCCTGCTGGATGAGGTAGGGCTCGTACACGTCTTCCACGGTCTCGGGCGGCTCAGCGACGGCGATCGCGAGCGTCGACAGGCCGACCGGTCCGCCCCCGAACCGGGCGCACAGCGCGGTCAGGATCGACCGGTCGACCTTGTCGAGGCCCATCTCGTCGATGCCGAACATCTCCAGCCCATCCCGGGCGGTGGCGGCGTCGATTCGTCCGTCGCCCTCCACCTCGGCGACGTCTCGAACCCGACGCAGCAGGCGGTTGGCGATGCGCGGCGTGCCACGGGACCGGCCGGCGATCTCGGTGGCGCCGGCTCCGTCGAGCTCCGCACCCAGGATCCCGGCGGCGCGCAGCACGATCGCCCGCAGGTCCTCGGGCTCGTAGTAGTCGAGCCGGGCCACGAGCCCGAACCGGTCGCGCAGCGGCCCGGTGATCAGGCCGGTGCGCGTGGTGGCGCCGACCAGGCAGAACCGGGGCAGGTCCAGACGGATGGAACGTGCCGCCGGTCCCTTTCCGAGCACGATGTCGAGCTGGAAGTCCTCCATCGCCGGGTAGAGGACCTCTTCGATCGATCGTGAGAGCCGGTGGATCTCGTCGATGAAGAGGACGTCGCCGTCACCGAGCTTGGTGAGGATCGCAGCCAGGTCGCCGGGGCGCTCGAGCGCGGGTCCCGACGTGACCTGGATCGTGACGCCCATCTCCGTGGCCACGATGCCCGCGAGCGAGGTCTTGCCCAGACCGGGCGGTCCTGCGAACAGGAAGTGGTCCGCGGCCTGGCCGCGTCGTCGGGCGGCCTCGAGGATGATCGACAACCGACGCTTCAGCTCGCTCTGGCCGACGAACTCGTCGAGCGTGCGGGGCCGCAGCGTGGCCACGGGGTCGTGCCCGTCGGTGAGGGTGTCGCTCGCCGAGGACACGAGCGCGTCCACGTCGAGCTCGACCGAGCAGTCGTCGTCGCCTGCCGACGGGTCGAGCAGCTCCTCTCGCGCCATCAGGCGGCCGCCAGACGTTGCAGCGCCTCGCGGAGCAGGTCGGAGGTGTCGCCGTCCTCAGGCAGGTCGATCAGCACCCGCCCGATCTCGTCGGGGCCGTAGCCGAGCTCGGACAGGGCATCGCGGACATCCGCGCGCGTGCCGCCCGACGGGCCGCCGGAGATGGCAGCGACCGCAGCCGACGCATCGACCTCGCCCGCCGCCATGCGCGACTTCAACTCGACCAGCAGACGCGCCGCGGTCTTCTTCCCGACCCCTGGGACCAGGCAGAGCGCGGCGACGTCATCTGCGGCGAGGATGCGACGGAGCTCCACCGGAGAGTGCACCGACAGGATGGCGAGGCCCATGGACGGCCCGACGCCGTGGGTGCCGATGAGCACCTCGAACACGCGGCGGTCCTCGATGGTGGTGAAGCCGTAGAGCGTGAGCGCGTCCTCCCGGACCTGCTGGTGCACGTGGAGGAACGTCTCGGACCCGACGTCGCCCGCGCCGGCGGACGTGGCGGGCGTGACCTGCAGCCGATAGCCCAGACCGCCGACCTCGACCAGCAGCTCGGTGCCGTCACGGTCGAGCAGGGTGCCGCGCAACGAGCCGATCATCTGCTCACCCCACTTGCCGGTAGACCCCCACTTGTCGGTAGACCCCCACTTGCCGGAAGACCCCTGCTCATCGCCACGTGCGTGAGCGCGACCGCGGCAGCGTCCGCCGCATCGGGCGGCCGGGGTGGCGCCGGAAGGTCGAGGAGGATCTGGACCATGCGCTGCACCTGCTCCTTGTCGGCGTCGCCGTGGCCGGCGACGGCGTCCTTCACCTGGTTCGGCGAGTACTCGACCACCTCGGTGCCCCGGGACGCGGCTTCCGCCATCAGCACGCCCGACGCCTGGCCGACGCCCATGGCCGTGCGGACGTTGACCTGGAACAGCACCCGTTCGATGGCGACTGCGGCCGGCTCGAACTCGTCGAGGAGCGAACGGAAGTCGTCGCGGAGCTCGGCCAGCCGACGGGGCACCTCGAGCGCTGCATCGGTGCGCAGCACCCCGAGCGCCGCCGGCCGGGGCGTGCGGCCGTCGGTGCGCAGCACGCAGTAGCCGCAGCGCGAGAGACCGGGGTCCACACCGAGCACGAACACAGGTTCGATCGTAGCGATGCCGCGACGGTGCCGGGTGGATCCGAGGCGCGCGACGTCGACATGGCGGATCGTGCGCAGAGGGGGCGCAGATGCGGCGGCCCCTACAGAATGCAGCGCCGGCGCCGATATGACCTGGGATGGAGTCGCCGCCCGCCCCCGAGGACGCAACCGAACCGAACCCGCTACCACCGCCCTTTCGCGGGCCGCTCCCCCAGATGCAGGCGGGTGCGGGGGTTGGTGCGGTCGTTCCAGCCACGGTCCGCTCCGCCGTCGAGACCAGCGGGGCCATCGCGGCGACACATGTGGCTGAGTTGGCAGAGGTGGCAGAGGTGGCAGAGGTGGCAGAGGTGGCAGAGGTGGCAGAGCTGACAGAGGGCGTCGCGCCGGAGCCTGTGGTGGTCGCGACGGGCGTGGGCCATCGCTTCGGCACCAACGATGCGTTGCGCGACCTGAGCTTCGAGGTGCCCGACGGCCAGATCACCGTCCTGCTCGGCCCGAACGGCGCCGGCAAGACGACCGCCATCCGGGCCATCACCGGTGCGCTCGCCCCGATGTGGGGCGCCATCCGCACCTTCGGCCTCGACCCCGATGACGACGGCCACCTGGTCCGACCGCGTTGCGGTGTCGTGTCGGCGAAGCCCGCGCTGTACGACCGCCTGAGCGGGCGCGACAACCTGGCCTATGCCGCCGAGCTGTACGGCATCGGCGACGCCGCGCCCGGGCGGATCGAGGAGGAGGCCGCCCGCTTCGGGATCGCCGATGCGCTCGATCAGAAGGTCGGCGGGTACTCGACGGGCATGAAGACCCGGTTGGCGCTGGCGCGTTCGGTGCTGCACGACCCACAGCTCCTGCTCTACGACGAGCCCACTTCCGGCCTCGACCCCGAGTCGTCCTATGCCGTGCTCGACCTGATCCGGGAGATGACGTCGTACGGGCACACCGTCGTGATGTGCACGCACCTGCTGGCCGAAGCCGAGGGGCTGGCCGACCACATCGTGATGATGGAGGCGGGAACCGCGCTGATCTCCGGATCCCCCGACGAGCTCACCCGACGGTACTGGCCGCACCCGATCGTGACGATGGATGCCGAGGACCCACGCGGCCTCGACCGCGCCGCATCGTTCCCCGGGGTGGTCGGCTACCGCCGCGACCCGTCGGGCGCACGGCTGGAGGTCGACGACCTGCGGCGGGTTCCCGACATGGTGTCATCGCTGATCGCCGACGGCGTCCGGCTCACCCGGGTCGACCCCCACTCCCCGACCCTCGAGGACCTGTACTTCACGATCCGTCGGGCCTCCGGCGTGGTCGCGACGATCGGCGGACCGTTCGCACCGAACGACGACGATGCTCATCGTGGCAGCGCCGGACCTGGCGGCAGCGCCGGGTCACGGCCTCGGGGTCTGGCTCCGATCAGGACGGGCCACGGCGACCTGGAGCCGCTCCCACCCGCAGCGACACCACCAGCAGCACCAGTAGCACAGGCAGCACCAGCAGCAGCAGCACCGACGAGCGGAGCAGGCCGATGACGACCGTCGAGTTCAGCGGATCAGGCGGACCCAACGGCGATCCTCGATCCGCACCGGCCCGATCGGCGCGGCATTCCCGTCGGACACGAGCGGCCAAGGACTTCGAGCTCCGTCGCATGTGGGTCGTCGCTCGGACCGACCTGCGCCAGCTGCTGCAATCGAAGGACTACTGGATGCCGATGGTCGCGCTCGGCTCGCTGTTCTTCTTCGTGATCCCCACCGTCCTGCTGCTCACGATCACCTCGATCGGCGACATCAACGTGGTGCAGCAGGCGAGCCAGGCACTCAAGATCCTTCCGCCGCAGGCGCAGGAGCAGATCCAGGGGACCTCGCCGCAGGGTCGCACGGCGTTCGCGTTGGCCGTGTACCTGTTCGCGCCGGTGGCGGTCGTGGTGCCCCTGACGATCTCGACCGCTGTGGGCGCAGCGACGCTCGTCGGTGAGCGCGAGCGAGGAACCGGCGAGTTCCTGGCCCACTCCCCCGCCTCGGTGCGCGAGATCTACCTCGGCAAGCTGTTTGCGAGCTTCGTCCCCGGCTACGTGACCACACTCGTCGGATTCGGCGTGTACTCCCTGGTCGTGAACCTCGTCGTCGGTCCCGACGTGGGCGGCTGGTTCTTCCCGACCACCGCGTGGTGGGTGCTGATGCTGTGGATCATCCCCCCGTTCCTGCTGCTCACCCTGTCGCTCGTGCTGCGGCTGTCGGCACGGGTCCGCTCGACGGCAGCCGCGCAACAGGCATCTGGGCTGATCACGCTGCCGCTGATCGGCATCGCGTACAGCCAGTCCACCGGCACGCTGCTCGGCGGGACGCCGACGATGGGCTGGGTCCTCGGCGCGATCGCCTGGGTCGTGGCGGCGTTCAGCCTGCACCGAGGCGTGCGCTCGGTGACCCGGGCCCGCCTGCTCGGCGTCGCCCAGTAGCGCCAGGCCGCCGGCACCTGCAGTTCTGCGGTCGGATCACGACCGGATCGGTGGAATGGACCGATCGGAACCGGCGATCTCCGCCGTGTGCGCTCAGATCGCGGCGAGGGCGGTGAGGAGGGAGTCGGCGGACCTGTAGCCGGCGGTGGGGTTCAGGTACCGGTGCGCAGAGCGGACCACGCCGTCGCGATCGACCACGAACGTCGAGCGCCGATACAGGTCGAGCAGCCCGAGCACCCCGTAGGACCGGCCGACCGAGAGGTCCTCGTCGGACAGCAGCGGGAACGCGAACCCGCCCTGGGACGCAGCGAAGGCCCGATGCGACTCCGGTGACTGCGGGGAGATCGCCACGACTGCGGCATCGAGGCGCTGGTAGTCGCGGATCCGCTCGGAGTACTCGCCGAGCTGGGCGGTGCACACCGGCGAGTCGTCGGCCGGGTAGAAGGCGATGACGACCGGTCGACCTCGCAGGTCCTCGAGCGACACCTCGAGCGCATCGCCGGTCGCTCCGTCGACGCCCGGCAGCTTGAACGCCGGCGCCGGATCGCCGATCCGGAGTCTGACGTTCACGCGTCGATCGCAGCGAGCACGTCGTCGGAGATGTCCATGTTGGCGTACACGTGCTGCACGTCGTCGTGGTCCTCCAGCGCGTCGACGAGCCGCAGCACGGCCTTGGCCGCCTCGGCGGTGTCGAGCTCGACGACCGAGCTCGGCAACATCGTCAGGTCCGACGCCTCGACAGCGATCCCGGCGTCCTCGATCCCCTGGCGCACCGCCGCAGTCAGCTGGGCCTCGGTGGTGACCTGCCAGTGCTCGCCGTCTCCGGACACGTCGTCGGCACCCGCGTCGATCGCTGCCAGCATCACATCGTCCTCATCGACCGAGCCCGGCACCATGATCAGACCCTTTCGCTCGAACTGCCAGGCCACCGCACCCGGCTCGGCGATCGAGCCACCCTGCTTGGAGAAGATCGACCTCACCTCGGGGCCCGTCCGGTTGCGGTTGTCGGTCAGCGCCTCGATGTAGATCGCCACACCGTGCGGCGCGTATCCCTCGTAGGTGACCTCCTCGTAGGTCACGCCCTCGAGCTCACCGGTCCCCCGCTTGATCGCCCGCTCGATCGTGTCCATCGGCACCGACGCATCCCTCGCCTTCTGGAACATGGTGCGCAGGGTCGGGTTCATGTCCGGATCGCCACCGCCGTTGCGCGCCGCGACCTCGACCTGGCGGATCAGCTTGGCGAAGAGCTTGCCCCGCTTGGCATCCGCGGCGCCCTTCTTGTGCTTGATCGTCGCCCACTTGGAATGCCCGGACATGCCGCTCCTGTTCTGCCTGGTCTCAGCGGACGAAGAGCTCGTGCAGGCGACGGTCGCCGGCGAGCTCGGGATGGAAGATGGCCACCATGATCGCGCCGCTTCGCACCAACGCGGGACTCCCGTCGATCGACGCGAGCACCTCGACATCGGGGCCGACGCGCTCGATGACCGGCGCACGGATGCACACGGCGTGGAACGGCTCGGTGCCGAGCCCCACCTCGTCGAGAGCCGGGATGCGGAGATCGATCTCGAAGCTGTCGACCTGACGGCCGAAGGCGTTGCGACGCACCGAAACGTCGATCGCTCCCAGGCAGTGCTGGTCCGGCCGACCGTCGAGGATCTCTGCGCTCAACAGGATGGCTCCCGCGCACGTGCCGAGGACCGGGCGCCCGGAGCCGATGAAGGCGCGCAGCGGTTCGAGCAGGCCGCCGCGCTCGGCGAGCATCGACATGGTGGTCGACTCGCCGCCGGGGACGACCAGTCGGTCGATGTCGTCGAGCTGCTCTGGCCGTCGCACCTCGGTGGTGGCGACATCGAGCGACTCGAGCACCTCGGAGTGGAGTCGGAACGCGCCCTGGAGCGCGAGGACGCCGACCTTCATGGGGTCACCGGTCGGGTCCGGCTCACCAGCCGCGGTCGGCGAACGTGACGTCGATCTGGTCCATGCCGATGCCCGTCATCGGCGCACCGAGCCCGCGGCTGACCTTGGCCAGGATGTCGGCATCGGTGAAGTGCGTGGTCGCCTCGACGATGGCCTTCGCACGCGGCGCCGGGTCGTCGGACTTGAAGATGCCGGACCCGACGAACAGGGCCTGCGCGCCGAGTTGCATGGCCAGCGCGGCATCTGCTGGCGTGGCGATGCCGCCGGCGCAGAACAGCGGCACGGGCAGCTCGCCGGTCTCTGCGACCTCCTGGACCAGCGGCAGCGGTGCCCGCAGCTGCTTGGCCCACTCGAACAGCTCGGCGGAGTCGGCCTGGGTGAGCTTGCGGATGTCACCGGTGATGGAACGCAGGTGGCGAACCGCTTCGACGATGTTGCCGGTGCCGGCCTCGCCCTTGGAGCGGATCATGCAGGCACCCTCGGAGATGCGCCGCAGCGCCTCGCCCAGGTTGGTGGCTCCGCACACGAACGGCACGGTGAACGCCCACTTGTCGATGTGGTGGGTCTCGTCCGCTGGTGTCAGGACCTCGGACTCGTCGACGTAGTCGACGCCGAGCGACTGAAGGATCTGCGCCTCCACGAAGTGGCCGATGCGCACCTTGGCCATCACCGGGATGGTCACCGCTGCTTGGATGCCCTCCACCATGGCCGGGTCGCTCATGCGGGCAACGCCGCCGTCGAGGCGGATGTCGGCCGGGACCCGCTCCAGCGCCATGACCGCTGACGCTCCGGCGTCCTCGGCCACCTTGGCCTGCTCTGCGTTGACGACGTCCATGATGACGCCGCCCTTCAGCATCTCGGCCAAGCCGCGCTTGACCAGCTGCGAACCGGTCTGGTGCACAGTGGAGGAACCAGGGGACGACGCGGGCTCGGACATGTCTCGGAGTCTACCGACCCCACCGTGGCAGGCCCGAAGCGAGAATCCGAGCGGTCCCTCAGCGGGGTTCAGAGCTCTCGCAGCACGGCGGCGCGGTACGACAAGGACTGCAGGACGGTGCCGGCGATCGCCGGATCCACGCCCGCACCGTCCGGTGGTGTCGGCGCGACCCACAGCTGCGCCATCGACGGCGGCGCGGTGGGCACCGCCGTGCCCAGCTCGTCGAGGCGCTCGAGCGCCTGGGCCAGGCCCGGCGGGTAGCGAGTCATGGCGACAGCAACCAGATCGGAGCGCACCGCCGCCTGCTCACCGAGGCCGTCGGCCACCAGCTTGCCTGCCGGCTCGACGGTGCCGAGCAGTCCACCGAGCAGCCCGAAGGTGATCGTGCCGTAGCGGGCCGTCCCGTCCTTGATCCGACCGAGCAGGTTGGCTGCCACACCCTCGAGCTCCACCACCGACAACGCCTCCACCAGTCCACGTGTCACCACCAGCACGCTCCGCGCCTGACCGGCGGCGGCCATCGCGTTGGCCTCGGCGACGTCGAGGAACCACAGCTCGGCGTCGTTCACGCCACTGGTCACCCCCAGGCCGTCGACCACGTTGGCCCACCGGGGACACTGCTCGACCGACATGGGAGACGCGCCGCTGACCTCCAGCACCCGGTCGAGCGACGCCCGGGCCCGCACGCGCACAGACACCGCCCAGCCTGCGGCCACGACCACCAGGGCGACGAGGCCGACGAGCGGGTGCACCAGGATCGCCACGACCACGGCGACGACCATGCCCGGAAGGATCCCGA
>JACDJC010000785.1_pt1 | contig 33017 bp, 32 predicted proteins | sample 7454191 | NCBI WGS metagenome assembly JACDJC01 (sample SAMN14253291, study PRJNA609438) | sludge metagenome | isolation source: sludge after 25d culture with pyrite and EDTA | collected 2018-12-20
CGATGATCAGGATCTTGTGAATGTCGGTTCGTTTGGGCATGTTTTCAGGGTTTTTCCGTTCGGCTCGTCTTGAACCGGATTCAGAGAGGTCATCGCTTCTTTCGGGAGCAAACCGCTAAGGGGCTGAGGATCGGACGGATCCGGCCGATCGAATTCATCCTTACCACAGTGGCAACCTTCTCAGCCCGCGATCAAAGAGCGAAACTCGTCAAAGAGGTAATGGGCATCGTGGGGCCCCGGGCCGGCTTCCGGGTGGTACTGGATGGCGAGCAGCCCGAGTTCCCGGTGGCGGAACCCCTCCAGGGTGTTGTCGTTGAGGTTGACATGCGTCACTTCCACCGCGTTTGGGTCCAGGCTGTCCAGGTCCACGGCGAACCCGTGGTTCTGGCTGGTGATTTCCACCCGGCCGGTGACGAGGTTCTTCACCGGCTGGTTGATGCCGCGATGGCCGAACTTGAGCTTGTAGGTCCGCCCGCCCAGGGCCAGGCCGAGGAGTTGATGGCCGAGACAGATCCCGAAGATGGGCCGGTAGCCGAGCAGTCGGCGGATCGTCTCCACGGCGTAGGCCACCGGCTCGGGATCGCCGGGACCGTTGGACAGGAAAATCCCGTCGGGTTCCAGGGCACGCACGCTCTCGGCATCGGTTTGGGCCGGCACCACGAGAATCTCGCACCCCCGGGTTTCCAGGCAGCGCAGGATGTTGTACTTGATGCCAAAGTCGAAAGCCACCACCGCGGGACGCCGGCCGCGGTGGCGCCAGAGACCTTGATCTAATCCGCTTTCAGAAGGCTTCAGGTCTTCGCGTCGGCCATCACGCCACCGGTAAGCCCTCTTGCTCGTCACCACCCGGGCCAGGTCCAGCCCGACCATGGAATCGATGCCGCGGGCCTTGGCCACCAGGGACCGTGGATCGGAGTCGATGGTGGAAGCCACGGCCCGCATGGCGCCGGCGTTGCGGATGTGCCGTGTCAGGGCCCGGGTGTCCAGGTCATCAATCCCCATCACCTGCTGGGATTTCAGATAGTCGGCCAGGGTCCCCCCGGCGCGCCAGTTGCTCGGATGCGCCTGGTACTCCCGGGTGAGGAAAGCGGCCACCTGGATCCGGTCGGACTCCACGTCCTCGGCGTTGACCCCGTAATTGCCGATGAGCGGATAGGTCATGGTGACCATCTGGCCCCGGTAGGAGGGATCGGTGAGAATCTCCTGGTAGCCGCTCATGCCGGTATTGAACACCACTTCGCCGCTGGCTTCGCCGGGGCCGGTGAAACTGCGGCAAGCGAAGGTACGGCCGTCTTCCAGGGCCAGCAGGGCTTTCATCATTTACACGTTACCTTGCGAATCGGGAAAAAGGGACCCAAGGGACCCAAGGGACAAAGAATCAAGTTTCAAAAACTCACGCCAGCGGTGTGTTCGGCGCCAGGGTCCAGATCCCACAGGGGCAGGCCCCGGCGCAAAAACCGCACCCGATGCAGCGCTCGGGGGCCGCTTGGTAGCGAAAACCACCATCCGCCTCTGCCACACGCTCAATGGCCGCCTGAGGACAAACCGCCGCACAGATGCCGCAATCGCGACACTGGCCGCAACTGGCGCATTGATCCGCGCATTGGTTCACGTCTTCGTACACCACGATGCGCGGATCGAAGTAGGCCATGGACATCCGTTCCTTGTCAATCATCGGTCGGGCGCCGCCTTCGGGCAACCGGCCGGCAAGGATGGCGTCGATGGCCGCCGCGGCCCGGCGACCGGCACCGATGGCGTCGGTGATGAGGCCGGGTTGCACGGCGTCGCCGATGGCGAAAATCTTCGGGTCGCTGCTCTGAAAATGTTCATTCACCTGAACAAACCCCCGATCCACGGCCACGGAAGCCGGCAGAAAAGAAAGCTCCGGGCTGTCGCCGATGGACACCACCACCGTGTCGGCAGGCAGCAGCTCCCCTTCCGTCGTGATCAGCCCGTCCTCGGTGATCTCTCGGGTGAACACCGGCCAGCGGAACCGGGCTCCCACCACTTCGGCCGCTGCGCGCTCCTTGCCGAAGGAAGCCGGTTCCTGCACGTCGATGAGGGTGATGGCGTCGGCGCCGAGCCGATGGGCTTCGGTGGCCACGTCGCAGCCCACGTTGCCCGCGCCCACGATCACCACTCGTCCGCCCGGCCGAATGCCGCCCGTCTTGGCCCTGGCGAGAAAATCCAGGGCCGTGATCATCCGCTCGGCCCCGGGCACCGGCAGGTTGCGGGGCTTCGTCGCCCCCACCGCCACCACAATAAAATCGTAGTCTTTCTTCAGCCGCTCCACCTCGACGGCCGACAGCGGTTTTTCCAGCCGCTGGTGGTCGATGGTCTGGCGCAACCGCTCCAGCTCGGCTTCCAGCACCTCGGGCGGAATCCGGCTTGCCGGAATCGCCGCCGTCATCTTGCCGCCCAGTTGCGCCGAGGCATCCAGGACAACCGGCCGATGCCCGCTGCGCCGCAGTTGCCAGGCCACCGAAAGGCCCGCCGGGCCGCCGCCGATGACGGCGATGCGATGGTTATCCGCCGGCGGCATATCAGGGGTGCGGGCAGCGATGCTCGCCCGGCCGAGCCGGGTGACATCCACCGGGGTCATCAGAGCCGAGTGCCGGGTACAGGCCGTCATGCACAAGTTGGGGCAAAGATACCCACAGACGGTGGCCGGAAACGGGGTGTAGGCCAGGGCCAATTCCACCGCCTCGTCGATTTTTCCCTGGCGGACCAAGGCCCAGCGCTCCCGGACCGGAATACCGGTGGGACAGTTGGCCTCGCAGGGAGCGGCGTATCGGCCGTTTTCCCACACCGGCACCCAGCGCCGCAGATCCCCACTGACGATGAGCGGAATCGGGGACCGGTCGATGTCGGTGAGATCCCCCACCAGGCCGCCGCGGCCCAACTCGGCCTCCCAGACCTGTCGACGGAAAGCGGACACCGGACGCAGGCGCCGGCCGGCGCGCTCGTGGGGGAAAAGCGCTCGGAGCATTTGCCAGCCGACCCGCTTGGTGAGCACCCCGGCTAGATCGGGTCGCTCGATATCGGCGAGAAAATAGGCCAGATGATCGCAGAGCCACTGCCAGTCGTCGTCACCAATCTCTTCCAGCTTGGCGTCGGCCCGGCTGAAGTCCTTGATGGGGCCGCGGAACAAGACCTTGCCCCCCACCATGCCCACGCAGGGCCGGTGGCCGAGGACGTTGTCCGGGTTCTGGGGATCGATGCCGCAGACCACCGCCACCCCGCCGGCCATGAACTCGCCGAAGTAGTCCCCCGCCGACCCCAAAACCCACAGCTCGGGGGGGGCGAAGCGCGGGTTGTTTTTGGTCATGGTCATGCCCCGGGCCCCGATGCTGCCGGCGATGTAGATTCGCCCCTGGGCCATGCCGTTGGCCACCCCGTTGGCGGCGTTGCCGTGGACCACGATATGGGCGCCGGCATTGAGCCAGCCCACGTCATCGGAGGCCGGTCCCCGCAACACGATGCGGGTGTTGGAAAATCCCAGAGATCCGAGGCGCTGACCGGCATGCCCCTCCACCAGCACGTCCACCGGTTCGTTGCCGGCCCGCCACAACCGACCGCCGATCCCATGCTGCCCGAAAGCCTGGACCTTGATCCGTCGCCGGCCCTCGGCCACCGCCTGCTGAACCTGCTCTTCCAGCAGCCGCGAGTCCACCCGCTGGCCGTCCTTGGCGCCGGCGATGAGCTGGTAGGAGCTTTCCGGGGGAGGGGATGCTGCGTTCATGAGCGAACTCCTCAAAAAAGAAATGACTAAAATTTAGAATGACTAAAATGACTAAAATTAATGAATTCTACCATTTATATAAAAAATAGCGGCGCGCAGCGCCTCCGCAATTTTAGTCATTTTAGTCATTCTAGTCATTTTAGTCATTTTAGTCATTCTACATTTCCTCAAACTACAAACCCAATATCCAACCGCTTGGCCACATGGTAATCGTCAATCCCGATGGCGTCGGCCATGCCGATGGGCAGGGAGGTGGAACGGCCCAGGGGGGCAACGATTTTTTTCAGCTCGGTGTCGAAGGCCAGTACCGTGTCCACCAGCCGCTGGGCCACGTCGTCGACATCCAGGCGGCGGTAAAGCCGCGGATCCTGGCTGGTGATTCCCTTGGGGCACTGGCCGATGTTGCAGATGTTGCACCGGTCGCCCTCGCTGCCGAGACAACCGGCGGCGGCCTGCATGATGTATTTTCCCGCCTGAACCCCGCTGGCCCCCAGCATGATCAGGGCCGCGGCGTTGGCGGCCAGGTTGCCCGACTTTCCCACCCCGCCGCCGGCGAACAGGGGCAACTCGTTCTGCTGGCCCAGGGCCACCAGGGTCTGGTAGCAGTCGCGGATATTGCTGGCGATGGGATGGCCCATGTGGTCCATGGAAACGTTGTAGGCCGCGCCGGTGCCGCCGTCCTCGCCGTCGATGGCCAGGCCGCCGGCATAGGGGTTGCGGGTGAGGTTGTTTAAAACGGCCAGGGCCGTGGAGGTGCCGGAAATCTTGGGATAGACCGGCACCCGGAATCCCCAGGCCATGGACATGGATAGGATCATCTTGGCCACCGACTCCTCGATGGAGTACTGGGTCTGGTGGGTGGGCGGGCTGGGCAGGCTCACGCCGGCGGGCACCCCACGGATGGCGGCGATGAGCTTGTTGACCTTGTACCACATCAACAGTCCGCCATCGCCCGGCTTGGCCCCCTGGCCGTACTTGATCTCGATGGCGCAGGGATCCTCCTTCATCTCGGGGATGGCATGGATGATCTCGTCCCAGCCGAAATAGCCGCTGGCGATCTGGAGAATCACGTACTTGAGAAACCGGCTGCGCAGCAACCGAGGCGGGCACCCGCCCTCGCCGGTACAGATGCGCACCGGCAGGCCCAGTTCCTCGTTGAGGTAGGTGACCCCGAGTTGCAACCCCTCCCACATGTTGGGCGACAGGGCTCCGAAGCTCATCCCGCCAATGACCAGCGGATAGATGTCCCGCACCGGCGGAATCCAGCCGTTTTGCCGCAGAAAGCGCAAATTCTGTTCCGGCGGCAGGACCCGGCCCAGCAGGGTGCGCAGCTCGAATTCGTGGCGCCCGGCATCCAGGGCCGGATCGGTGAGCATGGAAATGCGGGTGAACTTGATCCGGTCCAGAATCCCGCCCGGAACATTGCGCCGTCCGCCGCGGCTGCGCGGCTGACCGCCCTGGTTGATGTGAAAACGCAGCTTGTCCGCCTCGTCCGAGCGCAGCGGAACGATGGCATCGTTGGGACAGACCAGGGTGCACATGGCGCAGCCCACGCAGCGGTGGGCCGGATCGGTTTTCTGGCGGATCCCGTACCAGGTGGCGAAGGTGTTGCCGGTTTCCTGCCTGGGCGCCAGGGAGGGCGTGAGCAGCCGCTTGCGGAAGACGCCCAGCTCGATGGCCTGCATCGGGCAAACGGCGGTGCAGCGGCCGCAGAGGGCGCATTTTTCCTTGTCCCAGACGATCTGCCAGGGCAGGTCCTTGAGACTCAGGGTGCTGGGGGTAACGGGTCGGTCTGCGAGCATGTCTCGATCTCCTGTCGATCCGGTCCCACGAGGACCGTATCCAGGTGCATGGGCTGAAAATCCTTGGACTTGTCCCGGTCGGGGATCGCGGCATCCAGGCCGCAGACCTCCGAGGAGAACGCGTAGAGGCCGGGACGGCCGCCCACCACGCCGGGCCGCAGCTTCTTGCGGTCCTGGACCATGAACAGGCTGTGGTCGGGCAGACAGCCGATGACGCAGTTGGGCCCGTCGATGATCAGGCGCCGACACGAATGTTTCAAATGCTTCAGCAACACGGCATCCGGGTGCACCGCGATGGCCTCGTCCATCAGGGGGGTGATGATGTGCTTGTAGGCCTCGATGCCCAGCCCGAGGGAATGGATCGCGTAGTGCAGGATGTGGGTGAAGACTTCCGAGTCGCTCTGGTAGCCGATGTAGCCTTCGAAGCCCCGGGAGGCGAGAAACTCGCGGATCGGCACGAAGGCGGTGTTCTCGCCGTTGGTCATGGTGGCCAGCCCCTGGATGAAAAACGGGTGGCAAGCATAGAGGTTGATGGCGTAGTTGGTGTTCTGGCGCCCCTGGGCCATGATGACCCGGGCCCGCAGCTCCTTGCGCTCGAGGTTGAGATAGCGGGCCACGGTGAGGGGATCGCCAATTTCTTTCAACATAATCACGTCCGGCCAGAAGGAAAAGACGATCATGTCCTGCTTTTCCTCGCCCATTCGGCGCAACTGGAGCCGGGTGCGCAGCAGTCGCCGCTCCAGCTCGGCCGCCGGCAGCCCCTCCCACTCCTCGGGATACTCGTAGGCCCGAATCAGGTAAACGTCGCGCCGGGGCACCCCGGGCGGGGTGGTTTTGGGCACCTTGATGGTGATCTTGTACTTGGTCATGAACCCGATATCCATCATGAAGGCATCCAGGCGCTTGAGACCGGCGTCGGTGAAAATGCCCGAAAGGATGGGGGCGTCCTTGATCTCCTCGAAGGGGCCGCCCAGATCGCGCAGGAAGAGCCCGACCCCGGAACCGTCGTGCCCCTCGCGCATCACGTCCAGGGCCTGGACGGCCACCATGGGGGACAGGGGGGTCTTGCTGGTGATGGCAAACAGGCGACACATGAAGCCAATCTCCTTGGGAAAGCGGCGAGAGTTCGTTCAACCGGGGATGGCGGGGCATCCCCGCCGCAACATCTTCATTTCGACGGAAGGCGGCAGGCAAGAGAAAAAGCAAGCCTCGTGCCAAAGAGATTGTGACTCGACAGTAGATTGGAATAGCAGAATATCAGAGAATTCCGGAGTGCGCCGCTTCCCGAGGCAAGACAACATTAATGTTATTTTTGGATTCTATTTATTACAAAAATGGAACCACCGGCATTATCCAACGATCCGCCCGAAACGCTTTTCCAACTCCCGCAGGGAGAACTGAATCCAGGTGGGACGGCCGTGGGGGCAAAAGGAGGGATTCTCGCAGGTGTCGAGCTGTTGAAGCAGGGCCCTGATTTCGACTTCCGAAAGCCGCTGGTGCCCCCGGATGGCACCGTGACAGGCCACCAGTTTCAGGCTACGGTCCAGGGCCGGCGTCAGGCCTTCGCCGAAACCGGTCGCCACGGCCTCCTCGGCGATGGACCGCACCAGATCGGTCAACCCGCCGCCGGAAACGAAGGAAGGAATCGTCTTGATCACGAAGGTCGTCCCGCCGAAAGGTTCGATCTCCAGGCCGCAGGTGGCCAGACCGGCGGCCAGACGCTGCAGCGCCTCGGCTTCGCGAAAGCCCAGTTCCACGGTTTCCGGCATCAGCAGAACCTGGGCCGGCGCCGGTCCCCGATCGGCCAATCGCTGGCGCAATGTCTCGTAGTAAACCCGCTCGTGGGCCGCGTGCTGGTCGATGATCACCAGGCCGACCTCGCTGCGGCACAGCAGGTAGGTGCCGTGAAGCTGACCGATGGGTTCCAGGGCCGAGAAGCGGTTCGCCGGCCAGAGCGTGGCCTGTGAGCCGGCAGCGGCTGGCGGCCCCGGTGAAACCGATGCTGGCTGCTCTTCGGACCGGGAAGGCTGGGGTGTGGCCCCCAAGGGCATCCCGGCGGTCAGCGATTTCGGAACGGAAACGGATTCCTGGACGGGGAAAGACGACGCCGTCTCGGCCACCCGAGCCGGTTCGGGGAGCTCGGCCGCCGCCTGCCAGCGCCCCTTTTCACCACGCACCAGGGCTCGGGAGACCGCCATGGCCACGGCATCGTGGACGCTGCGGGACTCGGCCAAGCGGACCTCGTGCTTGGTGGGATGGACGTTGACATCCACCTCGTCGAAGGGCACCCGGATAAAGAGGACCGCCACGGGAAACTGCCCTTTCATCAGGCGCTGGCCGTAGCCGGCGAACAACGCGTGCTGGAGGGTCCGGTCGCGAACCCAGCGACCGTTGACAAACAGGTAGATGCTCCGGCCGCTGGTACGGGTTTCCACCGGCGGCGCCACCCAACCCGAAACGCCCAGGGCCTCACTTTCGTGGCGCACCGGCAGCAGCAGGTCCTGGAAGGAGCGACCCAGCACATCGGCGGCCCGCACCACCGGCTCGCTCACCGCCGGCCACTGGCGCAGCATCCGGCCGTCGTGATCCAGGCGCACCGCCACCGTCGGGTGGGCCAGGGCGATGCTGGCCAGCACATCGCCCACATGGCCCATCTCCGTGGCCACGGTCTTGAGAAACTTCCGCCGGGCCGGGGTGTTGAAAAAAAGCTGCCCTACCGCGACGCGGGTTCCCGGGGGAATTCCCACCTCGCGTACCTGGCGCAGACTGCCGCCTTCGATGAAGATTTCGGTACCGACCTCGGCTTGGGACTCCCGGGTGCTCAGGGTCAGGCGACTCACGGCGGCGATGCTCGGCAAGGCCTCGCCACGGAACCCCAGGGTGCGGATGGCGAACAGATCCGCCGCCTCCCGCAGCTTGCTGGTGGCGTAGCGCTCGATGGCCATCAGGGCATCGTCCCGGCTCATGCCGCAGCCGTTGTCGATCACCTCCACCAAATGGCGCCCGCCCTTTTCCACCGCCACCTGAATACGGGTGGCCCCGGCGTCCAAGGCGTTTTCCACCAACTCCTTCACCACCGAGGCAGGCCGCTCCACCACCTCCCCGGCGGCGATCTGGTTGGAAAGAATCTCCGGCAGGATACGGATGCGACTCATGGGAACGGCCCTATTCCACCTCGCCCCTGATAAAGCGAGCCAGGTAGTCGGCGTCCTTGGGGGTGAGGTTGAACTTCAGGCAGGCCTCGTCGATGAGCTTGCGATCCCCAGGGGGGTTGTTTTCCTTGCGGATCTCGGAAATCCATTTGACGGCCTGGCGCAACGCATCGCCCTTGGGCATCACGGTGGTCATGGGGGTCCTCCTTTGGGGAAAATGAATAAAATGCCGAGTGATCTAAAGTGTCAAGTGACCTAAAGTGACTAAAGTCAAGGAAGCCTGGCAGTTATAAAAAACCGGAGCGCAGCGACGCCTCAACTTTAGCTCACTTTAGTCACTCGTAACTTTAGTCACTTTTGCAAGACCGGCTTGCGCCGGTGGAAATCGGTGGCCTGCTCGAAGTTGTAGGCCAGGCGCAGCAGAGTTCCCTCGTCGAAATGCCGTCCCAGCAACTGCAGACCGATGGGCCGCCCGTCGGCGGTGAAACCGCAGGGTACCGACAAGCCGGGAATGCCGGCCATGTTGGCCGAGAGGGTGAAGATGTCCGACAGGTACATCTGGAGCGGATCGTCCACCTTTTCCCCGATGGCAAAGGCCGCCGTGGGGGTCACCGGCGTTACGATGGCGTCGCAGTGGGCAAATGCCTCCTCGAAATCCCGGCCGATGAGGGTCCGCACCTGACTCGCCTTGCGGTAGTAAGCATCGTAGTAGCCGGCCGACAGGCAGTAGGTGCCGATGAGGATCCGGCGCTGTACTTCGGCACCGAACCCCGCCGAGCGGGTCCGCCGGTACATTTCCACCAGGGACTTCCCCGGGTTGCGCATTCCGTATTTCACGCCGTCGTAGCGGGCCAGGTTGCTGCTGGCTTCGGCCGGGGCGATGATGTAGTAGGCGGCGACGGCATAGTCGGTGTGCGGCAGGCTCACCTCCACCGTGGTGGCGCCCATTTCTTCCAGTTTGGCCACGGCTGCCCGGACGGCGGCGGCCACCTCTCCATCCAGCCCATCCAGGCCGTAGTACTCCCGGGGCAACCCCAGACGCATCCCCTTTATTCCGCTTTCCAGGAACGTGGTGTAATCCGGCACGTCCCGGGGCACCGAGGTGGAATCCGCCGGGTCGTGACCGGCGATGGCGCCCAGTACCAGGGCGCTATCGGTGACATCCTTGGTCAGCGGCCCGATCTGGTCCAGGCTTGAGGCAAAGGCCACCAGCCCGTAACGCGACACCCGGCCATAAGTTGGCTTGAGCCCCACCACACCGCAATGGGCCGCCGGTTGGCGGATCGATCCCCCCGTGTCCGAACCCAGGGCCGCCAGACACATGTCAGCGCTCACCGCCGCGGCCGATCCGCCGCTGGAGCCGCCGGGGATCAGGTCGAGATGCCAGGGGTTGCGGGTCGGCTGGAAGGCCGAGTGCTCGCAGGTGGAGCCCATGGCGAACTCGTCCATGTTCAGCTTACCCACCAGCACCGCGCCGGCATCCGTTATTCGACGGATCACCGTGGCGTCGTAGGGCGGAATGAAGTGTTCCAGGATTCGGGATCCACAGGTGGTGGCCACGCCGGCGGTGCAGATCAGGTCCTTGACGGCGATGGGAACACCGGTGAGGGGCCCCGCGGCACCGCGGGCGATGGCCTGGTCGGCGGCCGCGGCTTGAGCCAGGGCCAAATCCGCGGTCACAGCCAGATAGGCGCCGATGCGTCCATCGCAGGCCTCGATGCGCTCCAGCACCGCCCGGGTGATGTCACTGGAGGTAATTTCCCGATCCCGGAGCAGTCTTGCCGCCTGACCGACCGTCAGCTCGTACAACTCCATACATTTTACCTTTCTGAAGCGCCGATCAACGGTTATCCGATGATTTTGGGCACCACGAACTGTTGCCCTTCCCTCTCCGGTGCGTTGGACAGGGCCTGGGCCGGCGCCAGGCCCGGCCGGGGCACGTCCTCACGGAAAGCATTGATCCGATCACTGGCATGGCGGGTGGGCTCCACGCCGGCCGTGTCCACCTCGTTGAGCTTGGCAACGTATTCCAAAATTTCGGCCAGCCGGGTCACGTGGGTGTCGATGGCGGCCGAGTCCAGTTCCAGGTGGGCCAGGTTGGCCACGTGGATCACGTCTTGGCGGGTAATCGGCATAACTCCTCGTTCATCCATAAAGGGTTCTGTGGCCAGATTTTCAGGGGTCCACCACGATGGCCTCGTAGTTGAGCCGGGAGAGACGATCCCGGGCTTGGTTGGCGGCCTGCCGGTCCGAAAAAGGGCCGACGCGCACCCGGTACCAAGTGCCCCGATCAGCCGTCTTCGACCGCACACTGCGCGCGACAAACCCCTGGGAAATCAATCGCTCAACGATCCGCTGGGCCGCCTCGGCCTCACGCATGGCCGCCACTTGCACGGATGGCCCCTTGGCGTTTTTGGGCGGCGGGGCGCCCACGGCGACCTTGGCCGCCTGCTTGGCGGAAGCGGCTGAAACGGGTGTCGGTTTGGGCGTCTGCGGTTTTGGCGCAGTGGGTTGGCTTGCCGCCACGGGTGCGGGGCGCGGCATGTCATCCTGCTTCAGAACATCGTAAAAGTCCAACGGATGATCTTCGCCCGAGCCGTTCATCAAATGGCGAAAGCGTTCGATCTCGGATTGGGTCTCCGTTTCGCGCAGGGCGGCGATTTCTTTTTGCAGCGCCTGAATGTCGAACTGCAGCGGGGAGGTGCCACGCCCCACGAGCACGCCCAGAAAAAAGTTCGCGCCGGCCACCAGCACCAGCCACAGGAACCACCAGCGGGGCAGCCGCGTCGGACTTTTCTCCGTCGATGCGTCTTTGGCCCTGGATTCTCCTTTGCCCACCATCAGGCGGCCTCCCCGCCATCATCAGCATTCAACAGGTTGCCCTACATCCGCTCGGGCGCCGAGACCCCCAGAAGCCCCAGTCCCCTGGCGATCACCTGCTGCACCGTGGCCACCAAGAAAAGGCGTCCCCGGGTGAGCAACGGATCTTCCGCCAGCACCCGATGGCGGTTGTAGTAGGCATGAAAAGCGGCGGCCAAGTCCATCAGAAAAAAAGTCACCCGGTGAGGCTCGAGGTGGGCGGCGGCGATGGCAACGGTCTCCGGAAAGGCGGCCATGGCCTTGATGAGGGCCATTTCCTCGGTCTCGACCAAGGTCGCCAGAGCCGCCGGGTCCGCCATCACCTCGCCGATGCCGTACTCTTCCGCGGCCTTGCGCAGAATGCTGGCGATCCGGGCATGCACGTACTGGACATAGTAGACCGGGTTTTCGTTGGTCTTCTGCTTGGCCAACTCGAGATCGAAATCCAGCGCGCTCTCGTGGTGACGGGTGAGGAAAATGAACCGGGCCGCATCGCGGCCCACCTCGGCCACCACCTCGGCCAAGGTGACAAACTCACCGGCCCGGGTGCTCATGGCCACCGGTTGCCCACCTCGCAGGAGATTGACCAGATGCACCAGGATGACCTGGAACTGGTCCCGGCGTTGTCCCGCGGCCTCGACGGCAGCGGTCATACGGGCGATGTAACCATGGTGGTCAGCGCCCCAAACGTCGATGACCCGGTCGAACCCCCGATCGTACTTGTCCTTGTGATAGGCGATATCCGAAGCAAAATAAGTGGTCAGCCCGTTCTGGCGTACCACCACCCGGTCCTTTTCGTCACCGTAGTCGCTGGTGCGGCACCACTGGGCCCCGTCCTTTTCATAGACGATGCCCCGACCCCGCAAATCTGCCAACGCCGCCTCGACCCGCCCCGCATCAAAAAGGCTCTGCTCGCTGTACCAGCGATCGAAACGGACGCCGAAGCGGTCCAGGTCGTTACGGATCCCGTCCAGTATCGTGCCGGCGGCGTGGCGCGCGCAGAAGTCCACCGCCATTGCCTCGGCTTCGTCGAGGAGAGCGTCCCCTTTCAGTTGGCGGATTTCCATCGCCAGATCCCGGATGTAGTCCCCCTGGTAGCAATCCTCGGGAAATTCCACCTCACGGCCGCACAGTGCAACGTAGCGCAAATAAACCGACAGGCCGAGGGTCCTGATCTGCCGGCCCGAGTCGTTGATGTAGTACTCGCGTTGCACCTCGTAGCCGGCCGCTTCCAGGATGTTGGCCACGGTATCGCCCACCGCCGCGCCTCGGCCGTGCCCCACGTGGAGCGGCCCGGTGGGATTGGCGCTGACGAATTCCACCTGCACGCGCTGTCCACCGCCGGCATCGCTGGTGCCGTAATGGGCTCCGGCCCGGTGGATATCCGCCAGCAACGGATGCCAGGCCGCTGGCCGGAGAAAAAAATTGATGAACCCCGGGCCGGCGATCTCGGTGCGCTCGATTCGCTGGCCGGGGTCGTCCAGGTGCGCCAGCAGGATCTCCGCCAGCCGGCGCGGGGCCATCCGCTGCGGTTTGGCCGACACCAGGGCCACATTGGCGGCAAAATCCCCGTGATGGTCCAGCTTGGGCGCTTCCACCACGAAATCCCCCATGGCGTCGGAGGGCAATGCGCCGGCTTGGTGAGCGCGGGCCACGGCGGCGCCGATCATTTCCCGAATGATATCTTTCATCCAAAATCCCGGTGTTCACAGTTTGAATTGGGGCCATCCCAGGTTCTCCGCGGATCGCCGTAACATGGTGCGCCGGCGAAGAGCCCAAAAACCGTGCCATATCAAGTCCGGCACCGGTTTCGGCTTCGGTGTTTAGTGGGTTTTACCAGGCAAGTCAAGCCGACGCGAAGGGAATGAGACGCCTTTGTCTGTGCCCAGCCGGCCCCGCAGCGGCACTTCGCATGCCCGGCGGAAAGCTGGCTGAACGCACTGCGCATGGCATCGATGGCCTCCGGCGTGGGCGAGGCGGCCCGCACCTGAGAGGGGGCAATACGAATCTTCATGGATCTTCCGGATAAGTGAAGTCGAGGCGATAGCCGGTGATCGCCTTCTCAGCGATCACTCGAGTTCCCATCACGCCCATTGGGAATGAGGGTCTTGAGTTCCGGATTGATGGCGTTGAGGTGTTGGCGCATCCAGCCGGCGGCCCCGTCTCCGTCGCCGGCACGCACGCAGTCGATCACCCGGGCGGCGGTGTCGATGGAAAAAGCGCGAAAATTGGCGGACAGGTATCGGGTGCGCAGCCGGGAATGATGGGCCAGCACCTTTTCGATGAGCAGCTTCATCATTTCGCAGATCACGGCGTTGTGGGTGGCCTCGGCCAAGGCGTAATGAAACTGCAGGTCCGCATCCAGAAAGGCCGGGTAATCGTCGTCGGCCGCCGCCCTGGCTTTTTGAAGGGCCGCCTCCATCGCCTTGATGCGGGGCTCTTCGGCCCGCTCGGCGGCCAAGCGGCAGCTCTTGCACTCCAACGGTTCCCGGGCTTCCATCAAGTCGAAGATGTTGCCGGCGGCCAGGGCATTCTGCAGCCGATCCGTGGACGGTCCGGTTCCCGGCAGATCCTTGCGAATGAAGGTCCCCCGGCCCTGGGTGACCTCCAGGTAGCCCATCACCACCAGGGCGTTGGTGGCCTCGCGCACCGAAGAGCGGCCCACGCCGAACAGCTGCGCCAATTCCCTTTGGGAGGGAAGCTGGCCGCCGGGTTCCAGCTCGCCCTTTTCAATCTTCTCCAGGATCTGCTCGACCACCATTTCCGGGGCCGAGCTCTTGCGGATGATCTCGAAAACCATGGGGTTCAGGCTCCTCGGGTGATTTTGTCCGGATACCTTCAAACGTCGTCGTGGGCGGTACGCCGGATGATCTCCTCCTGCAACGCGGGGGTCAGGTCAACGAAGTAGTCGCTGTAACCGGCCACGCGCACGATGAGGTCGCGGTGGTTTTCCGGATGGCGCTGGGCCTCGCGCAAGGTGTCGGCGTCCACCACGTTGAACTGGATGTGGTGGCCGTCCATGCGGAAATAACCGCGGACCAACTGCCCCAGCTTGCGGATCCCGGTATCGTCCGCCAGGACCTGGGGCAGGAACTTCTGGTTGAGCAAGGTGCCGCCGGTACGCAGATGGTCGATCTTGGATGCCGATCGCACCACGGCGGTGGGCCCGTTGCGGTCGGCTCCCTGTACCGGGGAAATCCCCTCGGAGAGCGGCTGGCCGGCCTTGCGGCCGTCGGGCAGGGCCCCGATGACGCTGCCGAAATACACATGGCAGGTGGTGGGCAGCAGGTTGACCCGGTGAACGCCGCCCCGGGCGTTGGGCCGACCGTTGACCGCCGCGTAGTAGGCCTCGAACACCTCGCGCAGCACCGCGTCAGCCGCCTCGTCGTCGTTGCCGTACTTCGGCGTCTCGTTCAGCAGCCGTCGACGCAGGTCCTCGAACCCTTCGAAATCAGCCGCCAGGGCCTGTTTCAGTTCGGTCAACCTCACCGTCCCCTGGTCGAAAACATGGTGCCGGACCGCCGTGAGGGCGTCGGTGGTGGAGCCGAGGCCCACGCCCTGGATGTAGGAGGTGTTGTAGCGGGCGCCGCCGGCGTTGTAGTCGCGGCCGTTGGCGATGCAGTCGTCGATGAGCAGGGAGAGAAACGGCACCGGCATGTAGCGGCCGTTGATCTGCTCGATAGCGTTGTTGCCCCGGATCTTGATGTCGATGAAATGGGCGAGCTGTCGGCGCCAGGCATCGAAGAAGGCGGCAAAGTCGACGAAATCTTCCGCCCGGCCGGTGGCCGGCCCGAGCTGCCGGCCCGTGCGCGGGTCCATCCCGTTGTTCAGGGTCAACTCCACCAGTTTGGCCAGGTTGAAATACCCGGTGAGAATGTAGGCTTCACGCCCAAAGGCGCCGGCTTCCACGCACCCCGAGGCCCCGCCCTCCCGGGCGTCGCCGATGTCCTTGCCCTGGCGCACCAGCTCCTGGACGATGGCGTCGGTGTTGAAGACCGACGGCTGGCCGAATCCGGTGCGCACGATCTTCAGCGCCCGGTGGATGAAGCGGTCCGGGTTCTTCTTGCTCAACTGCACCATGGAACTGGGCTGGAGCAGGCGCATCTCCTCGATGACATCCAGGATCAGGTAGGTGAGCTCGTTCACCGCGTCGGCGCCGTTGCGATCCACCCCACCAAGGTTGATGAGGGCAAAATCGGTGTAGGTGTTGCTCTCCTGGCCCGTCACCCCCGTCTTGGGGGGCGCGGGGTGGTTGTTGAACTTGATCCAGAAAGCGCCGAGCAGTTCCTTGGCCCGGTCCTCGGTGAGGGTGCCCGCTTCGATCTCGCGCCGGTAGAAGGGATAAAGGTGCTGGTCGAGGCGGCCAGGGTTGAAGGCGTCCCAGGGGTTGAGCTCGGTGATGACCCCCACATGGACGAACCAGTAGGTTTGCAGGGCCTCGTGGAAGGTCTCCGGGGCCCGGGCCGGCACCTTGCGGCAGACGGCCGCCATCTCCAGCAACTCCCCCCGGCGCGCCGGGTCGGTTTCAGCGGTTGCCATGGCCTCCAGCCGTTCGGCATGGCGCACCGCCCAATCGATGAGGGCCTGGGCGGCGATATCCATGGCCCGCAGTTGTTCAAAACGCTCCAGCGCATGGGAATCACACGCAAAATCCAGTTTGTGGATCTGATCGGCGATCTGGAGACGCAGGTCGGCCATGCCGAGGCGGAAAATCTTGTCCCCGCCGGCGGTGTGTCCCGGTGATCGCTGCTCCTGGAACTCGGTGAAAATTCCGGCCTGGTAAGCCGCAAGCCAGTCTTCGGTCATGTGACTGAAAATCCGTTCGCGGATGGTACGATTCTGCCAGAAGGGGATGATCTTTTCGGCGTAGATCCGCCGGGTATCATCGTCCACGGCGTAGGGGATCTTGGGACGCGAGTCGAGAATCTCCAGGTCCGCCAGCGAATGGAGACAGATTTCCGGGTAGGTGGGGGTCTCCTTGGGCGCCGGCCCCCGCTCGCCCACGATCAGTTCGTCCTCACCGATCCAGATCGCCTTGTTTTCCAGGATATGCTTGAAGGCCAGGGCCCGCCGAACCGGTACCGATGCGTTGCGCGCCGCGGCGCTCTGGTAAAAATCGGTCAGCAGCACGGCCCGTTCCACCGATATCCTGGGCTGGGCGTCCAGGCTGCGCCGTCTCAATCGCTGAATGCGGGGAGTCATGGGGAGTCTCCGTAAAAGTTACAAGTGACGAGTGGCTAAAATGACTAAAATGACAAGTGACTAAAATGACTAAAATGACTAAAGTTATGGTGTCGCTTCGCTCCGGTGGTTTTTATAAAACTGCCAGAATACCTCAACTTTAGTCACTTTAGTCACTCGTAACTTTAGCTCACTCTATTCACTCACAACTTTAGTCACTTTAGCTCACTTTAGTCATTCTCCCGGCTCATCCCCCGTAACGCACCTCGAGGCCGGCGGCGGCGAACAGTGCGCCGAGTTTCTCGGCCTCCCGGCGGGTGGGGCTTTTCACGCCGGCCATCCGGTTTTCCATCTTCATCCGCCGGTACTTGCCGTCGGCGATGGGGTGAAAGGGAAGCAGGTCGATGCGATGAACAGTTTTCAGCCCAGCGACGAATTGGGCCATGCGGCGAATCTCGTCTTCTTCGTCGTTGACTCCCGGCACCAGGGGAAAACGAATGACGATCCGCGGTGCGCGGCCGTCAAGGGTCTCCAGATTTGCCAGAATCCGTTGGTTGCCCACCCCGGTGTAACGCCGGTGGCGCGCGTCATCCATCAGCTTCAGGTCGTAGAGCACCAGGTCGGCCTTGGCCAGGACGGTGCGGATGACTTCCGGTGGGGCGTATCCGCTGGTGTCCACCGTGGTGTGGATTTCCCGCCGGCGGCATTCTTCCAACAAGGCGTCGAGGAATTCCGGCTGAGCCAGGGGCTCTCCCCCGGAAAAGGTTGTCCCGCCGCCGGATTCGTCGTAGAAGATGCGGTCCTTTTCGATCTCGGCCACCAATTCCGGTACCGTCCAGGGCCGGCCGATGATCTCGGCCGGTCCGCCGCCGGGGTTGCCGTCCGTGGTGAGCGGCATGGATTCCGGTTCGAAACCCTGCCCCTCCGGGTTGTGGCACCACCAGCAGCGCAGCGGGCATCCCTTGAAGAAAACCGTGGTTCTTATCCCCGGTCCGTCGTGCAAGGCGTATTTCTTGATTCTGAAAACCATTCCGTCCATAGTCATCAGACCACCGGCTCTTTTTAATTCGTTGACAGGTACAGTAGCATAAATTATGGAAGGGTCAACAGGAATAATCAGGTCTTCAGACCAATTTGTCCCCCATTCTGTTTAGCGCCTCGATCATGGACCTCACCCCGGAAGAGCAGCGCATCCTGGCGGGCAAAGCCGGCGAGGCGGCGCGCATCGCCATGGCCGTCCTGGTGGACCTGGGCGCCGTCTTCGGCGCCGAGCGCCTGATTCCCGTGGCCCAGGTGCACATCGACACCACCTTGTACATTGACAAAAAGCGCTTGTCGTAATATTGTAAAAGACAAAATGTATTACTTTTTTCGAAAAGCAGAAGACGATGAAAACCATCTCCTTGAAGGTACCGGAATCCTTGTTCGCGGTGCTGGCGCAAACGGCCGAGAAGCGGGGGGAAAGCAAGTCCACCATCGTTCGCGAAGCCATTGAGAACTTCATTGCCGAGGAGGCCTCACAACAAAATGGATCCTGTCTGGATCTGTCCAAAGACCTGGCAGGATGCATTGAAGGGCCTGAGGACCTGTCCAGCAACAAGGAGTTGATGCGTGGCTACGGTCAATGAACGCTGCATCATCCTGGATACCGGCCCCTTGGTGGCTTTTCTCAACCGGCAGGACAAGCACCACCGATGGGCCCTGATGCAGTGGGAGAGGCTTCAGCCGCCGCTGATCACCTGCGAAGCCGTTCTATCCGAAGCCTGTTTTCTGCTGAGCGGTTTCGCCGGAGGCCAGTACGCCGTCATCGCACTGGTCCAACGGAATGTCTTGCAGATCGCTTTCGCGCTGGCCGATCATGTGGATCGAATCGACAGGCTGGTGCGAAAATATGCCGATGCCCCCATGTCCCTGGCGGATGCCTGCCTGGTGCGGATGGCGGAGCTGTTCCCGGACAGCGCCGTTTTGACGCTGGATTCGGACTTTCAGTTTTACCGGAAAAACAAAAATCGCGTCATCCCGATCATTTCCCCTTACACCGGATAAAGGCTGCCGGGCTGAATCGCCACGGCCGTATTTTCGCCATCTTCTCCATGACCCAACAGAGCCCCCGATGAATACCCACACCAACGGATCCCTCTACGTCATCTCCGCCGTCAGCAAGGACCGACCCGGCCTGGTGCATTCGGTCACCCGGGTGCTGGCGGATCTGAACGTCAACATCGTGGATGTGGACGCCCGCTCGGTGCGCGGGCATTTTTCCATGTTCCTCGTGGTGGACCTGGCCACCGCCGCCTGCACCTACGACGAGATGATGAGCACTCTGAAGCCGGTGGGCGAAAACTTCGACCTCGGCCTGCGGGCAGAGCCTTACCACGCCGGACGGCGCAAGGCGGACAAGCACCTGATGATCCTCACCGTCATGGGGGTGGATCATCCGGGCATCGTGGCGGCCATCTCCGCGATCCTGGCCCAAAACCGCATCAACATCGAAAAGATCAAGATGATCGCCCGGGGCGACTACATCGCCATGGAACTCAAGGTGGACATGAGTGAAGTGAACGACCTGGCCGGGATCCGGGACCAGCTCTACGCCTATTCGGAAATCGACGGGCTGGATGTCTCCATCCGCGAATATGACGTCATGGAAAAGCCCAAGCGCGTGGTGGTCTTTGACTGCGATTCCACCATCATCCAGGCCGAGGTCATCGACGAGCTGGCCAAGATCGCCGGCGTGGACCGGGAGGTGCGCCAGATGACCCGGGAGGCCATGAGCGGCACCCTGGACTTCAACGAGGCGATCCGGCGGCGGGTGAAGCTGCTGCGGGGCCTGCCGGTGGACAAGCTCGAACTGCTGGCGCGCTCCATCAGCCTCACCCCGGGGACCGAAGAGTTGATTTCGGCGCTGCGCACCATGGGCTACAAGATCGCCGTCATCTCCGGCGGCTTCTCCTTCTTCACCAACTACCTCAAGGAGCGCCTCAACCTCGACTACGTCTTTGCCAACGAGCTGGAAATCGCGGACGGCGTCGTCACCGGCGATATCCAAGGCAGTATCATCGACGCCGAGAGAAAAGGCGAGATTCTGATGGAGATCGCCCGGCGCGAAGGGGTTTCCCCCGACCAGGTGGTAGCGGTGGGCGACGGGGCCAACGACCGCTTCATGCTCCAGAACGCCGGCCTGGCCATCGCCTTCAACCCCAAGGAAGTGCTCAAGCAGTACAGCAACGGCATGATCACCACCAAGAGCATCTACGGCCTGTTGCACATGCTGGGCGTTCCGGATGAAAAGCCCGACCGGTTGGACGGGTGAATCGAGGCGTTGAAAACCATGGACAGTTGGTTGGAGATCATCGCCGCCGAATCCCTGGGGGTCCGGGGCCTCTGTTGCCGGATACGCCTGCCGGCGCGCACCCTTGTCATCGATCCGGGGCTCGCCCTGGGCTACCGCCGAGGCGGCTTGATGCCTCATCCCGTCCAGGTGACGGCCGGTCGCCGGGTACGCCGGGCCATTGTCCGGGCCCTGGGCACCGCCACCGACGTGGTTTTGAGCCATTTTCACGGCGATCATGTGCCCCTGGTGGCGGCCAACCCTTACCAACTCTCCTTCCAGGATCTGCCCCCACAGGTTGGTTCCCTCAACTGCTGGAGCAAGGCCGAGGATCCAGCCGGCCCCATGGGCCGGCGATTTCAGGATCTGAAACGGCTCTTCGGCACCAACCTGCGCATTGCCGAAGGATGCCGGGAAGGCCCCCTTTCCTTTTCAGAACCAATGCCCCACGGCAAACCGGGCGGCCCCGGCGGAACCGTCATGATGACCCGCATCGAGGCGCCCCAGGGGGTGTTCGTCCACGCCTCGGACATCCAGTTGCTCAACCACGAAGCGGTGGATCAGATCCTGGATTGGCATCCGGATATCGTCCTGGCCGGCGGCCCGCCCCTTTACCTGGAAGTCATCGGCCCGGCGGATCGGCGGATCGCCTGGGAAAACGGCCTGCGCCTGGCCAAGGGGGTTGCCACCCTCATCCTCGACCATCACCTGCTGCGGAACCGCCAGGGTATTGAATGGCTTGCCGACCTCTCCGCCGCCGTGGGCCGCAGAATTCTTTGTGCCGCCGATTTCATGAAAAAGCCCAGGCGGCTGTTGGAAGCCGACCGGGCGCAGTGGTATCGGAAGACGCCTGTTTCAGACACCTGGCACGCCGACTACGCCCGGAAAGAAAGCGACCTTCGACGGCACGGGGGGCAGGCGTAGACCGGATTGCCGTTACTGGCGGCGGGTGCGAAATCCTTCGGCGAACAAAACCTCAACCCCTGCCGCCGAGGTAAGCGGACTGGACGTCCGGATTGGCCAAAAGGTTGGCGGCCGAGTCCTTTAGTACGATATGGCCGACTTCCATCACGTAGCCGCGGTCGGCCAGTTTCAGGGCGGCACGGGCGTTTTGCTCTACCAGGACCACCGTCACACCGGCCTGGTTGATCTGGCGCACCGTATCAAAAATGGTTTTCACCAACAGCGGCGCCAAACCGAGGCTCGGTTCATCCAGGAGCAGGATCCGCGGATTGCCCATCAGGGCCCGGCCCACGGCCAGCATCTGCTGCTCACCGCCGGAAAGGGTCCCGGCCATCTGGTTGCGACGTTCTTTCAGGCGCGGAAAAAGCTCGAAAACCCAGTCGAGGTTCTGACTGATTTTTTGCTGATCGTTGGACGTATAGGCACCGAGATTGAGGTTTTCTCGCACCGTGAGGGTACCGAAGACCCGCCGGCCCTCGGGGGCCTGGGCTACGCCCCGGGCCACGATATCATGGGCCGGCAACTTGTTCAGCGGCTCGCCATCGAACAGGATCGATCCCTCGCTGACTTTCACCAGTCCGCTGATGGCCATCAGGGTGGTGGACTTGCCGGCGCCGTTGGCCCCCAGGATGGTGACGATCTCTCCCTGCTCGACCGAGATGTCGATCCCGTGAAGCGCTTCCACGTTGCCGTACTTGACGTGCAGGTTCTCGATCTTCAGCAGCATGATCTCACTCCTCGTCGGTGCCCAGATAGGCTTCGATCACCCGGCGGTTGGCCTTGATTTCCGAGGGGGTCCCCTCGGCGATCTTGCCGCCGTTTTCCAACACCACGATCTGCTCGCAAGCCTTCATCACCAGGCTCATGTCGTGTTCGATCAACAGGACCGTCACTCCCCGGGCCTGGATCTGGCGGATGGTGTCGATGAGCCGGGCCGTTTCCTGGTCGTTCATACCGCCGGCCGGTTCATCCAGAATGATCAGACGCGGCTCGGTGGCCAGAGCCCGGGCCACCTCCAGCAACCGCTGGTTGCCGTAGGACAGGTTTTCCGCCAGGTTCATGGCCTGCTCTGCCAGTTTGACGAAGCGCAGTTCGCTCAGGGCCTTGTCCAGCGCCTTCTGTTCCTCGGCACGCTGCCAGGGCGGCTGGAACATGGCGGCGATGCTGCCCGACTTCATGCGGCAGTGGCATCCGGACAGCACGTTTTCCAGGGCGGTGAGTTTTTGAAAGAGGCGGATGGTCTGAAAGGTGCGGGCGATGCCGAGGGAAACGATCTTGTGGGTGGGCAAATTGTTGATCGGACGGCCGTCGAAAACGATTTTCCCGCTATCGGCCCGATAGTTGCCGGTGATCAGGTTGAACACGGTGGTCTTGCCGGCGCCGTTGGGACCGATGAGGCCGACGATGGCCCCTTCGGGAACGTCGAAACTGACGTCATTCACCGCGATCAATCCACCGAAGCGCTTGGTCAGATTTTCCAGGTGCAGCAAGGTCATGCGGCCTCCTCAGGCCCGGTGTCGCCATCGAGGCGGTAGGTGCGTGGCGGCGGCGGCAGGATTCCCTCCGGCCGGAAGATCATCATCGCGACCATCACCACACCGAAGACCAGCATCCGCGCGGTGGCAAATTGCCGGAAGATCTCAGGCAGACCGATGACGAGAAAAGTGCCCAGGATCACCCCTGCAATGGACCCGCGCCCACCGAGTAAAACGATCATGAACAGGAGCACCGACTCCCAGAAATTGAACGACTCCGGCGCGATGATGGTCATCTTGGCGGCAAAGAGGGTGCCGCAAAAACCGGCCCACACGGCACCGATGACAAAGGCGATGAGTTTGTAATGGCCGGTGTCGATGCCGCTGCCGGCGGCGGCGACGTCGTCTTCCCGGATGTAGTTCAGGGCCCGACCGAAACGCGAGTGCTCCAATTTACGGAACAGATAGATCGTCACCGCCACGAAGAACCAGATCAGGTAGAAAAATTGCCCGGGTGTGCTGATCTTCATGCCGAAGATGGTGGGACGATCGATGCCGAAAATCCCGTTGGCTCCCCCGGTAATCCCGAAAATGTTGTTGATCAGGGCGATGCGCACGATTTCGACGAAGCCGATGGTCACGATGAGCAGATAGTCGCCCCTCAGGTGGATGATCGGCCTGGCGATCACCAGGGCGAACAGCCCCGCCAGGAGGCCGGAAAGGGGCATGAGCCACAGCACCGGGATTCCGTAGGCGGTATTGAGAATCGCCGTGGTATAGGCGCCCACGGCGTAGAAGGCCGCATGGCCCATGTGAAACATGCCACAGTGCCCCAGGATGATGTTGAGGCTCAGGGCCAGCATCACATAGAGCCCGATCACGTTGAGTACATCGGTCCAGTACCGGTTGAGGGCGGCCGGCGATATCAAGATCACCACGGCACAAGCGGCATAGACGATCCAGCGTTTGTTTTTCATGGGCAGGCTTCCTTTGCCAAGGCGGGCGGACGCCGTGGCGGATCAGACTTTTTCCGCCACCCGTTCTCCCAACAGACCGGTGGGCCTGACGATCAGAATCAGAATCAAGACACAGAAGGCGAAGGCGTCTTTCCAGGCAATGGACAGGTAGGCGGCGGCAAAGGCTTCGATCAACCCCAGCAGCAAACCGCCCACCATGGCGCCGGGAATGTTGCCGATACCCCCGAGAATCGCTGCCGTAAACGCCTTGAGGCCATAGATCCAGCCCATGGTAAAGTTGATCTGGCCGTAGTAGATCCCCACCATCAGCCCTGCCACGCCGCCGAGAGCCGGTCCGATGACAAAGACCAGGGCAATGACCCGGTCCACGTTGATCCCCATCAGTCGAGCGGCGCCCTGGTCGATGGCCGCTGCCCGGATGGCCGTGCCGACCTTGGTGCGTTGGATGAAGGTGTAGAGGCCGACCATCATGACCACCGAAGCCAACAGGATCAAAATGCGGATCAGGGGGACCGGCATCCCGAAGATGTGAACCACGGTGCGCGGCATCAGATCGTGGGGGTAGACATGGAACTTGGCCCCGTAGATCAGCATCACAATGTTCTGGAAGAAAATCGATGCGCCCAGGGCGGACACCACAGCCGAAAGCCGGTGGGCCTGGCGCAGGGGACGGTAGGCGACCCGTTCGAGCACGACCCCCAGAATGGCCACCAAGGCCAAGACCATCACCGCCAGCAACGCAATGACGCCGAAGGGGGACAGGTGATCGGCCAGCCCCAGGGCGGTCAGGAGGGTCAAGCCGAGGTAGGCGCCGATCATGAACAGATCCCCGTGGGCGAAATTGATCAGCTTCAGCACCCCGTAGACCATGGTATACCCCAGGGCGATGAGGGCATATATGCCGCCGACGGCCAATCCGTTGGTCAATTGCTGAAAGAAAAATTCCATGGGGTCACCCCGTAGGCCGCGAATTCAGGGGAGGCAGGAACACCATCGCGCATTAAAAAGACGCCGGCCCGGCCGTATATGGCCAAAAACGGACCGGCGTCTGGAGGTTTCAACCGTTACAGCCCATCACCAGGAATCAGGGCTGCAGGACAAACTTGCCGTCGGCGTCCACCCGGTAGACCCGGTAGAGGTCGCCCACCCGGTCGCCCTTTTCGTCAAAGGAAATGTTTCCAGTGAGGCCGGGCATATCCTTGAGTTGGGTCTTCAGGTAAGCCACCATTTTCTCCGTGTCGGTGGATCCGCTGCCTTTGATGGCGGCGGCCAGGACGTTGAACCCGTCGCCGGCCAACACGGCCCAAACCGATCCGGGCTCGGCGTTGTACTTCTGCTTGAAGGCGCTCATAAAATCCTTGGCCGCCTTGGAGTCGAGATCCTGGGGCACCGGCGGGCTGAGGAAGTAGTATCCTTCAGCAGCCTGCTTGCCGGCGATTTTCACCAGGTCGGGATTGTTGGTGGCGTCGCCACCGAGGAAAGGCACGTTCCATCCCATTTCCATTTTCTGACGCATCAACAGACCGGCTTCGGGGTAGTAGCCGGTGAAGAGGACCACGTCGGGTCCGGCAGCCTTGATCTTGGTCAAAATGGTGTTGTAGTCGCGTTCGCCGGGGGTCAGGGCATCGTAGAAAACGATCTCCACCGGCTCCTTTTCCAACAGGCCCTTGGCCTCATCGGCCAGTCCCTTGGCGTAGGAGGTGTTGTCGTGGAGAATGGCGATCTTTTTGAAGCCCATGTCCATCAGGGTCTTGGCGGCCACCTTGCCCTGCTCGTCGTCACGAGGGCAAGTGCGCAGGAAGTACTTCAGGCCCTTCTCGGACAGGCGGATGGCCGTGGAACCGTTGGCGACCTGCAGGATCTTGGCTTCGTCGTAAATGGCCTGGGAGGCTTCAGTGATGGATGAGCCGTAGGTGCCGATCACCGCCACCACGTCGCTGTTGGCCAGCCGCTGGGCCGCCAGGGAAGCGGTCTTGGGGTCTCCGCCGTCGTCTTCGGCAATGATCTCAATCTGCTTGCCCAGCAAGCCGCCTTGGTTGTTGAGTTCCTCGGCCAACAGTTCCACGATCTGCTTCATATCCTGGCCTTCGCTGGCCCAGGCACCGGTGAGCGGCGCCATCAAACCGACCCTGACGGTGTCGGCGGCCACGACCGGCTGACCGCAAAGCAGAAGCGCGAAAACAACCGCTACACTTGTGATGAAACGCTTGCCCATGATGTGTCCTCCTTTGATAGACAAAGTTGACGGAAACCTACCGACTTCAGGCGCCAACCGGCATCCGATGCGCCCTGAAATCACCGCTGGACAGCGGTTTGATCAGATTAGAGCCAAGGTTTATTACCAAACCATCCTTTCCTGTCAAGGAAAAACACAGGTCATCAGGCCGGCTGACCAGTGGTATCGGCCATGGCGGCACCGAGGGCGATTGACATCCTTAGCCGGCCTTGGTAAGGCGCTGGAGCGGTCTTTTGGTGGGTTGAGAATACCCACCATTTCACGTTCAAACGTACCCACGGGGAAAACTTTTATTGATCCCCCAGCAGAGGAAAGCATGCCCTACGTCAACGTAAAGATCACCAATGAAGGCGCCACGCCGACGCAGAAGGCCGAGGTGATTGCCGGCATCACCGAGTTGCTTCAGCGTGTGCTGGGCAAGAATCCCGCCACCACCGTGGTGGTCATCGAGGAAGTGGACACCGACAACTGGGGCATCGGCGGTGAGCCGGTGACCTTGAGAAGACGCCGAGGGCTTTAGATCTTAAGAATCGTTGTACCGACAAGGAGGTTTGTGCATGCCGTGGATTAAAGTGGAAGACTGCATTGGTTGCGGAGATTGCGTCGAGGCGTGTCCAGTGGACGCCATCGCGATGGCGGATGTGGTGGCGGTGATCGATATGCGCGACTGCATCCGCTGCGGCACCTGCCACGATGCCTGCCCCCAGGGCGCGGTGCGCCACGACGGCGAAAAAATCCCCGAGGAGGTGGACGCCAACGTGAACAGGGCCGTGTGGTGCATGGACGCCTGCGTCCGTCACCTGGGGGGTGAAATCGAGCGCAAAAAATGCCTTGAACGCATGATCAAGCATTTTACCAAGGAAAAAACCGTTGCCGAGAAAACCCTCGAGCGGCTCCAGACACTGAGCAAGGAAATTGAATCAACGTGACGCCTTCCATTGTAATGGCGGCCTTCGGCACCCGCTGGACCGCCGACGGCCCCTATGCCGAAATCGACCGTCAAGTATGCCAGACTTTTGACGGCCACGCGGTCCGCTGGGCTTTTTCATCCAGGGTGGTGGGCCGTATCGCATCGCGTCGGGGGATTTCCATTCCTCCCGGTCCCGGGGAAGTGCTGGCCGATTTGCACGCCGCCGGCCATCGTTGGGTTGTTCTTCAATCGACCCATGTGCTTTGCGGCCACGAGTTTCACCGCCTGTTGCACTGCGCCGCCGCGGCGCCACTGCGCGTCTCCGTGGGCCTTCCCCTGCTCACCGATCCGTCGGATTTCGAAGCCGTCACCGCCCTGCTGGCCGACATGGCAAACGCCGAACCGGATGCGGCCACCGTCTTCGTCGGCCACGGCACGGATCATCCCACCTGGATGGCCTATCCGCTTTTGCGGAGCATGCTGCGCCGGCGCGGCGCGGCGACTTCCTTCATCGGGGTCCTGGAAGGCCGGCCGGGCATCGACGATGTCGTGGCGACCCTGAAAGCAGCTGGTGCTTCCCGGGTCCGGCTGGTCCCGCTGCTGATCGCGGCCGGCAACCATTTTCTGCGGGATCTCACCGGAGACGATCCCCGGTGCTGGCAGCGCCGCCTGGAGGCGGCGGGCTTCAAGGTCGAACCGGTGGCCGAGGGCATCGGCCGGCGCCCGGAAATCGGCGCCCTGTTTTGCCGCCACGTCGCCGAGGCCCTGGACGTGATTCCATCGTCAGCATAGAAGAACGATACCTCCGGAATCAGTTCAGCCACCGATGATTTCATTCAACCCCTCAACAATCCTGGCCAGGTCTTCCGGAGACGCCCTTCCTATCTGGGCTCCAATTCTTTTGTTGGAAAGGGTCCGCACTTGGCTGATCTTTGCCCAGGACTTTTTGGGAAGCTTCGCATCGGATAGTTCAAGCGTCAAGGGTGTCATTAATGGTGATAGCAATTTTTGAAGTAGTCATTTGAATCACCTCCGGTATGGCAATATATCATACCCAAAGTTTTCAAACCCAAAATTCCGCGTCGGCGCCCAGGGCCGCCATTTCCTTTACAGCAACCCGACACCGCTCTCCCAGGGCGGCGGGTCAGCGGCATGATGGCGCAGCCATCGGGCCATCACCATGGCGCACATGGCCAGGCACTCCATGTCGAGGTATCCCTGGGCGGATCGCTGGAACAGCAGGGTGCAGGCGGCGGGAAAATCATCGTCGCGGTCGTTGAATACCAGCGTCATGGGGATCTTGGGCAAAGCGACAAAATGCAACACCAGATCGGCCGTCATCCCCAGCGCCGCCGGTCGGCCCCCCAGGCGCCGGCAGGCCGCTTCCAGCTCGCCGCGCCGGCCGGCGAAATCCTTGGCGATGGGCCGCTCGGCGGTGTTGAGAAACCCCTCCACAAACGGCGCGGCGTCCTTGAAATCCTTGTACGTCACCCAGTCCTCGCCCGCGGGGGCCGTCTCGGGGCACAGCAGCAGGTACTTGAACAGGATGACGCTCACCGCGTGGCTTGCCGGTTGTCCGCCGGGGCCGGCCACCCCATCGGGGGTCACCCGGTGCTCGAAACCGAAAAAGGGAATCACCGCCTGCTCATCCTCGATCGTGATTCCCAGGCGTTCGGCCCGCCGCGGTATATCCAGGCCGTCGATCTGCTTCAGGTAACCGTCGATAATACGGTCAAACGCTTCGGATTTTTGAGCCATTGCTTCACCTCTTTGCACAATCATGGCATGGGACGCCTTGAATCTGGATTTACTTCGACAGTGACATGGGCCAACCCGTCGAGGTGCCTCAAGCGGTCCTTGAAAAACGCCGGGGTCCGCGGCGGCGCCGTCCGCACGGCGACAATGGCGCCGTATTGCCCCTGCCCCATGCGCCAGACATGCAAGTCGTCCATTTGCACCCCTTCAACGGCGGTGACGGCACGGGCGATCCGCCGGGCCAGGTGGCGATTCTGGTCGTGGTCCAGGAGCACGGCCCCCGTCTGGCGCATCAGGCCCCAGGACCAGCGACTGATCACCAACGCCCCCACGATTCCCATCACCGGATCGAGAAAGGCCCAGCCCCAGAATTTGCCCACGGCAAGGGCGACAATGGCCAGAATCGAGGTCAAGGCATCGGCCAGCACGTGCAGGTAGGCGGCCCGCAGGTTGTGGTCATGATCCGCCGCGTAGGCGTCGTGATGATGGCCGGGGTGATGGTGGGGTTGCTCACGGAGCAGGAAGGCGCTGGCCAGATTGACGACCAGGCCGGTGACGGCTACCAGAATGGCCTCGTTAAAATGGATCGTCACCGGCGCTATTAAGCGCCGCACGGAGGCGTAGGCCATCAGGACGGCCACCAGGGCCAGCAGCAGCGCGCTGCTGAAACCGGCCAAGTCCCCCACCTTGCCGGTGCCGAAGGTAAAGCGCGGATCGGCGCGGTGGCGCCGGGCAAAGGCGTAGGCCAAGGCCGTGATCCCCAGGGCCGAGGCGTGGCTGGCCATGTGCCAGCCGTCGGCCAACAAGGCCATGGATCCGAAAATAATCCCCGCCGCCACCTCGGCCGTCATGGTCACCAGGGTCAGGGCGATGACGGCCCAGGTGCGCCGCTCGTTGGCCCGCTGGCTCTCGGGCAGGTAGCAATGCTCGTGGGCGCAAACGAAAGCGATTTCCTCATCCATGATAGCCACTCTATTTCACTTGGAACTTGTCACCTTCTGGAAACAATCGCGGCAGAGCTTTCGCCCTTCCACCACTTCCATCTTGGTCGCCATGGTGGGCTCCCCGCAGACAGCGCACAACTCGCTGGGGGCGATCTGGGCCTGGGGCGGCAGATCGATCCTGGTGGGCTCGATCTTGAACAGGGCCTCGGTTTCCATGACCAGCACGTCGTGGCTGCGCTGGATGTGGCGCTGGTCGAAACGCGCCTTTTCAGCCTCGTTGGCCTCGCCGCGGGTCACTTTCTGGATCAGGGCCATGTGCTCGGGGTCCGGGGCGAAGGCATCCGGCCTCATCGCCACGCGCACCCCCTCTCCCGTTTTGCGGCTCAGCAGCGTCAGGACCATTTTGCCGTGGTCGCGGTAGATCAGGTTGCCCTTGCCGAAAGTGCAGCCGGTGAGCACCTGCACGGCATCGGCCGAACAGGCATCGGTTTCCACCACCGCCACCACCTCTTCGTCCTCGGCCCGCCGGGCCGCGAGGTGTTCCATGGCCGCCCGGGCGGCCCGGTAGCCGATGGACACCCCCGGACACAGATGCCCGTGGAACTCGAGACAGCGTTTGAAATCCTCCCGACTCAGAACTTCTTCAACGTTCATGGGAACCCTCTCAAAGTAAGTGGCAAGTGCCTAAAGTGAGCTAAAGTGAGCTAAAGTTGTGGTGTCGCTTCGCTCCACTGCTATTTTTTACCCAGCAAAATTCCTTAACTTTAGTCACTTTAGATCACTCGTCACTTTAGTCACTTTCTTTTCCATTAGTCACTTTAGATCACTCGTCACTTTAGTCACTTTCTTTTCCATTGGGCACCACCACCACCTGCCCGTCGTGGTGAAGTATGTCCACCTGGACCCCGTAGACCGCCGCCACCATATCGGCGCTGATCTCGTCGGGGCGCCCGCTGGCAAACACTTTGCCCTTGCGGATAAACAAAAACCGATCCACGAAACGCAGGGCCAGGTTCAGGTCGTGCATGGTCATCACCGCGGCCAGCCGATGCTCTTTGACCACCCGGCGGATAGTCCCCAGGATCTCCAGCTGGTTTTTCAGATCCAGGCTGCTGGTGGGCTCGTCCAGAAGCAGCACCCGCGGCTCCTGGACGATGGCCCGAGCGATACAGACCTTCTGAAGTTCTCCGCCACTCATGCGGTCGATGTCGCGCATGGCCAGGTGATCGAGACCGAGCTGGTGCAGGGCGGCCCCCACCTTGTGCAGATCCTCGTGCCCCACTTTCCAGCCCATGTGCGGTTTACGCCCCAGCAGCACGGCATCAAAGGTCGTCATGCGGCCGGCCTCGTTGCGCTGGGCCACGTAGCCCAGGCGGCGGGCAATCTGACCGACGCTCATGTCGAACACATCGGCCCCTTCCACCATCACGCTGCCGGTTTTGGGCTGGATCGTAGCGTTGATGCAACGCAGCAAGGTGGTCTTGCCCACGCCGTTGGGCCCCAGGATGGCCAGGATTTCACCGGCGCCGAGGGTGAACCCCAGGTCTTCCAGCACCAGGCCTGAGCCGTTGTATCCCACCCGAATGTCCTTCACCGCAAGCATCATCGCCACCGTCCACGAATCAACAGATAAAGAAAGGTCGGCGCCCCCAGGAAAGCCGTCAGCACCGCCACCGGCAGCACGTGAGGCGCCAGCAGGAGTCGGGCCACCGTGTCCGAGGCCAGCAGTAGCACCGCACCGCTGAAACTGGCCGCCGGCATGACGAACCGATGGTCATCACCGATGATCCGCCGCACGATGTGGGGACAGATCAGCCCCACGAACCCGATCACCCCCAGAAACGAAACAATGATGGCGGTGATCAGCGAAGCGACAATCATCCCGAGCATTCGCACCCGCTCCACCCGCACCCCCAGGCTGCGGGCTGTTTCATCCCCGGCGTCGATGGCGTTGTAGTTCCACCGGTTGACAATGAAGAAAACCAGCCCCATCGCCACGGCCACGGCCATGAACCCCACCTCGCGCCAGCCGGCCCGGCCCACGTCCCCGAAGGTCCAGAACACCATGGCCGCCAGTTGCACGTCGTCGGCAAAGTACTGCAAAAACATGGTGCCGGCGGAAAACAGGGAACCGAGGGCCACCCCGCTCAGCACCATCACCTCGGGGGTGGCGCCCCTCAACCGGGCAATGGCGATGATCACCAGGGAAGTGGCCATGCAGGCGACGAAAGCCGCCAGGGTTGTCAAATAGGGATTGGCAATGGTCACCGCCCCCACCGTGGTGGACTGCATGGTACCGGCGCCCAGGAGCATCACGGCAAAGGCCGCACCGAAGGCGCCGGCCTGAGAGAGGCCCAGGGTGAACGGAGACCCCAGCGGATTTCTCAGTATCGACTGCATGGCCGTACCGGCCGCGGCCAGCCCTGTTCCGGCCAGCAGCGCCGCCAGGGCATGGGGCAGCCGGATGCTGCGGATGATGATGTCAAACCGCGGATCGGCCTTCAGGCCGGTCAAGGACCGCAACACCTGGTCCACCGGCACCCGCACCGCCCCCAGGGAAACGGCCATCACCAGCAGCGCCAAACTCAGCAGAGCCAAGCCGATGACGAAATAGGTCTTTCGGCCCACGTAGGCGGTGTACGCTTCCGGGATATGGCCGTGATTCAGATGCGACATGTCAGGACGCTCTCACCGGGATGCGGATAAAGGCCAAGCCATCGTATTGCCGATTGAGAATCTCGAAGGCCGGCGCTCCATTGATGAAAACGCAGATCTCCTCGGCCTTGGCCATGGGATCGATATCGGCAAAACGCTCCGGATACAGAATCTTGCCAACGTAATAGGCATTGGCGAAGATCGCCTCGAAGTTCTGGGTGTAGGCGTTGTAGGGAAACAAGCCGTAAACGCGTTCCTCACGCACCGCAGTGAGCGCTTGGTAGGCCGGATCGTGGCGCAACTGTGCCAAACCATTGGCGCTGCGATCCAGGTGAAGGGTGGAGACGTCGAGAAAAATCACGTCTGGATCCCAGGCCACGATCTGTTCCTTGGCCACATTGGCGTGGGAGATGTGCTTGCCGGGACTGGACAGCGTGCCCGCCACGTTGTTGGCATGCGTAAAGGCAAAAGGCGCAAAGGACGGCTCGGTGGACTGGAATCCGTGGGGACCGGCCTGGGCCAGGCCGCCGACATAACACGACCGCTTGCCGTCATCGGGGACATCCCGGGTCCGCCGGTCCAGATCGGCCACCAAGGCGTCGAAATATTCGATCACCGCCTCGGCCCGTGCCGTTTCGCCCATCACTTCGCCCATGAGCCGCAGGGCCTGGTCGAGTTGACGGCGGCCGTAGGTGAGGTTGCCGTACTCAAGCACGATCACCGGGATTCCGGTCTTGGCCTGGAGGGGGTCCGGTCCCTGGCCCCGGTTGGCGTAGGTCTTGAAGATCACTTGGGGTCCGGGATCAAGACTGGCGATGAGCTCCGGGTTGTCATGACCGCGCAATTCGCCGAACAGGGGATAATTTTTGAATTGAGGATTGGCAATGGCATAGGGCCGTGCATCCACCGGCGCATTGCCCAGCTCAAGGCTGTCGACGGCCACGATCCGATCCTGGGCGCCGATGTAGGTCAACAGCCGCAGGCACCCCGGACCGGAGCAAATCACTCGCTCCACCGTCTTCGGGATGGTCAGGA
>JACDJC010000787.1_pt1 | contig 33007 bp, 33 predicted proteins | sample 7454191 | NCBI WGS metagenome assembly JACDJC01 (sample SAMN14253291, study PRJNA609438) | sludge metagenome | isolation source: sludge after 25d culture with pyrite and EDTA | collected 2018-12-20
CTGTTCGGCTCATCATCACTCTGGCTCCCATGGCGGCCATTGTGGCGGTGGCTTGCTACGCTTTCTATCATTCCCACCGAGGAGAAAAACCCAACCGGCTGGGATACTATCTGCTGATCCTGAAAATCCTCATTGCCATTCTCGCTTTCTATATCCTCTACGCCCCGGGGGAATTTTTTGCTTTCTTCCAATCCCTTTTGGGCTTTGCCGGTTCCGTCTTTACTCTGGAAGGGCTGATTTTTCTTAGCGGCCCGATTGCCGTCATCTCCTTTTTGCTCTTTGCCGGCCTATTGGGCTATCGGTCCTACCAAGCCAAACAAGGAACCTACACCGGCTCGATCACCAAACTGTTCAAACGGCTCTCTTTCACTTTATTCTTCCTGTTCATGGCTTTGGGCTCAACCATTGTGATGGCCAGTCCCTCGGCCATCAAGCCGATGACCGATTATCTGGGCGATACGATTTTCACCCTCTCGGGCGGCCATATCCAAGTGCTCAAGGGAACAGATGTCTCCCAATACAAAAGGCTCCTGTCTCTCAAGGAAATGACTTCTTCCCTGTCCACTTCTTTGGTTGACACTTCCAAGAACTTCTCCGAGGCGATTGAAGAAAACAAGACCGTTTTCAAGGAGGATTTGTCCCAATCTGCTCAAGAACTGGCTTCTTCCATATCGGAGACCACCGAAGACCTCAAAGACAAGCTGGAAGAGGATATTGATGACAAGCTGCCCCTGGGCGGCGGAACCTTGTCGGGCAAGCTCACCATCGGCAAAGACCTGACCGTTCGGGGCGAGACGGAATTTGAAGACACCGTCAATGCCAATGATATTTTGCCCAATACCAATGACAGCTATGACTTGGGATCGGCGGATAAAAAGTGGCGCCGGCTGTATGTCTCCGTCTTGGATCTGGGAACCAATACCGTCTCGGACGGCGAATTCTCGGGAGATTGGAATTTTTCCGGAGGAAACCTTTCCAATGTCGGCACGCTTTCCGCCGACAGCTACAACGGCCTGACTTTGTCTTCCGGTTCGGGAACCTTGGATCTGGGCAGTTATTCTTTGGTTATTTCCGGCAACGCCAATTTGAACCAATATCTGACCACCACTTCATCTCCGACTTTTCTAACTCTCAATACCGGCCAAGGGGATTATGAATTATATGCGATGGATCAGAACGTTTTGAGTTCTTCTTCTCCGTCTTTCAGCGGTTTGACGCTTTCCGGTGATCTTGCCTTGGGATCCAATACCTTGACCACCGACAACACCGATTTGGTTTCCAACCTTAATGCCGATCTGCTGGACGGCCAGCATGGCAGTTATTATGCTCCGCTGGCCAATTTCTCCGGCACGGCCGGTTACCTGTCCAAGTTTACCGGAGACAATTCCATCGGCAATTCGGTGATCTACGAAAGCGGAGGGAATGTTGGCATCGGAACGACGAGTCCGGGGGCGAAAATGGAAATTGTGGGCGACATAATATCTAAAGGCACTTCTTGGATTGCTGTTACTACCCCTCTTTCAATAAGCGGAGGACCAACTCCCATCGCTTATGGCAACGGATTGTTTGTTGCGGTTGGAACTAATAGTGCCGCTACCTCACCAGATGGGATTAATTGGACATCCAGAACAGTGCCTGAAGGATATTGGTATTCAGTCACTTACGGCAACGGATTGTTTGTGGCGGTTAATGTTTTGAATGGTGTTAATAAGGTGATGACCTCACCGGATGGGATTAATTGGACTGCAAGGACCGCTCCAACTAAAATGGCCGGCATCGCTTACGGCAACGGATTGTTTGTTGCTGTTATTGATGCGCATACTGATTATCGGGTGATGACCTCACCGGATGGGATTAATTGGACATCCCAATCCCCCCCTCTATATGCTTGGAATGCGATTGCTTATGGTAATGGATTATTTGTAGCTACTGCCTATAGTGGTCAGGTGATGACCTCACCGGATGGGATTAATTGGACGTTAAGAGAAGCATCGGAATTAAGCTCTTGGAGCGCTGTTACTTATGGCAACGGATTATTTGTGGCGGTATCGTGGGGTAGTAAAATTATGACATCACCAGATGGGATTAATTGGACATCCAGGACAGTGCCTGCTGGTTCTGCTGGGTTTAATTCAGTTGCTTATGGTAATGGATTATTTGTAGTGCCAAATACTTGGGGAAGTGGAGCTTTTACTTCTCCGGACGGGATTAGTTGGATATTAAGAAATACCCCTGATGAAAGATTTTATGGAGTTGCTTACGGCAACGGATTGTTTGTAACTGTAGGTGTTTATAAGGCAATGATTTCTGGTAAACCCGAATCCCATATCATTCCCGCAAATAATATTTACCAAGGCGGAATGAATATTTTTGGTGACGTTGGAATTGGCACAACAAATCCAACTTATGCTTTGCAAATTTTAAGCAGTGGCAATGATATACCAACTGTGGGAATTTTTGGTTATTCTTCGAGTCAAACTGCCGATCTATTCCAAGTAGCTAAAAATATTGGGGCGATGCCCTACTTTGTTATAGATCCTGAGGGTAATGTCGGCATCGGGACCACTGCGCCCGCGCAGAAACTCCAGGTTGCCGGCCGGATCAGAATGGACACCTGGACAGCCGATGGAGACGTGGCAGTCTATTACAACTCCTCCACCGGAGATATTGGAGTCACGGCTTCCGATGAAAGGCTCAAAACCAATATTGAAACCATTCCCAATGCTCTCTCCATTGTCCAAAATATTCGAGGGATTACCTTTAATTGGAAAGACAAATCTATGTCCAAAGACAAATCCATCGGTATCATTGCCCAAGAAGCCTTGGCAGTAATGCCGGAGCTGACTTTCCCCATCACCGGACCGGACGGCAAGGAATATTTGGGAGTCCATTATGACAAGATCTCTCCCATTCTCATCGAAGCGGTCAAAGAGCAACAAGAGCAAATTTCCAATCTGCAATTTACCGTTTCCAATGAATTTTCCATCCTCAATGATTCAATGACCAATCTGGATTTCCGCCTCCTTGGTGGTGAAACAAGCCTGGAAGACAAGATTGCCGTTATCGGAGCGGATTTGACCGAACTGGAGGATGATTTCAAAGCATTGGCCGGCCGGGTTCAGGGGCAAGAAGAGGTTTTTGACTCCTTGACTGTTACCACCGCCGGCCTGACGGAATCGGTGGCTACCCTGACAGAGCTGTATGGGGATCACGAAACAAGGATTGCGGCCTTGGAAAATATGGTGGCGGAAGGATTGAGCGGCGGCGATGGGGTCCCGGCGGAACTGGAAAGCCTGAGGGAGCTGGATTTTCGCCTGGTGCTGGAGGACCTGGGAGCTGATGGATACCGGTTTGACATCGATGGGAATTTAAAGGTGAAGGAATTGGAGGCGGAAAAGATCCACGCCAAGGAAGCTGCAATTGAGAAATTGCAGATCGGAAAAATGAAACAGGTAATCCTCGAGTCCCCTTCCGGCGCCTGCTTCAAGCTGGAAATCAACGACCAGGGCCAAATCGAATCGGAAGAAGTTGATTGCCAAGCCGAGACGGAGGAATAACTGGTTAGAAAGAAAAAGAGGCTATGCCGGCACGGTTTTGGAGGGTTTGTTTTTCTTTTTAAGGCGAGCGTCAAGTTTGACCAAAACAGCTGTCAAACGGCGCAATCCCCGAAGGTGCGGTGAGTTTATCCGGAAATCCAAGATCAGTTCGGAGTAGATATCAGAAAGTTCGAATATTAAAAAACCAAGATTTCCTTGGTTTACTATTTGCGGATCCGCCTGCCCGGGCGGTTTTTCAATTGCAAGATTCTTTGTCCAGCCTGAGACAGCCAGGCATTGAAGAAAATCCTCGGCCTCGATGGCGGCCTGATTTGCCAGCTTGACAATTCGGCCTTTTTCCGGCCACTTCATAGCACCGGCGTGAAAATCCCCGAAGGCGGCAAAGAGCTTCTTGATTCTCTTTATTAAATAGCGCCTTTCCTCGTCGGTTAATCCGGGCTGTTTTCTCATCTCCTACCCTGGTCAATTGCCAAAAAGTCCTTTTATGCAGCGTATTTTCCGGTTTAACGGCAATATTTTCTCACTGCCCCCTCGGCTCCCTTATTTCTTCTTCTTTACAATTCCATATACGTCCAAAAATTCTGCCGGCGTTACAATAGGAATTCCCCGGAAGGATTCAATCTCGATAAGATGACGATCCCCGCTTACAATATAATCGGCTCGGCCCTCGATGGCGGCAGAAAGGAAGATGTTGTCGGAAGGGTCTTTTTCTACCGCTGCTATTTTCAATTTTCCCAAGGTGAAAATGGCCAGTTTTTCCAATCTGGCTAAACCGATGTTTATTTCATCCTTTGAAAGGCCTCGTTTTTGAAGGATTTTCCTTATCTTGGGATAATCCAGAACGGCTTTGATTTCGCTGGCAATAGAAGCAGAAAGGACCAGGCGGAGCCGGCCCTGAACAATCAAGGTGAGAATATCAGCCGGCGGACTCTTGGGAGTAAGAAAGCCGCTGATAAAAACGTTGGTGTCCAGAACCACCCGGATCATTGGTTCTGAGCCTGGGCCCGGGAAGCTCTTACTGAAGAAATAGCCTCCCCGATCGCCTGGCCTAATTCTTTCTTGTCAGCCCCTTCCATCTTCTTCCAGATAGTCTGCAGGGATTCTTTGGCCTCATCCTGGCTTTGAAGCAGCTGGTAATAGCGATCCATCGGGATCATTACCACCATCGGCCGGCCGGACCTTTCTATGATGTAATCGTCCCCTTTAATAGCCACTTCATTCATCACCTGGCCGAGATTCTGTCTTGCCTTCATAGCGGAGATTTTCTTGAGCATTTTCATACCTTTATATTAATTGTTATGACTATATCAATTGATATAGTCATTATATAATAATGGTGAAATCTGTCAAGGGCCCGCCCCCTGCTTTTCTTCCTAACGGGTTAGGGAGAAAAGACTTGCTGCGCCATATGATCATTTTCCGAAAAAGAAAATTGATTCGCGTCGCCAGAGACGTAAATCAGTTTAACGGCAATATTTTCTGACTGCCCCCTCGGAAATTCCCAGCTTCTCCCCGATTTTCCTGTAGCTCAGGCCTTTCTCGCGGAGGCCCCGGGCCTTTTGGAGAGTATAGAGCGCCACCGGAGGCCTTCCGAGGCGCTTGCCTTTGCGCCTGGCGCTGCCCAGGCCGGCTTTCACTCTTTCGGAAATGATGTCTCTTTCGAATTCGGCAACGGCGCCAATCACCTGGAAAACCAGCTTGCCGGTGGGCGTGGAAGTATCGATTTTATTATCATACGAGACAAAATCAATCCCCAGGGATCCCAATTCATCCAGGGTGTTGATCAGGTCCTTGAGGGACCGGCTGAGGCGGTCCAGTTTCCAAACTAAAAGGGAGGTGAATTTCTTCTGGCGGGCCTCGTCCATCATCTCCTTGAAGGCCGGCCGGGAAGTGTTTCTTCCGGTGAAGCCCTGGTCGATGAACTCCTTGTACAGCGTCCAGCCGGAACGCTCGATGTAGCTCTTGAGCTCCTCCAACTGCAGGTCCACTTTCTGCTTGTCAGTGGACACTCTGGCGTAAATGGCGACGGATTTATTCTTCATATTGCTAAAAATTAAGGTTTTCTCAGTAAATCATGGGTGCCGATGCACCGGAGGAAAAAGAGGTCCTCGTAGATTTGGAAGGTGAGGCGATAGCCTTTGGTAACTCTCCCCTCCCAGATGTCTCGCGGATCCTGCATTTTTTTAGCATTCAATGAGGGGTGATGGAAATCAGAAAGCAGCCGCTCTAACTGTTTGTCGGCGGCTTTTTGGATGGGGGCTGGAAGCCGGCGGTAATCCTTGATGAACCTTTTGGAAAAGGCCAGCTTCACCTTCATATTTTTGCGGTTTTTAGCGCTTTAATGGCCTCGGCGACATTCTCGAAGGGCCCGACGATATCACCCTTGCGGACATCCTCGTCAACCTCGGCTTCTTTCTCCTGCCACTTCCTGGTGTAGAAATACTCCTGGTCGGGCTGGATTACTTTCACCGGCCGAAGGACGATGAATTCGTCCTTGGTGTCCACTTCGACGTAATCCCCTTCCGCCAGTTTAAACTTCCTGCGAAGGCCGTGGGGAATGGTCAGCTGGAAATTTTTTCTGATCTTCATCAGCGCCATATCCTGCTCCCTAATCTTGACGTATTTGTTCATATTTGTGAATTTAAGAAATTATGAATTTAGTAATTTATTAAAATTATAGCACGGCCGGCCGGGGTGTCAAGGGGCCTCGAAGCGGAGCCTAAATACGGAACTACAAATCAAGGTGTAATTAGACGATGAGAGAGGAGGAAATTGATAAAAAATGGGACGGAGATTCACAGGAGAATTCAAAATTGATCCTTTTACTGATAACTGCCTAATCCTTTCAGATATGATAAGCAGGGGGGTGTTTGATTTTCACAGAACGCCTCGAAGGTAAGCTTCAGAGAGATTTAATTTCCTCAAGCATATGGTTAATAAAAAACTTTGGCAATGCGTTACTATATATCATCAAAAATTTCATAATAGAAAGTGATTTATGTATAGTGTACTTCACAATATGATGGTCATTTGTTTTATCTATATGTTCATGTTTTAATTGCATATAACGTTTTAATACAATTAATTCAGGATCGATTGCATTAATCATCTTTTTACAATAACTTATTTCAAAAAATTGCTTATTATGATTATCATAGTAACGAATAAGTAAACTTAAATTCATTTGGCGCTTCCATAAAAAGGTGCTCCACTTAAATAAATAGGGATCTTCAGGTGAATCTGCTTTACCATCTTCTATTTCATGCCATTCGTGCATAATGTAAAGAGTGTTAATATAACATAAGTAATCCAGCACACCATCTTTGAAGCCAATATCTCGCATCTCTCGATAACATGCTTGGATTGTGGCATTTTTTATCCCAACAGATTCAATGGTAGGATTTAGAGCTAGTGATATTTTTGACAAAGCTTCTATCCCATCGATATATTTAGCATATCGTTGAAAAATTAACTTGATATCGTCCATTTTTATAAGCCTAGATTATTTTGCTGAATTTATAATTATATTGATTGGCGGTCCGCATTTCGGTATCATGTGGTATCATTTTGAAATCTCTTGATAACATTTTTTCGCAAAAAAGTAAATGTTTTTTTTCTTTTCATTTTGAACATTTTTTTATTGACATCAAGACAATCTGCTGTAATAGTATCATCAAATAACGAAACCAAAACGATTCTGGGAGGATCGAATTATCAATCTCAAGAATATCTTATCCCCGCTTATCGATTAATAATTTAGTGTAAGTGAAAGGATAGAGGATGCCTATGGAATAAAAAAGAATAAAAAAAAGGGCTAGGAACACGATTCGTGGTCACCAGCCCTAATTAGGACATCTCGATCAGGGAAAAAAACCAGAGTTGCCCGCTCTATTGAGTTTTTAATCCCCAGGTGTGCTTGCCGATTTCAGGCAAGACATACCTATATGATGAGCGTCCTTTTTTACTCTAGCAGGATGATAAAATTTGTCAAGACTTTTCGAGTAATTAAGCGTTCATCAAGACAATCGAGATGCCTATAGCTGGTGGCCCCTCCAGGATTTTGCGGTGACCGACCTTCGCATAAGGCTATGACGAAGGTGAAGCATTAACCCCCAAAATATGAGGAGAAAGGCCATGGAAAAGCTAAGCGGGTACCCCATTGTAGGCAGTAAAAAGCAGGAAATCGAAGATGTCCTGCAGAAGAACCACGGAGATATCAGTCAACGGGTCAGCGGATATTTTCGTGAGAAGGCCCCTCTGATCGAGAGGTTTTTCCCGGGAAAATTCCGAAGGTTGATTGAGAATGAGAGACTGAGGGAGGCCAGAACGGAACTCGATTTTACAAACCAGCTCTTGCATCTTTCTACCCAGTTCAATCTGCAACTCATTGGGGAAAAGTATGAGACTTGGCTGAAGGTCAGCAAAGTCAATTATCGAGAGCAGTTCTATGGTTTTGTTACCAGTAAGGTAAAGTCTCTCCAGGAGACGATCCTTGAGCGGGAGGCTGAGTTTTTCAGCCTCATGAGAAAGCGCTATGCGCTTATCGAAAAGAACAATGACATGCCGAGCATGGTGGCATTGTATCGTACCAAAATCGAGAAAGAGCAGGAGTCATATTTCGAGTGGCTTGAATTCATTATGGAGGATTTCCAAAACATCGTTAAAGAAAAAATTACGGATTATGAAAGGATCTCCAATCATTAATATTTTTACCTCAGCGCGCCATATGGTGCGCTGAGGTATTAAGGAGGGCATAGCTATGATCCGTAATTTCCTGATTAAGTGTTCGGGCGCAAATCGAACAATCCTCGATGCATGTCCCGAACATGTGCGTATTGGGCAGGCGTGTATCGGAGGTGCCATTCTTGGTACGGCTGTTCTGGCCTTTTTTTCAGGAGGATTCGCTCTCTATACTGTCTTCAATAATATATGGATCGCCTCCATCTTTGGCGTTGTCTGGGCACTGATCATTTTTAATTTAGATCGATTTATCGTTTCTACAACAAGGAAAAATGGTAGTTTCTGGAGAGGCTTTTTTTCTTTTCTTTCGAGATTGGTGTTAGCACTAACCATCGGCCTTATTATTGCCGAACCCCTCATTTTAGAAATTTTCAGAAGTGAAATCGAAGAAGAACTTGACTCCAAATTTAAAATGAAAAAAGAAGAAATTTCAGCTGACTTTGATAGCCAGCTCGCTTTAGTCGAAGATGCGCGAAAAGCGAATAATCAGCAGAGGCAAGAAAAGCTGGAGCTGGCCGCTCAGTCCTTTGAGAAAGCTCAGAATCCCCTAGTGGCAGAAAAAGCGCTTCTAGAGAAACAGAAAAATGAAAAAGAGAAAATAAAGAAAATTCGGTATGAACGGCATCTTGATGAGTGCGCTGGGAAAGCAGGAACCGGTATTAAAGGAGACGGTCCAGAGTGCAAAAGAACCTACAGGGCGTATGAGGCTGCCAAAGAAGAATGGACTGAAATAGTAAACATCAATAAAGATAAAATAGCGTCAATAAAAAATGAAATTTCCAATTACATAGGCATTAAACTAGCAGAGCAGGAAAAAGCTGATACCGAGTGGCGAAACAAAAGCAAGATCCTTGATAGAAAAGAGGAGGACATCCGCCAAAAGGAAAAAGACGCCATTGACCAGTTGGAACGAATCTCTTCAGATGGTATTTTGGCACGCCATCTCGCTCTGAACGAAATTGCAACCCGCCATCAAGAGGCTTCGACCATGATTTGGGCGATTAGATTCCTTTTTATTCTCATCGAGATCCTCCCTATCTTGATTAAAATCATCATGCCATCCAGCCCATATGACGACAAATTGAATACAATAAATGAAGAGATTAAGCTAGAGCAGGAATCCAGTTCTGAAGCAAATAGAAAATTTTACAGGGGTGCGTTTCTGGAGCATTGCTTATCCGAAAAAATTGATAGCATTAAATATCATTCTATCCGCAGTGGTATTACAAATATACAAGATGTTATTGAGTATATTGTTCAAGAGAGGAGTCGATTTAACGCAGGAGTGGCATTCATGGGCAAAGATATAGGAAATATGGATTCTATTCTAGATACGTATTATGAGGCAGAGGATCATTATTATAAAAAAACCCGTGAAACGCTCCATTGATAGGAGGATACCATGAAAAAACTTGTCATCATTTTTTTGGCAGGGTTCGTTGCATGGTTTATCTATATCTTTCTTCCTTCGAAATTGAAAAAGCCTGAAACATATCTAACCCAATTTAAGGTAACGCATATATGTGTAATCCTGAAAAGCCCCAAGCAGTACAATGGTCAGATGGTTTCCATCGAAGGGAAAGTTATTCGCTCTATCAGCATTGGTCTTAAAGTCTATGAAATTGACGATGGCACAGGTAAAATATTTGTCAGAAGTGATTCGGCTGTTCCCCTAGAGGGACAAACTATCAAAGTTGAAGGTAGGGTTAATCAAGTTTTCAAATTGTTTGAAAAGCATGTTGTGCTGGTTGAGGAAACCGCGTCCTGACGATTTTTGCTGGAGTGCGTATAAAACCCTCTGAAAAGCGAACCTAAAAAATCCCCGATTTTGGCGGATTTTTGCCAGCCGATTTTGCTGCGTAAAAAACAAATGTTTTATACGGGGGCATTTTAGCCCGTAGATATTTGATTTTTAGAAAAATTCCATCATAATAGGCAATAATAATTTCCTCTCCGATGAAACGTCCTTCCTGAGAAACTCTTCCGCGTGTGCCTCTCCCCTTTCCCCTGCCTCTTTCTGTTTGGCGGTTAAAACTAACCCTTAAACAAGAAGGAGGGAATCATGAAAGTTCTTTCAAAAACGCAATGAGCTTCCTGGTGAAAATTTTCTGAGAGTCATTCCCAAATCCTGAAGAGAACCTTTTATGGATCCAGCGCCATCAGCGGGCGAAATTTGCCCGTTGGCGGCAGATTTCTGGCCGATGGGAGGAATTTGTCACACTTTTTGACACTATGACCTGCCGAGGAGGAAGACAGCATGAAAGATATGTTAATCCATTGCGGCGGCGAAGGAGTGGATAGGGAGGCCCTCGATCTCATTCCCTTGCCCGAGGCGACGGACAGTTATGTTCCGGTCTCACACTATGATTTAACTGGAAGGGTCAAGGTTTTCTGCGAGGCGATCCTCAAGGATTACGCCCTGATCGGCGAAAGCTATGCTATCGCCCGAAATGGCAATCAAATGTTTGCTCTGCTCAAGTTCCGGACCGAAGACGAGGAGACGGGATTGTCTGTGGCTTTCCGGAATTCCTATGATCGGTCAATGTCAATCGGCCTGGCCGTCGGGGCGACAGTGTTTATCTGTGATAACCTGGCCCTCCAAGGCGATCTGGTGGTAATGAAAAAGCACACCAAGAACGTCTGGAATGATCTGGAAGGGAAAATCATCACCACCCTTTACAAAAGCATTGAGCGCTACAGCCAAATCCTGGTGGATCGGGATACTCTGAAAAGCCGGAGAATCTCCGATGACCAGGGGTTCCAATTCCTGGGGCTGGCCTACGGCCATGGGATCCTTTCCCCAAGACAGATGCCGGTGGCGAAAGAAAAGTGGACGAATCCGGAATATGAAGAATTCCAGGATCGGAATTATTGGAGCCTCTACAACGCCTGCACTGAAGCCCTTAAGTCCTCCCCGCCCATGGCAGTAATGGAAAACCACGTCAAACTTCACAACGCCATTCTCGCCTTTTAGGGAAATCCGAAAACGCGGACAAGATTTGTTGCGCGGGCCGAAATGGGCCCGACGGGAAGGAGGGGTCTATGTGGAACACCCCAACGGAAAAGGACCTGGCTAAAATCCCCCGACTCTACAAGACTGAGCACGTTCCCCTTCGAGAAAAGCTGATCCAGCTCCATTTCTTCTTTGGCGACTCGGATTGGTATATTGTCGAGTATGACGGCGGGGATATTTTCTGGGGCTTTGCTATCCTTGGCGGAGACCTGATGAACGCCGAATGGGGCTATATCCCCTTCAGTGAATTGAAGAGCCTGAATATCGGCGGGTTGCAGGTGGATCGAGATCTGTATTGGGAGGTCCAGCCGGCCGGCCAAGTGTACAAAATCCGGCAGGCCTGGTGTCACAGTCATTGGGAGGACAGTCTTCCAAACAGTGCGCTCGCTTGTGGAGGGGAAACCGGAAGCGAAAAAGCGTAACTATTTAGAAAGAAAAGACAACCATCAAAAGAAAAAACCCAAACCGAGGTTCAGTGAGCCTCGGTTTTTCAATAGCGAAAATATCCATAGATTGGTATATTTTAAAACATTATGCTAAATTAATAAGGTATATTTATCTATTTTTACTTTCCATTTATTATTTTGTAAATTGGAATGTCTTGTTTCCATTAATACTTGCAGAAGTTTATATTGTAAAAGATTTGTTTCGCATAAATTTTCAGCATATCCATAACAAGCTAGATAGCAGGCTATTTTATTTTTTATAACTTCATCTTTACACACAATTAAAGACATCTTATGCAAAATCCAAAAACTGTTGAAGAATTAAAAAAAACTGCGGTTATTTATTGGCCTAAGGAAATTGCTGAGCAAGAAAAAAATCTGAGTGTCGTTCCATTACTTCTACAAACACAGGATAGCTTTATAAATATTTTACAAATCGCCAATATCGCACCAGATGCATGGATTACAGCAATTAAACTTAATAAGGATCTATATCCTAATTTATTCCTAAAGCATCTTTGTGTAATTTCAGACATAGGCGGAGAAAGTTTAAAGAGATTTGCGACAGAGCTACCGCCATTATTTAAAAACTCACCGCTAATTTTCGATTTTCATGGAAAAAGTTATTCACATCAAATGGAGTCCCTTTTTCGTAGTAAGAAATGGAGTAATGTCACTCTTGGTTTAGATGGCCAAAATATATTAATAGAAAAACCAATGGATCGGGCAATTAAAGATGTCTCTATGCTTATAATCTTTGGTAGCCTTGCTATAAGCCCCGAATTACCACAAGATATTACCGAGAAATGTGTCCTAGGGGGAATGCTTGGTAAGAAAGTAGAATTAGATCATTATATACGGCAAAGATATATATGGGTTAGTCGTCAAACTGGTGGTGCAAAGGCGAATGCCTTGGGATATCTTATTCAGGAATATTTACTTAGAATACTCAAAAAGGAACTTCCAGACTGGGATTTTTCAAACAAATCAATTGATGGTATAACAGAAAGAACCAGGGGGGGAGAGTTAAAGCTGGCCAAATTTGATATTGTTGCTAAATCGCAATCAGGATTATGTTGGGCGATTGAATCAAGTTTTCAATTCACAACAAATAGCACAATTGAAAGAAAAGCGGGCCAGGCACCTTCAAGAAAAATAATCTTAAATGCTAAAGGTCACAAAATTGCCTATGCTATTGATGGTGCTGGAAATTTTGAACGTAGTTCAGCATTGCAAACGATTATTGAATCAAGCGACTGTGTAATAAACTTTAGTAAAGACGATATATTACGTTTAGCAAACACAATAAAACAGTCAGTTAAATAATATGCCATATATCAGCGAAAGCGATTATAGCCTAAATATTGTCAGGGAACAGAATACCATCCTAAATGTCCATAAAAATGGTAGTGTATATTTTTTCCACTATCCGACGAAAACAATTAGAACAAAGATATCTTATAACTATTTTGCTAAAAACCTTTTTAAATTCAACACTGAGCTTCCTGATGATAGCATAGTTTGCTATTTACTAGATTCATTAAACGCCTGCGAATTAATTTCACAAGTCCAGGGATCACTAAAATATCGTCTTTGGATAGCAGTAGAAAGAAAAACACCAATCGCAATAAATGGCCAATTACCCGATAACCATGTAGCTTTAGTCATTTTTACTAAGCACGCAAGATCTTTTAAACACGCAAGAATTCGTATAAAATATACGATTTGCCCATCCTGCGGCTTGACTACAAAGGATTATGGTGGAAAGAAACATATTTATCATCCATATGGAACTCTAATGTCCGATGTTTGGCGAGATATCAAATATTCAGATAATGAAGATCCAGAAGCAATACTAAAACGGATTTCGGATTTATTTGCAATTGAACCATATAGGCAGCTTTATTATTATAATTACAAGAATGATAATAACATCTATGATAAATTAGAACAATGTTCCACATTAAAGCCTTTAAATAAAAAACTTGCTATTAAAGAAAACATTGCAAGTCAATTAATAAATGGCAATTGCCTTGAAGTATTAAAAAAAATGCCTGAAAATTCAGTTGATTTTGTTTTTGCAGACCCGCCTTATAATATTAACAAAAAATATGATGGTTGGTGTGATGATATTCAAATAGAGGAATATTTCACCTGGTGCGATAAATGGATAAAAGAAATTTACCGCGTTCTCAAGCCGGGAAGAACCTTCGCTTTATTAAATATCCCTTTATGGATCGTAAGGCACTATTTATTCGCAAAAAACCTTTATCAATTTCAGGATCTCATTGTATGGGAAGGTTTAGGTCTGCCAGTTCGAAATATAATGCCAGCTCACTATGGTATTTTATGCCTCTCCAAAGGTTGTCCAAGACATATCTCTAATTATGAAGAAAAAGCAACTTATGAAGCTATTGACAATTCTGCCATAAGCCTTAGAGAATGGTATTGTTTACGCCAATCATGTGTAAATAATAGAAATAAATATAAGGTTACCGATAGAGAACCGCTAACGAATCTCTGGTGGGATATTCATAGATTGAAGCACAACTCCAAAAGGGTTGATCACCCAACTCAACTACCACCGAACCTGATGAAGCGTTTAATTTATACTTTTACCATGAAAGGGGAATTAGTTTTAGACCCATTCAACGGCGCTGGGACAACATCATTAATCGCCGATTTGTTAGGTCGAAAATATTTTGGCATAGAGCTTTCAAAAAGTTATCATAATATTGCTTTAACTAGACATCACGAAATAGTTATTGGGTTAGATCCATTTAGAAAACGCCAAAAAACGCCAAAGGCAAAAAACAGTAGAGTACAACGTTTAAAAAGGCAAAAATACATAGTAAATAAAAAAACTCTTCAATTAGAGGTTAGAGATATTGCTAATAAGATCGGCAGGAGACCTACTAAGGATGATGTGAAAGAGCATTCAAAATATCCGTTTGAATTTTTTGAAAATTATTTTATTGATTGGGGGGAAGTTTGCGCGGCGGTTGGAGAAAAAGGCATGCAGGAAGATCCAAATAGAAACAAAGACGCTGGCAATAAACTTCTATTTCCTGACTATATTTAGTTATTTATATAATAAAAAGATTGAGAGCACATTTTTTAGAAATCGTTTTTTGCAACCGAATAAGTTCGCTCTTAATAAACCCCCATACCAAACCCTTCCTCCCCTTGAGATCGTCGATTCTGGTGGCTCTCAGGAAGCCAAATATCGAGCTCCCTACATTTAATCTCGGTTTCGGCCGCTATGCGGCTGAAAGGAGAAAAACCGGCCGAGGCAACCCCGCCGAAGGTCGGGGCGGCCGGATTTTCTCCAGAGGGTGGGTGGGCAAACGCCCCTTCCGGGTGGATTTGACAGATTGAAAGAACTTGCTAGGATAGAAAAAAGGAAGGAAAGGAAGAGGCCCTCCGCCTCTCCCCTTCCGGTAGCCGGCTACTTGCCTTTCTTACTGCTATACTTGCCGGCCTCGATGCCGTTACGGAAAGACTGCTTACATTTCCGGATAGCCAACTCCGTAAACTTCTCCTTGAAATCCTCCAGGTCGGCTAAATCCTGGTCAATTCTTTCAATCATTCCGTCCACGTCATCTTTAAGGGTCTTGAGAAATCGGGACCCTTTTTTGGTATAATTTTTCGCCTGCATTGTTTTTTCTTTAATGATTATAAGCGGCTTGAAACGGCCGCTGGCGCTACTTGGCTGATCGGTTTTTCAGTGAAGTAGCGGTCTCTTTCAATCCCTAGCCCGAAAGCCCCCCGAAAGGTTTCCAGCTCGCTGAGGCTGAAATATCCCCACTCGTCGTTCCAGTCGCCGAAAATGCTCACATAGCCGAAAAACGCTTTTCCCTCGGGATCATATTGCGTCGCGTACCAGGTGCCGGCGCCGGCGGGATTGAAAAACTTGGCGATCACCAGCGGATCCTTTTCCCCCTCCTGGCTGCCTACCTGGGCAAAACGCTTCTCCAATTGCTTGGTCATAAGCTTCATCGTTTTGATGTTAATAGTTATCGCCAATAGACGATCCAGTTCCCCTTCTCGTCTTGGTCGGCTTCACACTGCTCGTTAGGAAGGCCGAGAATGTCCAGGGCGTAGTTGGCACAGCGGACGTCGTCCGGCCGGGCCATCCCTCGCCTCCTGGCCTCCTTCCAGGCCATCTCCTGGATCTCGTCCCAACGGGCGCTGTAGTAAAGCGGCTGTCCGGAAAATCCGGAGCGGAAAATCTCCGCGTCGCAATCTTCCATCATCACCTGAAGGCTTCGAATATCCATTGCTTTATAGGTTAATGGTTAGAGCTGAAGCCCGATTTTCCTCGACTGGCAGAAAACCGAAGTCTCAGCGGCGGGAAGGCCTTTTGCCTTCCTGGCCGCTTTAGGGCGAAGCAAATCGCTCCCGCGCTGTCAAGGTGGAGTCTCCCCACCGGAAGAACGACCTTGACAGCATTAGCGGGACGATTTGCTACAATGAAAAAGCCAGGAAGGCAAAGAAGCCAAAGGGAATCAGTGGAATTGAAAGGCGAAAAATTAAGGGAATGAATGGACGGTCAAATCCGCCCGAAGGGCGTTCGGGAAAACCAATAGAATTGAGCTCGCATATTTGACATAATGCTGAATGTCCTCAACAATTAAGGTTAAGCGTAATCATTAAAGCTAACCTTTCTTAAATGGAGGACTTTGCAATGGGCAAAAAAAGCAAAAATTGGGTGGATTACAGGGAAATAAAAAGCGGCGTTACCATGGAAATGGTGTTGGGCCACTATGGGCTTTTGGCGGATCTTAAACAGTCCGGCAAGAACCTGGTCGGCTGCTGCCCGATCCACAAGGGCACCAATCCCCGCCAATTCTCTGTCAACATCGAAAAAAACATCTTCAACTGTTTTGGAGACTGCAAATCCGGCGGGAATGTCCTGGATTTTGTCGCCAAGATGGAAGACATCCCGATTCGAGAAGCGGCTTTGCTGCTGCAGGGATGGTTCCTCCAAGGGTCCGGGCCCGCCGAGCCGTCGGCCGGCAGGGCCCCAGAAGAAAAACTGGTTAGAAAAGAAAAAAAAGGAAACCCGCCTGCTGCCGCGGATCCAAAGAAGGCTACATCTGCGGAAAAGCAAGAACCGCTCGAGGAGGATCCGATTATCAATCCTCCCCTAACCTTCCAGCTGAAATCCCTCACTCCCGACCATGAATTCTTCATCGAGCGCGGGATTTCCAAAGAAACGGTGGAGCATTTCGGTCTAGGCTTCTGCACCAAGGGCATGATGAATGGGCGGATTGCCATTCCAATCCACAATGAGCAAGGCCAGCTGGTGGCCTACTGCGGACGGGCGGTTACTCAGGAGCAAATTGAAAATGAAGGCAAGTACAAGCAACCGCCCAATTTCGTCAAAACTGCGGTGGTGTATAACCTTCACCGCCAACCTGAAAAGGCGGATCTCTTCATCCTGGTGGAAAGCTTCCTGTCGGTTTTTCGTCTCCATCAAGCCGGGTATCCCAATACCCTGGCGCTGATGGGGTCGGTCTTAAGCGAAGCTCAGGAAGCCCTGATCGCCGGCCGGCTCTCTGCGGGCGGCAAAGTTTTGCTCTTCTTCGACAACGACGGAGATGGGCAAAAGTGCGCCGCCGATTGTCTCTCCAGGCTCGGCCGGAACGCCTTTGCGAAGGTTTTAGATGTGGGCGTTTACGGAAGAAAACCCCATCATTTGAAACCGGAAGAGCTAAAGGCGCTAATCGGATGAAGGCCTTTGGATGGGAAAAACAAAAAGCCTCGGGATCAGCGGATTCGGAGGCTTTTTATAGCAGTTGCAATTTCCCACAGGATTGTCTATTTTTTCTTTTTGCTTTCAGTTTTTTGTGTAAGCGCACTACCCGCCGCTGATTTTGATGCTTTACTAGTTCTTCCATCTCTTAGAACTTGCGACGCTGCACTCGCAGCTTTTTCAGATGTTGTTTTTTTTGGTGCATTAGGAAGTGGACCCCTTAAATGGGACCACAGATTAAGGTATAATCTGAGGTCAAGAAAGGGGGACAACGATGGCGAAACGACGGAGATTCACAAAGCAATTCAAGGCCAAGGTGGCGCTGGAGGCGATCAAGGGGCAACGGCCGATTCACGAACTGGCGAAAGAATTTGATGTCCATCCGAACCAGATTGGGCAGTGGAAAAAGCAGCTGTTGGAAGGTGCCTCGCAGCTTTTCGATCGCGGTCAGGACGCAGATACAGCCGCCCAGGCGGCTGAATTGGACCGGGCGTATCGGCAGGTCGGACGCCTTCAGGTCGAAGTGGATTTTTTGAAAAAAAAAGTCGGTCATCTGGACTAACGGTTGCGGCGAAGCGGTCCATGGTTGAACAGGATCATGCGGAGTTGAGCATCCGCCGGCAGTGCGGGCTTTTGAAACTGCACCGATCCAGCTACTATCGCAGCCCAGGGGGTGAGAGTGAGGAAAATCTCAAGCTGATGCGGTTGATTGACGAAGAATATCTCCGGCACCCGTTTTTCGGAACCCGTAAAATGCGCGATTATCTCGTACAGCTTGGGCATGGGGTCAACAGGAAGCGGGTTCGACGTCTGATGCAGCTGATGGGGCTCGAATCCATCGCTCCCCGAAAAAAGCGGACAACCGTGCCTGACAAAGGTCATAAGATTTATCCCTATTTGCTGCGCGATCTCCCAATCGTACGGCCGGACCAGGTATGGGCAAGTGACATAACGTACATTCCGATGCGAGGCGGGTTTGTCTATCTGACGGTTGTGATGGACTGGTGCAGCCGCTACGTTCTATCCTGGGAAGTGTCGGTCACCATGGATGAGAGTTTCTGCGTGAGCAGCCTCGAGCGGGCCCTGAGACGGTATTCGAAGCCGGAGATTTTCAACACGGACCAGGGATCGCAATATACCGGAGCCGCTTTTACTGGGGTGCTCACGGACCACGGAATCAAAATCAGCATGGATGGCAAAGGCCGTGCGACAGACAATATCATGGTCGAGCGTCTATGGCGCTCGCTAAAGTACGAGGATATTTACATCAGGGAATACGAGACGGTAGCGGACCTGATCGACGGCCTTAGAGCCTACTTCGAGTTCTACAACTACCGCCGGCCGCACCAGGGGCTGAAGGGCCGGATCCCGGCAGAGGTCTACTGCCAAACCCCGCTGCTCAGGATGGCAGCCTGATGGGCTGGGGTACGGTAAGCCGCAGCCGGCTTGGCCACGCCTCGCCTGAGCTCCGCAAGGCTCCGCGAGGCGAGGCCAAGCCCCGACTAACGAACAGTCGGAGTGAAATTGGAGTTCTTACACCTTAAATCTCGAAGAAAATGGTCCCGTACTTGGGGTCCACCTCATTAGTTTGTGAAAGAGCACTTCCCGACGCAGTTTTTGATTTTGCACTAGTATTTTTATTCCGTAGCGTTTTCGAAGCATTCCTGGCAGCTTTAGATCCTGTCACTTTTGCTTTCGCCATTTACAATCTCCTATTAAAAATTTAATAAATAGGGTAATACAAATCTTCCAGCTTAACACTCACAAAATTGCCGCATTTTTATTTCTTTTTGCATTCGTTGCATTGTTCTTTCGCTGGGCGCGTATTCACCTTTTTCCATCCCGGCGCCGGATAATGGTTTTTAGAACATGAAGTTTCCCAATGATATGTATCTGATCCCTCTTTATAGTAATAAGGTGCTTTTGGGTTCGACATATTTTTCACCCCCTTTCTTAAATAAAATTACTAAAAGATTATGCACTACCCCATTTTCTTAATAGATATTGCCGGCGAACTTCCATTTTTTGCCAATACTTTTCAAAAAAATTGCAACTCATTCGCAGAATAAAAACTCCTCCAGAATTTCTTGGCAAATTACCAGCAGTGACCGGCATTACTAACAAAGCCTATAACTTCAGCAGGATGGAAAAGCATGCTAGAACATTCCGAAAAGTATGATCCCGCTATCAGAAAACGGTTAAATGAGGCGGACTGGACCCTTATTCATCCACGGCTATTAAAATACGCTACATCACGCGCTAAAATGTTTGAATGGTTAGGTAATAATACAATTGATCCAGAAATGTTAGTACAAGAAGCCATCGCACGAGCCTACGGCATCGGAGATGGAGGAACCTTCAGAAATTGGAACACGGAAAAATGCCCTGATTTGGTCGATTTTTTGACCGGAATTATACGAAGTATAACAAGCCACAGAATAGAACATGAAACCGCATTTCCAAAAGATTCTATTTCAGAAGATGAGGCGTCTGAAGAATCATTCCAAAAAAAGATGCTCGGAGAATTTAAACTCAAAACACCAGAAGAAGAAGCCATTGAATATGAAAACTTACAGACACTTGAAAGGAAACTTATTTCTCTCTCTAACGAAGATGATGAGTTAGGCATGGTCGTATTATGCATAGAAGAAGGAATCACCGAACCTCGTAATATCGCGAAAGAAACAGGCTTGGATGTTAAAAAAGTCAACAACCTACTCAAGAAAATTCGCCGTAAAATTAAAAGTTATAATCCCGCAGGAGGAATCTTGTCTTAAAAAGAAGGGCGGGCACAATGAAAAAAAATAGATCGCAATATCTAAAACTATTAGACTATCTCACGGATGCTTTGGGCAGAAGTAATGATCAAACACTCGAAGAAATTAAGCATGATCTTAAGGATGCAGGTATTAACGTCGATGCAACACTAGCTCGTTTAGAAGATTTTCAGTCGAAGATTGCGATGCAAGTAAAAAGATCAGCTTTAGATTTTGCACGGGAGAAGAGGCTTCTTTTTACCCAAAAAGGTCACGAGTTTATCGGTAAATTTAACGGCTGGAACAAAGAACAATTAATTCAAAGGATTAAAGAACTAAGCTCTAAAGAAATAGGCCTTGCTTATCGAGATCTCGAGACCATGGGAACAGATGAAATATCTGCAATTTTGGAGGATCTTGAGACAGCTTATAAAAACAGCATGGAAGATAACGGCGAACAAAATGAGTAATAATTTGGATCTAAGACTACTCGAGGCTGAATATCTGGCTGCAAATACAATTAAAGAATTTGGCATCTGTTTACCTGAACATATAAGAATACGAGATATCGCCTTCGCCAAGGGTGCGGTCGTCGTTGAGCAAGGACTCACAGGAGCTTCAGCAAGCATTGCACGGGTGGGCAATCACGCAACAATCAGAATCCGACCTGATGATTTAATTGAAAGAAAAAGGTTTAGCATTGCACACGAACTGGGACATCTTTTGCTTGGACATGTCACATCTATACAAAAAATATGTAACAGTGAAGACATGATGAATTGGCATCAAACTAACCATGAAACTCAAGCGAACTTTTTTGCTAGTGAACTGATCCTCCCATCGAATTTGATAAACAAGAGATGTGATATTAAAAATATTAATTTTGATCCAATAAAACAAATAGCTGAAGATTTCAGAGCATCACTGACAGCATCTGCAATAAAATTTATTAGATTATGTCCCGAAAAATGTGCAATTGTATGTTCTGAAAATAGTAAAATCAAGTGGTTTTATAAAAGCAATAGTTGGTGGCCATACATCGACAAAGGGAAATCGCTTGATAATCGAACATTAGCATACGACTTTTTTCATAACAGACCTATGGAATCTGAGCCAGCCGAAATAGATGCTGACGCTTGGATAGGCAATCGCGGTGTTAGTGAAATTATTGAACACTCAGTTGCATCTCCGCAATATGGTTTTGTTCTTTCTCTCCTTTGGATAAAGTCGTTTTAAAAGAGAAGCGGTTTTCCCCCAATTAGAAAAACAGGTGCTTTTCCACAGCACCTGTTTTTCATCCCGTCACCCTCCACGGCCGGCCGAATGGCCTAGACCGCAATTGCTTTTCGGGACTCTGAAAAGTTCGCAATCCGATCTTGTTTCACGATATGTTTTTATCGCGGATCCCGAACAAAACCGCTGCTCCAACAGCAAAATTGCCAAAGCGGCAGTTGCCTACCGCCGCCGGGGCAATATAAGGTCGAGCCTAAGCAGAGGCCAAACCAGCCGTGGTTGAGAATATTATACGCGTAAATCAGATTTTGTAAAATTACCCATCAGTTATTGCATAAGACTCACTAGGGTTTCATCCCGTCCATTTCTCCAGATTGACTCCAGGAGCATTTCGGGTTGCAACAAATCAACCTGGTCCTGAGCGGCAAAAAGGAACATCTTGGATCCGTTTCCCCGTTCGTCCACCTCCTTGTTGGCCATAATCATATTGTCGATCCGATCCTGGGATTTCGTCAGGGTGAGCACCCGAGCCGCCTTGAACCCCAGGTTCTCCTTGAACAAATCCTGCTGATAAGACACCCAGTATCCCAACATCTTTTTGAAAAATGACGTCTTATAAGGATTATTCCTCTTTACCGGCATCGTGGCCCGGTCGGCCTCCAGGAAGAAATAGGCCTTGTTCCGACCCGGCGGATCGTTGGGAAAATAAAGGCCGAAAATGTTGTCCGGAATAACTCCCATCGTTAAAGACCGCATTTTGCCGTCAAAGGGGTATTTCAGATTCACTTTCCAGCCGAAAGGATTCTGTTTTTTCTGGCTCCCCTCGGGAAGAGTATTAAAAATCTCTTCCGGCCTGATCAGTTCGACGTTTTTCCTGGCCCGGCAAGCCAACTCAAGACACACCATAAAATGGGAAACGAGCAACGCGTGTTCCAAGTAACGGGCCCCGACTCCCCGGTTTTTGCGGGTCCAGTCAATCTTCCCTCTCGGAAGTTGGTACTCCTCGGCTAAAAGATCAGCGCCGGCATTCCCTAACCCGTAAACCATCGGGTCGCTGCCGCGCTGGTAAGGCCGGATTTGCTCCAAGGGCCTGGCCAGATAGCCGGCATGGAAAAGTCCGTGGAGGCGCCTTAAAATCGGCTGCCGGCTCCCCCCGATCAAGGCGGCAATGTGGTTGGAATTCAAAAAGCGGTGCTTGAAAACTTCCTGGATAATGTCCCGATCCCGCTCCTGGAGGCGGAATCCGACAGAAGGAACCCGCCGATAGCGGGGTTTTCTTTTTTGCGTGGTAGCGGAAGACATATAGTTGAATTAAAAATTAGCTCACTCGCGGAAAGATTCCGGATCCTTTTTGGCGTGTCTGGCTTCTACAGTACGGGCCCGGCGTGCCGCGCTGGCTTTGCCGGCAGCGATTTTAGCTTGTTCTTGGCTGTGCAGATAAGCCGCCTTTTCTATGGCCAGCATCCGGTACTTAATCCCCTCCTCCACCTCGAGGCGTTGTTTGGCAAACTCGGTCTGATGGTAGCAGTTCTCTTTGAAGGCTTTGATTTCTTCCTCGAAGGCAAAGGCCTTTTTGACGGATGGAGTTTTGACAAACCTTGGGATTTTCTTAGGTAATTTGATTATAGCATATTGTGTCGGTTGATTCACCATAGCGCTCATTGCCTTGTAAATCTGCTCTTGCAAACTGAAAACTGAAGTCGGCAATAGTTTCAAAATCGGTTCTAGTGTTTGGGATTTTCCCCAAGATTCACTCTCTCCTTCGGTAAAAGCTTCTGATTTCGATTCCGAGCGGGACCAGGAACGAGAGCTAGAACGGCCGGAGTTGGTTGACACCAGTTCGTCATCATCGAAAAACCAACCATCTTTCGGGCGCCGCGTTTCACTTTGGCTCGATCCCTCACTGTGGCCGTCTTGCTCAGTGGTACCTTTTGTTTCGGTCCTCGAAGAGCTTATTCCCCGGCTGTAATTTTCCATCCAGGCGCGGATATAGCGGACCACCGTGGGCTTATCCAGGGTGTGTTTGGCCTCTTCCAAATCCAAACTGCCCAAAAAGACCTGCTGAGTCAGCAATTCAGCGTCCTCCACCCCCAAGCCGCCAAAAATCACCTTGGTTTTGGCATCCGTCATTACTGAATGGTAGATGTCCTCCCCTGCTTTCTTCAGTTGGGCCAGGTGCTGGTGGGCCAGAATCAGGTGCAATCCGAATTTTCGGGCCTCGTCCAGGATCCGCCCGATATCTTCATTGATGAAGCGGGCACATTCGTCGATATACAGATAAAAGGGCCGGCTACCTTCCTCTCGCTCCCGGCAAGCCATAAAAAGGTCGTTTACAATCAAGGTGCCTAACAGCCGGGCATTGTCGTCAGAAATGCGGTTCCTGGCCGCCAGATTGACCAACAGGATCCCGCCTTCATCCATCAGTTTCCTAAAATTCAGAGTTGCCTCGGTCTGTCCGATGGTGTTGCGGATAATGGGAGAGGCTAGGAATTCCAGCATCCGGTTGATGGTGGAACTGAATTGTTCTTCAAATTGGGTGGGCTTAAGGCTGTTGGCATAGTCCCAAAGGGGCTGGATATTGGGATCTTGGATATCCCGGGTCAGATATTCCCGCACCAAACCGTGGGTATGGTCCAAAAGGTAGCGGCATTCAAGCAAAGACAATTTTTTCTCGGCCAGCACGTGGAAAATGAGCCGTAAACATCGTTTCAAAAGAGGCGTGCGGTCCAGGTCCTGACCGCCCCAAACCTTGGCCACCGCCCGTACCATAGCATCCACGTGGTAGGAAATATGGGCCGAACCTATCCGGAGCGGATTGAAGCCAAAAGACCAGTCATCCTCGCCGGCGTCAAAAAGAATGATATTTTTGCGGCCAAACATTTGCTTGGCCGCACACCAACGGACAATGTCCTGGTATAAATAGCCGTGGGGATCGATTAAGCATAACCCGTTTTCATGCTTGATATCCTCGCGGATCATATGTTCGATGAATTTGGATTTCCCCTCCCCAGTAGAACCCAAGATGTGCATATGGGTACTGCGAATTTTGGGAGTGATATACACCAAATCGTCTTGCTCTTTATCGTGCCCAAGTTCTATGCTTTTTCCCCAAAGCATATCCTGAACTCCTCTCTATAATTCCTCCATAACCTCATAATATTCTTTATCGAGCTTCAACACCTCTTCCTTCTCGTATTGGCTAAGCTGCTCCCTCGTCCTTCCTCTTAAAATATTGGCCACTTTAGCCTCATATTCTTGACGAAATTCCCTTACCGAAGCTTGTTTCCCGGTTATGTTTTTTATCCGGTTATCCATGCTCCTTTTGGCTTTATCAAAAGGATCCTTTGACCTCGATTCCTGGTTTACTCTTTCTGTTGAAGCAGAAAAACCGGCAATTTTGGCTTTTCTTTGGGCTATGCTTTCTTGCTTTTCCAGTATCCTGTCTTCCTTTATGAGCTGTTTCATTTCAGCTGCCGTATCTAAATCGATGTCAAATTCCATTTTCGTCTGAAACAACTTTCTTTGCGCTGCTATCACTTGTTCTTGAGATGCCGTTGTGCTGGCCAAAACCTCATAATATTTCGTGATTTTTTCTAAGAATTTTCTTTCAATACTTGTCTGGAAAGAATTTTTCAAATACCCTAAATAAGTTGCAATAACATTCGGGGATCCTTGAAGTTGGCCTAACTGGTTCATAATAAAATGGGGATCAAATTTCTTCGGCATTTCCATTTCTCTACCATTAGGTATTTCAAGAAAAGCGGAACCGTTTTTTTCAACAATCATCACATCCCCCTTGTTTTTCACAATCAAAGACAAATCCTTCTCCATTTGACTGTGCTCCTTATTTGTGCTGAGCGCTCCAATTAAAACCGCTACTCCGGCCAGGAATATGATGCCGAAAAAGACTGTGCCCAAAATCGCCATTTACACAAGGCTCCTTGGCTTAATTCCCCATTGATTCTTTGTCTCAATCGTTATTGAAATATCGAAATACCCTTCCCGCTCGCCAAGTATCATTTTGCTTACCAATCCCTCGTTATGCATGCCCGTTCCAATGTATAAGATGTTGCCCTCTCTGGTTCCCACTGTCAAACCGCGAGAATACGGATGATAACAGTTTATTCCATCTGCCACTTCAAAACTGTCCTGGTCTTTCAATGGCATAGTCACTAAGGTAGCGGATCCGCCAGGGCCCGGAGCAAAAAAACGATTCGTCATACTGTTTCTGCGGGGATCTTGAAGATATTGAAAAATCCGCATAGGAATTACCCCCACCAAAAGCTTTTCTTTCACTCCCCCGTTGCGATTGACCCGGATGGTGATCCAGTCTCCCTGATAGACTTGAGCTACCGCAATTTCCTTGGACCGCTTGGGATCTATCCTGAAAGAAAACTTAGTGATCCTCGCCTGCTGTTCTCGAATGGCCTTCTGCCTGGCGGCTTCCTCCTCACGTACTTTTCGAAGACGTTCCTGTTCTCGCTGAATTTCTTGACGCATCCGGCGGGCTTCCGCTTCTTCGGCTTTCCGGCGGGCCTCCTCGCGAGCCGCCTCAGCCACTCGCTCTGCCCGCTCCGCCTCAAGCCTCCGCTCCTCTTCCAGGCGCCTTTGCCTCTCTAGCTCCGCCTGCCTTTCCTTTTCTAACAAGGCCTGCTCCTGCAGAGCTGCCAGTTTACGTTCTTCCTGCTCCCGAGCGGCTTGAGCCGCTGCCCGGGCTTTCTGCCTTTCCTGTTCGGCAATCGCCTCCAATCTGGCAATTTCCGCTTTCTGTGCTTGACTGTGGTGAAAATACAAAAAGCCGCCCAGAGCAACGATTATCAAAGCGGCCCCCAAGACAAAGAAAGCTGTTCGATTAGTCATAACTCCTCCACTCATATTGACAAAAATCAATAATATGATATAGTTAGATATGTTTTATTGTTGAACATACAGTAAGTTATTTTATGCTAAAAGATCCTTAAATTCAAGCCGCTTTTCTCTCTCCCCCTTTCAATTTCCTCCTTTTGCTGCCAGCCCCGACCTCAATTCTCGATAAATCGGGATCCGGGCTGGCATAAATCATTCACCAAAAGGAGGAAAAGCATGGGCAATCACAAGAAAAAGAAAATTCGATCATTCTCAAAAATGGTTCAGAAAGTAGAAGATGCACTTCGTCTATCCCCCGGAAAGATCATCGAAAATATTTCTTACCCATGGGGAAGCCCGGAGGCTTGCCAAGAACTTGATCAAACAGCGGGCGGAATTGCATCAATGTTATGGAAACTGCACGAAATGGAAGAAACAGATTTGTTTCTCTTGGCAGAAAGCTGCCCGGAAGCTAACGCGGAAATCCAGAAAATCGTTGATTCCTTGGCCTTTGTTTACACTCTCTTACTCCACACCGAGCGCCGATCAAGAAGCACCACCCATACTTTTGCCCAAAGAGCTCCCCAGACCTTTATCGCCTGGACAAAGGAAAAGGAAGAGGCTTGCAAGCAGTCGCGCTTGCGGCTGGTAAAATAGGTTTGTGCCACAATTCGAAAAGGGATTCTCCAATGCGGGGATCCCTTTTTTCATTCAAGGCGGGGATGTTTTGCGGGCCGTGGTAGTGGTGGGGCGAGGATACCAGTTGGGGTTGGAACCAGTTTTGAGTTTAAGCCGGTTGAAACCAGGCGGCCTGAGCCGATCCAGTTAAAACCAGTTCACCCCCCCTGTCGCGGAGCCCCGATTTTTCCGTTTCCTGGTCGGCCCGATTTTGGGGCGGCCGGGAAACGGATTAAAAATCGAGGAGCTCCCGACTTCGCGCTTTTTGGTGAAGCAACATTAGTTGCTGAACCCGTTAGCCGGAGGAAAAAGGGCGAAGTCGGGAGCGTAGCGAGCGACAGGGGGGGTAACTATTTCTCCCGCCATTCGGCGGGTATAAGTTCCAGCTGGAATTCCAGCTAATATACATACCTAATAACCAGCTACTTTTGTATATGTCCGCGATAGCGAAATCTGGTTTTCTAACCAGTTGAAACCCGTTCCTTGGCGTAGCCAAAAAGACAACCACAACAACTCTTCTTCGGTTTGCCCTCCGGCTTTTGCCGGTTTCCCTGTTGTTGTTGTTTTATATATTTTAACTGTTTTAATTGTTTTCGGGTCCGAAAAACCTTTTATTTACGGGCAATTACAGACCTAAACATCACACTTTGCTGGCGAACCATCACTTTTTGCTGGTCAAACATCACACTTTGCTGGCGAATAATCACGTTTTGCTGGTCAAATATCACAAAATGCTGGCGTGATTATCACAGCCCTTGACAGAAAGTGATATAATGGTAGAATTCGAAATGTAAAAATTAAAAAACGAGTTTTATGTATGAAAACAGGAAGTTAATTGTGAAAAACTTGGAGGAGAAAAGTCTTGTTGTTAAATCCAATCGTCTGATTGAGGCGTCTTACCGGCTTACCACGCAGGAGCAAAGATTGATTTTGCTAATGGCCTCTATGATTCGCTCGGATGATGTGGATTTTCACACCTACCAAATCCGAGTCAAAGATTTCAATGACATTATCGGAATCAAGGATAAGGCCGGATATCGAAAAACCAAAGACCTTACCAAGAAGCTCTTATCAAGAATCCTGGAAATTAGGTCGGAAAGGTCTTTGCTTCAAATCAGCTGGCTTTCGTCGGCTGAATATTTCGAAGGCCAAGGCTATGTCGAACTCAGTTTTGACCCCAAACTGAAGCCATACCTGCTCCAAATCAAAAAATACTTCACCCAATACCGCCTCAAAGATGTTATCCGGCTCAAAAGCTTTTACTCGGTACGTCTTTACGAGCTGCTAAAGCAATATGAAAAAATTGGCCAGCGGGCGGTGGACCTCGAGGAACTCCGCCATGTCCTGGGGATCCGGCCGAATGAATATAAGCTCTATGGGCATATGAAAAACCGAGTTATCAGGCCGGCCCAAAAGGAGCTGAACAGCAAAACCGACATCCGGTTTGAATTTAAAGAGCAAAAAACCGGCCGGAAAGTGACCGGATTGACTTTTGTAATTTATCGCAAGAAGGAGGAGCCGGCCGAAAATCTCTGGGAGGTGCCGGAAGAAGCGGAACTGGAAAAATCTGGGATTTCCAATAAAGAGCTTTATGAAAAGCTGGTCAAGTATTTCTGCCTTTCAAATGCTCAAGCTCAGGAAATTGTCAAAAAATATGATACCGAACGAATTGAAGAAAATCTCAGTTACGTGGAGGACAAATACAATAAAAGCTTAATTAGCGATATCGCTCCTTACACCATTAAAGCCATTAAGGAAGATTATCGTCTGCAAAGAAGCCTGTTTGATATCGAGAAAGAAGAAAAAGAACAGGAGCAAGAGAAACGGAATGCCCTTCAGAGGCTCTCAGAACGCCTAGAAGAAGAGTATAGGTCCCTAAAGGTATCAGCGGCCAAAAAGATGCGGGAAAGCCTCTCAGAGGCCGAAATTTCACAAATAGAGGCTATGGTGGAGCAGGATCTTGAGAAAAAAGGCCAAACCGGCATTGGTAAGGATCTTTTCTTCCGGCTGGGCATGGAAGAGCACTTGGCCAGAAAGGCCGGTTTGCCGGCTTTTACGGAATGGCGCCAAAAGCGGATGAAAGAGCTTCAGAAATAAAACTGGTTAGAAAGGAAATTATAGATCAACCCGCTCTTTGAGTTCCTTGCCCACTTTGAAGAACGGCAACCGCTTGGGCGCAATCTGGATAAGTTCACCGCTTTTGGGGTTTCTTCCCTGGTATCCGTCGTAATCCTTCATTTTGAAACTGCCAAGCCCTCGAATCTCAATCCGTTCGCCTTCAATCATGGCGGATTCTATCTCGCCAAAGAAGGCGTTAACTATCTCTTTGGCTTTCTCTTGAGTTAGGCCCTCCTCCTCGGCCAAGGCTGCGATCAGTTCCAACTTGTTCATTGTTCCCCTCTTGACAAAGCAAATAAATCGTTTCGTAAAGATGTGAAATAAGAAAAACTGCCGGATTTGCTCGGGCAGTTTTTTGAGATAGAAAGCCTGAAAATGGCTCAACAAAGGGAAAAAAGTCCGCGCGCGGACATTACTCGGACAAAAATCGGTCGATCTCTTTTTTGAGAAGGTCGAGTTCTCGGAAAAGGATAATTTTCTCGGTTTCTTCCATAGTTTCAATTTCGAGTTTTTCTAAATAGCTGGCTAAAAGGGAAGTCTTCTCCAAAGCAATGACTGCCGGCGTGCGTTTTATCGGAGGCTTGCGGACCCGTTTTCGGACCTCTTGCCGGACATCCTCGGAAGTCAGGGCGCCTGATCGGACCTTTTCAAAAAGTTCAACCATCTCCTTATCGGTATCTTTTCGGGCGATTTCCACCAGGACCCGCTTCGGAATATCGCTCTCCAGGCACTTTTGCCGGATCTCTTTTGGCAACCGATTAAGCCCCAAAGTCTGGGTGACGGTGGTTCTGCCTTTGCCGATTACTTTGGCCAACTGTTCTTGGGTGTAATCAAACTCGTCAATCATCCTGGCAAAGGCCTCAGCTTCTTCAATGGGATTGAGATTTTCCCGTTGAAGGTTCTCGATTAGGGCAATTTCAATCGGATTGCCCTTGGTGAGAATAGCCGGGACATCCTCGAGGCCGGCGTCCTTGGCGGCCTTAAGCCGGCGTTCTCCTGCCACCAGGAAAAGCTCTCCATCTTCATCCCGCCGGATCACAATCGGCTGGATGATGCCTTTTTGGCGGATGGATTCCGTCAATTCTGCCAGCGCCTGCGGATCGAAAAATTGGCGTGGCTGATAGGGATTGGGCCTGATCTTGTCGATAGGCACGTTATAGAAGCTGCCGTCCTGGTAGCCGTTGCCCAAGTCAGCCGGATGTTGGCTGTCTTTGGTGGGCTCGATGGCGAGCTTGCTTTTCTTGTCGGCTAATTTGTTTCTGATTGATGACATAATTGTAAAAATTCGTGAGTTAGTTGAGTGTAATCCTCAGCTCCCGAGCTGTTGGACTTGAATGTAAAAATCGGCTCCATAGCAATATGGGCCTGGTTTAAGGCCTCGTTCTGCCTGATTTTGGTATTAAAAAGCATGTTTTTATACGGTTCCAGCTGTTCCAGGATCCACTCGTTGGTGACGGATTTACGAGTATCCACTTTGGTAAGCAGGATCCGGATAAAATTCTCTTTGGCTATTTCCTCGCCGTTTTTGACGTGCTCCACGGTCTCCATTAGGTCGGCAAAGCCGTCCAGCGAATAGCGGGACATTTCACAGGGCACCAGGATGAAATTAGAGGCGTACAAGGCGTTAATCGTCAAGGTTCCCAACGTCGGCCGGCAGTCGATTACGATAAAGTCATAATCCAGATTCTGCAGGGCCTTATTAAGGCGGCTTTCCTTGAACATCTCGGGGGTGAGTTGTTGCTCGGCCCGATCGAGCCGGATATGGGAGGGAACCAGGTCGAGGTTTTGCACCGTCGTTTTCAGGATAGTGTCCCCGATTTTCTGCTTGTTTATCAGCACATCGTGAATCGCCAGCTTGTAAGTCCCGGGCTCGATTCCCAAACCGATGGTTGAATGGGCCTGCGGGTCCAGGTCAATCAAAAGCACCCGATGACCCTGCCGAGCCAGCCCCGCCGCAAAGTTGATCGAAGTGGTGGTTTTCCCCACTCCCCCCTTTTGATTGATGACTGCTATGATTTTTTTCATTTTAATTTCTGAAAAATTAGCTTTTTTTCCGGTTTTTGCCCTGGAGAAAATCCTTCAAGGGAATTTCCAGCGTGGCATTTTTAATTTTAGACCCTTTTCCGATATTTTTCAAATAATCCTCAGCGCTTAGGATCACCGCCCGGGGCTTTCCCCGCTTACTGATGAGGAAATGGGCGTTTTCCTTTTCAATCTTGTCCAGGAGTTCGCCGAAGCGGGTTCGGGCGGAAAGGGTGTCGATGAGTTTGAGAACAGGATTTGATTTCATATAGATTATCGTTGGTTAATTGATGAGTAAGGTGATGAGTTCATTTGCATTCTAGCAGGAACCGACCGGCTGTCAAGTTTCCCTTTGACTGGATTTTCTTTTTAAAAACTTTACTAGGCAACTGCTTTTAAGGCCACACGTTTTGCGCTTGAACTTTACACGGAAATATGATTTAGCTGTGAAAATAGACATATCAATGTAAAACCCTCTTGTTGCTGCTGGCTGCTTAGCTTTTGTTTCAAAATAGAATCCAACATCAATAATCGGTGGTATTTAGTTTGCAGATGATTTTTAAAATCTTATACACAATCACAGCAACAGTATTATATGCTGTCGTTATGTACTGTATTTGGAGTTACCACATAGGTATTCCAAGATGGATAAAGAGTTTTTTGTCTATATCGGAATCTAGCGAATTAGATAACCAAGGCAAGAATGTTTCTAATGCAATTAATCAAAATTCTACTGGAAACAATTCGCCTAATATAAATGCAATAAACTCATCAATTAATTTTAATAATTATGGGATGTCTCAAGCAGCCATAGAAGAATTAATACAGAAAACTGGTAAGGTAGACGCACTAGAAGATATCTTAAAGGACTGGAAAGAAAAAAGTGTGCCTGCATCGAATCAAGAGGAAATGTTAAAAACGATTATGGCTATGATCACAAGTTTAGAAAAACAGCTCAATGAAAAATCTTTTCAAAATACAGACGAGGATAAGCCATTAGAAAAATTTAATCATCAAGAATTTATTGATAACTTTGTCGCATTTAAAGCATATTATCACTACCGAAAAACATTAAAATTGCTTAATCCACAAAAATTGATTGAATTTTTAAACATATATTTAAGATCCATTCTTTTGTATCCATCTCCAGAAAATAAACCATATAATGTCACAAATAAAGAGGGAAGTTTATTGCGCCTAGCGATAGAAGGACGTAATCAAAGTGGCGAAAAAGTGTTAATAAGTCTGCCAGAACTTTCAGGAACGATATTCCACGATGTTTGCAATGATTTTGTAAAAAGTGCGGATGCAAAAGATTATGATATGTTAATAAAACTATTTAATAGAGCTCTAGCAACTAATGAGCTAGATAAAGTGCATAAATTATATATAACGGATGCAGAAGCATTTATTAAAAAAAATAAAGTAGTACAAAATTTTTGAATTATAATTTGATGTGTCAATTATGAATCCAAAAACTTGACAAGGGCTTGTAATATTTGTTAAAATGTGATAGAATAGTAATGTGTATGCTTCGTTAATATAAAATAAAATGAAAATAAATAAGGGAGGGAACACTGGAAAGCGATTATTTTCCAGTGACAAACCGTCTGTTATTCGCCTCCGCTACACCCTGCCGGTGCTTTTTGTTGTCCTTCTGATTTTCCTCAAACTCCCTCTTTTGTCCATCTACTTTGAAACTGTTCGGCTCATCATCACTCTGGCTCCCATGGCGGCCATTGTGGCGGTGGCTTGCTACGCTTTCTATCATTCCCACCGAGGAGAAAAACCCAACCGGCTGGGATACTATCTGCTGATCCTGAAAATCCTCATTGCCATTC
>JACDJC010000788.1_pt1 | contig 33006 bp, 30 predicted proteins | sample 7454191 | NCBI WGS metagenome assembly JACDJC01 (sample SAMN14253291, study PRJNA609438) | sludge metagenome | isolation source: sludge after 25d culture with pyrite and EDTA | collected 2018-12-20
ATACAAAAGAAGCTTATGAAAGCTGGAGCCCTTGAAGTTGCCACTATGTTTAACCAAAAGAGCATAAAGCATATACACAAACTAACCAAAGGCAACCTAAGAGAGACCAATAAGCTTCTGTTTACGATTTTTGATATATATATATTTTATAGCAAAAATAAGCCACAAGCCATAAACAAACAAGACATTTCAACAGATATCATAGAGATGGCGGCGATTCATTTAGGACTAATCGATGCTTAATGTATATGAGCTAGAGCAAAAACAAAGAGCTCTAAAGGTAAAAAAACTAAAAGTACCAATCATAGCTGCTACTGCCCTAACTCTACTGCTAGTGGCAGTATCGTTTGTGAGTTATGACTCAAAAGAGCCCACCAATAGTGTAAAAGCAGATGAAGCACCTAGTGCTAAAATAGACACTACAAAAATAACTCCAAGCGAGACACCAACTCCTGTTGCAAAAGAGCCAAAAGAGCTACCACCTCAAAAAATAGCTCAAAAAAGGCAAGATATACTATCTCCAAATGTTGAGTTTTTATATAATGAGCAAAACCTCTCTAGTGAATTGGAGTTAGATCCACCAAAACCTCAAATAGAAATTGCTCAAAAAAGTGAAATTCAAAAAAAAGATATTGATCTATCGGCTCCAACAGAGGAGATCAACCTCAAAGATGAGAACATAAAAGAGTCTCTGTTAATACCCAATCATGCTACAGATTTGCTTAAAAAAGAGGATATTGAATCAAAACATATATCTATAATCAAAAAGGATTCGACAAATGAGATAGATGATGTTATTAAAAGGTTTGAAACTAACAAGAGTCCTACGCTAAGCCTTTTTATAGCTAGAAAATATTATCAGTTGGGTGACTACAAAAAAGCATATGATTATGCTCTTTTTACAAACAACCTCGATCATAGCATCGAGGATAGTTGGCTAATATTTGCAAAGTCATTAGTTAAACTTGGAAGAAAAGATGATGCTACTATGACTTTAAATGAATATATAAGCTTTTCCAAATCGCAAGTTGCTATGCAATTGCTACAAGACATAGAATCAGGAAAATTCAAATGAAATACTTGATGTTATTTTTTTTATTTTTATCAAGCTCATATGCTTTAAATGTAAAGGCTCAAATGTTTGAGCTGTACAAGCAATCCTCATATGAGCAAAGTTGCCAACTAGGCTTTAAAAACTTAGCATCTTTTACAGATGATGAGGAGTTTTTAACAGTATATGGACTTAGTTGTATTGAGGCCGATTATATAGACAGACTAGCTGTTCCTATCTCGCTTTTAAAATGGAGTGATGTTAGCAGAGCTAATGCTTCATACTTTACAACAATACTTTTTCAAAAAAAGCTTCTTTATCAAGCTCTAAAAGATGATTATAATCTCAAAAGTATTATCTTCCCAACAACAGACTATGTACTGAGCAAGGTTTTTAACCTATATCAAGCTGCTCAAGTGTTAAAAAAAAGAGAGTATATCTTTAATGATCCACAAGATACCTCGCTTAAGTACAAGCTATACCTTCAAGCAGATCCTAGGATCGATAAGATGGTTATAGAAGAGATTAAAAATGGTACTATTATAAAAAAACATATATACTGGTAGGTTACTTATGATGGATAGAATTACCGCCGACTTGCTAAATAGTGGTCTTATTATGAAAACCCAAGTCGATAGACTACTCTCAAAAGGGATTATGCCCCATCTTATACTAAAAGATATAATGCTATCTGGTTTTATGACAAAAGATAGACTTATGCGTTTTATAGTAGATAAAATAATAAGTGGCGAATATGACATTACAGTTATAGCTAACTATGATTACCTAGATGAAAAAGATGTTTTGCTAAAACTAGCCGAGAAACAAAACCTCCCATTTGTAGATCTAGACTCTATCGATATGGATTGGTCAATAGTTGAGAAAACTCCAATGGCTCAGCTAAAAAAATTTGGTGCCATTCCCATTGGAGAAGAAGATCTTTTTATACTAGTCGCATTTAGCGATCCGCTAGATCTTGAAGCTCAGGAGGTAGTGCAAAGGCTCTTTCATAAAAAACCCATAAAAGTTGCTGTTGCTACTAAAAAACAGATAGATTCATATCTTTTTAAGGTAGAGATTAGAGATAGTGTTAAGGGTTTGATCAAAAAAATAAGAGATGAACTAAACTCCATAGCCACCATCGAAGAACAACAACAAGCATCTTCTATTCTTCTACTTATTGATGTAATTTTAAGCTCATGTATAAAAAGTAGAGCAAGTGACATACACATTGAACCATCGGAGAAAAACTGTGTTGTAAGATCTAGGGTTGATGGTAAGCTTGTTGAGAATTTTATATTTGAAAAAGATATATACCCACCGCTAAACTCAAGGATAAAACTTTTAGCAAATCTTGATATCGCTGAAAAACGAAAACCGCAAGATGGGCGTTTTGCCTCTTTGGTTGGAGATAGAGAGTACGATTTTCGTCTCTCAACTCTACCAACCTTATATGGCGAATCTATCGTTATGAGGGTACTAGATAAACAAAAAGCTCTCATAAAACTAGAAGATGCAGGAATGGATAGCATCAGTTACAATAAGTTTTTAAAAGGACTTCACACACCATATGGCATAATATTGGTAACAGGTCCAACAGGAAGTGGTAAAACAACCACTCTTTATGGTGCTCTAAATGAACTTAGAAACACGGAAGACAAAGTTATAACAGTTGAAGATCCAGTTGAGTATAGAATGAATCTTATACAACAAGTTCAAGTAAACCCAAAAGTCGGGCTTACTTTTGCATCGGCTCTTAGATCTATCCTTCGTCAAGATCCAGATAAGATAATGATCGGTGAGATAAGAGATCAAGAGACCCTAGAGATCGCCATAAAAGCGGCTTTAACTGGGCACTTGGTTATATCAACACTTCATACAAACGACTCAATAAGTGCTATAACTCGTATGGCAGATATGGGAGTGCCTTATTATTTAATTAGCTCAGCAATTGTTGCCATACAAGCTCAAAGACTTGTTAGAAAAATATGTCTATACTGCAAAGAGGAGCTTAGCATCCCCAGCTCTGCTATGGCAGATCTATCTGTTTACATCCCAGAGGGTAGCAGATTTTATCATGGCAAAGGGTGTAAGGAGTGCAATGAAACTGGTTATCTAGGTAGGGAGATGATATGTGAGGTGTTAAGTATCACTGAGGAGTTAAGATCTCTTATAGCAAAAGGTGCATCTATCGATAAGCTTCAAGAACAAGCCATTAAAGATGGTTTTATTGGGATGCTGCAAAATGGAATAGAAAAGGCCCTAGAGGGTACTACGACATTAGAAGAAGTTTTAAGGGTAGCAAAATAATGAATTACTACATAATCACAATGATAAATCGAGGCAAAAAAGAGGATGTTGGACTATATGCCAACGATAGAAAACATGCTAGTGAACTAGCAAAATTAAAATTCCAAGGAGTTTTAATTAAGATCGCTCAAGGTGAAGAGCCATTAGATATTAAACTAAAAAAATTCAAAGACTCTCTCTTTTCAAATATGAAAAAAAAGAAGCTCAACCAAGATAATCTAATAGGCTCCATTAGGCAACTAGCGGTTATGGTAAATGCTGGGATTTCCATATATGACTCCTTAGTTGAGATAGCAAAATCCACAAACGATAAGAGCTTAAAAGCCATTTTTCAAAAACTAGCAGAAGATGTAAATCAAGGGCAATCTCTCTCAAAATCAATGGAAAACTTTAAGTATGAGGTTGGAAACCTAACTATAGCTATGATAAAACTAGGTGAAAAAACGGGTAATTTAGATGACGCTCTATATTCACTAGCTACAATGCTAGAAGAGATTAGAGCTAATATCATAAAGTTCAAAAAAGCTATGGCATATCCTAGAAATGTAATGATTGCTATGGCGATAGCCTTTACGATTCTTATCTCTTATGTTGTTCCAAACTTTAAAAATATGTTTGAGAAATTAGGAGCACAGCTACCTCTTCCAACTCTTATTTTATTAAAACTCGAACATATCTTTAATAACTATGGCTTATATCTACTAGCTGGGTTGATTATATTTTTCATGGCATTTAGATACATCATAAATACAAATGATGATGCAAAACTAGCATGGCACAAGGCACTTTTAAAGACATACCTTATTAAAAATATCATCATGAATGCTACTCTTAGTAGATTCACTCTAGTTTTTTCAGAGCTTGTTAGAGCGGGTATCCCAATAGCTGAAGCACTTGACACTGCGGTTTCTATGATAGACAATATGGTTTTAAAAAACAAACTTTTAACTGTAAGAGCAAGTGTTTCCAAAGGGCAGAGTTTGAGTGAGGGACTAAGCGATACAAAACTTTTTGAAAATATGACACTTCAGATGATAAATGCAGGTGAGGAGAGTGGTACACTAGACACCATGATAAAAAAAGTTGCAGAGTATTACAAAATGAAATTTGATGCCATTATAGACAATCTCTCAGATGCCATAGAACCGATTATGTTGGCTATCTTAGCTGCTATGATACTTTTATTGGCACTTGGGATATTTTTACCTATGTGGGATATGGGCAATGCGGTCATGGGTAAATAACTCACCCACCGCCCACAAAGTCTAAAAACTCCAGTTTATCTCCATCGTTAAGCTTTTGCTCCCTCCAAAGAGACTCTTTTACTATTTTCATATTTAATGCAACTGCCATAACTCTCTCTTGAAGTTTTAACTCTCCTAAAACATCAAAAATACTTGAGCCACTTTTTATCTCTATATTTTCTCCATTGACACTTATATTCATATTTTACCCTTTTATGCCATCTACTCTAGGTGATAGCAAGAAATCTTTTGTCTTAAAATGATATATAATAAAAGGCAAAATCCAAAGTAGTGTCGCCATATGCAACAAAGCTGTATATGAAGCTCCAATATCATCTATAAAAACCCTTATAAATGTTGAAACTACGATCATAATAGCTCCAAGTGCGATCCACCAGTTTGATTTTAAAACTCTGCCTGTGTGAACATATGTTACTACAATAAGCACAGCATAAAAAGACAACCCAAATGCACCAGATGTTAAAAAGTGCATATAATTACCTCGAAAACCAACACCAAAAAGGTAGCTATATCCTAAGAAAAAATAACCAAGTGCCATTAAAACCGCAATACCTCCAAGATAGTAAGCAAAAGGCTCATTTAATAGTGTCTCAAACTTTAAGTTATAATCATTTAATATCCCAAGAGTTGCCGCACCAGCTGCAAAACCTAACCAACCAAGGCTTGAGTGCATAGTTGGATAAAAAAACTCAACCAAACTAAAAAGAAGTATGGTAAATACTGCCAAGTTATACCTAAATGGCTTAGCTACAAAAACATCATCTATCTTTTCATGCTCAAGTCTCTCATTTATCGCCTCCATATTTACGCGTCTTGTGGCTAAAACAAGCAAAACCATCATCACACCAACGCTAAGTTTCAATACATCCATAGAGTCAAGTTTTATATATCCACCAACTGAGCCAAAATATAAAACCTGCAAAACAACCAACGCCACAAGCGTATATGCCAAACTTGAGTGACGCTGCAATCTATCTAACACAACAGGTTTAAAAGCATAAGCTATCACCACCAGCCATAGAGCAATATTTATAGCCCCAACAACCACGGCACCCAAAAATGGCAACAACCAAAAAGCAACTCTACCAGCCACCCAAAGAGCGATGATAATCTTTAATCTTTTACCAACTATGGGAACAAGTCCAGGGAAAAGCTCGGGCAGTCCTGTAAATAAAAATGCCATAATCCCAGCAATCCCAACACCAAATAAAAACTCATATATGTGCCACTCTAGCGGGTTTTTAAAATGAAGCGGAAGCGACCCTGTATAATAAAGTGTCCATAAAAGTGCCGAAATAACCATATATGGTGCCAAAAGCAAAAATATTGGTCTAAATCCATATGCCAAATATGGCGGTATATTTTGCTCATCTGGGTAGTATTTATAATGTTTTGTGGCATTTAATGGCTCTTTTTCTTGATTCATCTAACCAACCTTTATCTCAAATATCTCTAAAATATCTCTATCGCTTAGTAGCTCTTTTGTTTTTTCAAAAACAAACTCATCATCTCTTAGCTCTTTTAGCTTATCGATGCTAAAAGTCTTTACAATCTCGCCAGGGTCGCTCTTTAGTAGAAGAATCTTATCGCTAAGTCTAATAGCTTCCATAATATCATGAGTTATAAAAAGCACCGACATATCATCGCTTACACCACTTTGAACAACAAAATCTTGCAAATCTCGCTTAAGCCCAATATCTAGTGCCGAAAAAGGCTCATCTAAAAAAAGAAGTTCTGGTTCTGTAACTAAAGCTCTTGCAAAATTGACTCTTTGGCGCATACCACCACTTAAATCTTTTGGGTATTTTTTAAAATCACTCTGTTCTAAACCAAACTTTAGAGCAATTTCACTAGCTCTCTCATATGCCACATCGTAACTCATTTTAGAGACGATTGGTAGCATTATGTTTTGAATGGTGTTTTTCCAAGGTAGCAGCCTTGCATCTTGAAAAGCAAAAGCACTGCTTTTAAAACTATTTTCTATCTCACCCTCAGTTACATCTAAAAGCCCTGCACAAAGCTTTAAAAGTGTTGTTTTACCACCGCCACTAGGACCAACTATGCTTATAGTTTCGCCCTTTTTTAGCTCAAAATCTATCTCATTTAGTATTTGTGTAAAACCAAAATAAAAATTCAGATCACTAACTTTTAATCTCGCCATGACTCAACCTCTTTTTTAATAGGTTCAAGAACTATATACTCAACAAAAAGTAGCACTCCAATCATCACACTAACAAGTGCTAATGCCGTTGAAGTCTCAAGCTGACTTCTAGCAACCGCTAAAGATGCACCTATGCCATCATTTGAGCTTAGAAGTTCTGCCATTATAACTATCTTCCAGCTCATACCAAGTGCACTTACCCAAGATGGAAAAATATATGAAAAGAGATGTGGAAAATAGAGATCTCTTAGTTTTTGAATAAAACCTATATGAAAACTATCCATCATATCTAATAAATCGCCCTCAATTGTTCTACTTCCTTGCAAAGCACCAACGAAGATTATAGGAAAAGAGGCAACAACAACGGTAAAAATAACAGTTGTATCACCAAAACCAAACCATATCATCGCTAAAACTATCCAAGCAATTGGCGGAATACCCACTAAAATGGTAACAATTGGGCGACTCATAATAGATGCGGTTACAAACCTACCACCAACTAGACCCAAAAGTGTTCCAACAACAAGTGATATTGCAAAACCGATAAAACCTCTTTGAACAGTTAGGTTTAAATCGTGCAAAAACTCATCTTGAGTAAAAAGTGTCGCTATATCTTTAAAAACCATAAGCGGTGATGGTAAAACTAAGTCGCCATATATGCTATTTCCAAAATCCCAAAGAGCTATAAAAAGAAAGATGGAAGCGACCGAGCCCCAACCACTCCACAAAAACCATGGAAAATCTTTAATAATTTTAATCAAAGGCTTCATTTATAGTAAAATCCATCACTTGGCAACTTGCCACCTATTAGTTTAGGCTCTATTTCTAAAATTATATTGAAAAAATCCTCAAGATCTTTTTTTGCATCTATTGCTTTAGTATTTTGAAGTTTTACATGCTCTATTGAGTCGCTAATTGCCTCGGCTTTGAACATATTTATATTTTTTGCCACCAACTCACCAGCTTCAAGCGGGTTAGTTTTATACCACTCCAAAGCCTTTGCATACTCTTGCTCAAAGCGATTTACTACCTCTTTATCTACATCACCAACCACCGCAATTCCTGCTGTTGGAATTTTACTTTGAGTCTTAAACACCCTGCCCCACTCATTTTCAAGTTTAATACTTCTAAAAATTTCAGGAGCTATCAAAGAGATGGGAAAAGAGCCTGTTTTTCTCATAGCCATTGAGGTTGCTGGTTCAGCTAAAAGTACATTATCAGCTCGTCGCATAATCATCATCTGCATCGCATCTGGCGGGGTTGCTACATAGTTTAGTTTAAAATCTTTTTTCACATCATAACCAGCCTTTTTTATGAGTGCTTGAAGCACAATATCTGGCATATCACTTCTAAAAGGAACGACTATCTCTTTGTTTTTAAAATCATCTATGCTCTTTGCATTAGCATCACGGCTAAGAATCTCTAAAATCCCCCAAACTGGGACATTTAAAAGCTTTATGTCTATATTTTTATTGTAAAGATTTGCTGCAACATTTGTTGGAATTGCCACAAAAGATGCACCATTATTTAGCAAAATCGCTCTTAATTCATCTGGATTTTTCCATAAAACAAACTCAACTCTCTTAGCCACATCATTTAGAGCTCCATCTTTTATCATTTTGAAAAATGGGTGCGAAACAGTAGCCACTGGACCTGCAATAACTAACTTATCTAACTTTTGTGAAGCACTCAAGCCTATAACAAAAGCTAACAATATATATAAAACTCTACTCATAATAACCCCCGTTCAAAGAATTTTATCAAATCTTAGGTAAATAGGATAAAAATTATCCTATTTATTTTGATAATGGTTATAAATTTACCTCAATTATTCTTAAAAACTTATAATAATTATTATATAAACTTTAAAATCTCATCTTCGATAAGCTCTTTTTCTATAATAGTTTTTTGAGTTATCTCTTTGGTGAAAAGCTCTTTTATCATCGATGGTATCGGAAGTTTTGACTCTTTTGAGATAGCAACTAAAGCCTTTAGGTCTTCACTATTTTCTTCACCTGTAAGTGCATTTGCTATAACTGGAGAAAATTTTGTCCACTCAGCTGTTGAGTAGGCGATGGTTTTTATATCTCCATTTGAGCATGTTTCATACGATTTTAGACAAGTTGCTGTATGCGGATCCATCAAGTAGCCATATCTGTAAAAAGTATCTTTTATGTACGCCTTGCCCTCATCATCGCTACAAAAATCAGCATCAAAAAACTCTCTTAGTATAGCAAGTTCAGCCGAACTAAGCTCATAGTAGTTTTGCTCCTCAAGACTTTGCATAAGCTCATGAGTTCGCTCTGAACCAAAAAGATCAAAAAGAACTCTCTCAACATTTGATGATTTTAATATATCCATAGCGGGTGAAGTTGTATTTACAACACTTAAGCCTCTTAGATCATATTTGCCTGTTTTTATAAGTCTAGTTAAAACATTGTTTTCATTTGAAGATATGATGATTTTTTCTACAAAAAGCCCCATTTTCCAAGCATAATAAGCACCAAGAGCATTTCCAAAGTTACCGCTTGGTATGTTTAGATAAACCTTTTCGCCCATTGTTATAGCCTTTTGGCGAACTAACTCTAAGTAGCTATGCATGTGATAGATAATTTGAAAAATTATTCGCCCAAAGTTTACAGAGTTTGCGGCTGAGAGAAATATGTTTTTCTCTTTTAATTTAGCTTTAAATTCGCTTGATGCTAAAAGTTTTTTTAGTGCATTTTGAGCATCATCAAAAACACCATTTATACCAATAACTTTTAAGTTTTTAGCACTCTCTGTTACCATTTGAAGTCTTTGAACATCGCTAGTTCCACCATCTGGGTACAAACAAGCAACTCTAACTCCATCTCTGTTTTTAAATGTCTCAAGTGCTGCTGGACCAGTATCACCACTTGTAGCTGCTAAGATTAGGTAATTCTCACCTCTTTGTTTAGCAAGTGCCGATAACACAACTCCAAAAGGCTGAAGTGCCATATCTTTAAAAGCCCTTGTTGGGCCATGATATAGCTCACTTATAAAAAGATTTGGTTTGACTTTTACAACGGGTACTGGGTGATTTTTATCATCAAACTTATCATAAAGAGCTATTGCTTCTTTTAAAATCTCTCTCGATACATCAACATCAAGCGTATCTAGTAGATCATAAGCTAACTCTTTATATGTTGAGTTTAGATGTTTTAGCAAAAAATCTTCACCTAGTTGAGGGAGTTTTTTTGGTGCATAAAGTCCACCAAATGATGCTATTGGGTTAAGTATAGCTTCACTAAAGCTAACCTCGGATGCTCTTTTTTCATCATTTCCGCGAGTTTGTATAAAAATCATTATTTTTACCTATTTTTTTGCGAAATTATATCGAAAGTAAACTGATTTATTATTTTAAGAAGTTTTTGATTTTTAAAAAGTGGTGGGTTCTGAGTGACTCGAACACTCGACCGCCCCGTTATGAGCGGGGAGCTCTAACCAACTGAGCTAAGAACCCTTTAGCTTTTGTAGGGTGGAATTATACTTACTCTTAGCTTATTTTTTTCTGATAAGCTCTATGCTTTGTCATCTTCAAGCAGTTTTGTGTTTAAAATATTGTTCTCAGTGATAACTGTTTTAAACTCACCCTCAAACACTTTTATGTCCATAACATACCCAACTACATGAATGTTTCTTTTTTTACCCTCTTTATGTCTCACTTTTCCATTAAACTCTACACTATCACCAAGTTTTACGGGTGATAAAAACTGACAATCACTAGCAACCAAAACAACATTTTTATCATTCACAACTGCCATGGCAGCATAGTTCGCAGCACTAAATATAAACCCGCTATGTATAAGCCCATTATCTTCAGCTATCATATCATAAACAGTTTCAAGTACAAGCTTTACAGAAAAACCATCCATATAGGTTATCTCCCCGCAAAGCTCCTGATTTATGGAACCATAAATAACCAAAGGTACCTCTTTTACTTCAACCTCCTCCTCTACTCTTACTCTTTTAACCTTTGCCATAGCTATTCCTTTTTTAATTTCACATATACTCTTTTTGGTGCATCATAAAGTTCTACTGTTTTAGAGCTATCATCTTTGCATAAAAAATCCTCAAGCGACTCACCGTCTATCCACTCTGTTTTTCTTTGTTCATGGTTTGTAGTCACAGTTTTTTCTAACACTTCAAAATTCTTAAATCCTGCCTTATTGCACCAATTTTGCAAAGCTTTTATGGATGGCACAAAGTGAACATTTGATATTTTTGAGTATGTTGAAGCAGGGCAGAGTGCTATCTCTTGATCTGATTCTATGTAAAAAGTATCGAGTATCACTTCTCCGCCATCATCTAATGATCTACTTAGTGATTTAAGCATCGCTATTGGATCACTTCTATGATAAAGCACTCCAAGACAAAATATTACATCAAACTTATGTTCATAAAACTCAAGATGCTCAACCCCTAAAAGCTCATAAACTATATTGCTTTTTATAAAATGGTTTATAAAATCAAACTGCATCATAAAAAGTGGCGATGGATCAAAGCCTACTATTTTTTTTGGATTTTGCTCTAACATTCTAAACATATAGTAGCCATTATTACACCCAACATCAGCGACTATCTTATCTTTTAAATCAAAATATTTACTCAAAAGATTGTACTTTATGAAGCTTTGCCACTCGCTATCTATAAAAGTGTCAAAAACCCTAAAAGGTCCCTTCCTCCACGGCTTTAATATCTTAGCCACCTCTAGCACATCAAAACTATCTTTTGAGTCTATGCTTATGACATCACCAAGTTCATAACTACAATCTACTTCAGCTAAGTTTGACACCATACTATGAAGTGGTGCGATATTTTTCCATCTCAGCCAAGATTCTCTTTGAACTCTTAGAGTATTTAAATTCATCTAAACCTATTTTTTAATATAATTGTACCCAAAAAAGGTTCTATTCGTGGAGAAAAAAGCTACTATCGTCTCTAGTACCGTTGCATCAATTTTAGTTATCATAAAACTAGGAGTTGGAGTTTTAAGTGGCTCCATTGCTATCTTAGCTTCGGCAATAGACTCACTGCTTGATCTAGTTGTTTCACTTTTTAACTACTTTGCACTACACAATGCTCAAAAAGAGGCGGATGAGACATTCCATTTTGGTAGAAACAAGATAGAGCCACTAGCGGCTACCATCGAGGGAATTATCATCTCATTTTCAGCACTTTTTATACTCTATGAAGCACTTGGGAAGATTATACATCCGCATGAGATGGAGTTTATTGGCTCTAGTATTGTTGTTATGATAATTTCACTTGTTATAACAACTGCTCTTGTGTTATATCTAAACCGTGTTGCCAAAAAAACAAACAATATGGTCATAAAAGCCGATGCACTTCACTACAAAACAGATATATTTTCAAACATAGCAGTTTTAGCGGCACTTTTTTTAGTATATGTGACAGGTTATGGCATCATCGATGCTCTACTTGGAATAATCATAGCCATATATATGATATATAGTGCCTACCCTATCATAAAAGAGGGGATCTTGATGCTACTAGATGTAGCACTTCCACCTCAAGATATAAAAAAGATAACAGATCTTTTAGATGCAAACAAAGAGTGCACATCTTACCACGATCTTCAAACTAGAGTTTCAGGATCGCATATATTTATATCGCTTCATATGGTTTTTGGTATAAGTGCTTCACTTTTTGAAGCTCATAGGGTGTCAGACCGCATAGAACTTGAGATAAAAAAACTATTTAGCGGACATAGAGTTCACATACTCATTCATCTAGATCCATACGATGATTCACAGATAAACGAGCTAGAGAGCTAACTATTTAGCAAACTCTATCGCTCTACTCTCTCTTATAACACTAACTTTTATCTCGCCTGGGTACTGAACATTTTGCTCAATCTCTTTAGCAATCTCTTTTGCTACAAGCGTAGCTTCATCATCATTTATAAGAGTTGCATTTACTATAACTCTTAGCTCACGACCCGCATTTATGGCATAAGCTTGTCTAACACCATTATGCTGAGTTGCTATGTTTTCTATGTCGGTTACTCTTTTTAAAAAGCTCTCTAAAACCTCTCTTCTAGCTCCAGGACGAGCTGCTGAGAGTGCATCAGCAGCACAAACAGCACCACACTCAATAGACTCAATCTCTTCATGTCCATGATGAGCATATATGGCATTTATAACGACCCTAGGTTCATTATAGCGACTACATACCTCAGCCCCTAAATCAACATGACTTCCACTAACTTCGTGTGTTAAGGCTTTACCGATGTCGTGAAGCAATCCTGCTCTTTTTGCAAGTCTTACATCACCACCCATTTCAGCTGCCATAATCCCAGCTAGATGAGCAACTTCTAGCGTATGAGTTAGTGCATTTTGTCCATAACTAGCACGATATCTTAATTTTCCAATGAGTTTTATAAGCTCAGGATGCATAACGCCAATGTCAAGTTTTGCAAGTATCTCCTCACCTTCATTTAACACTTGAGTCTCAAAATCATCACAAACTTTTTGATAGATCTCCTCTATCCTAGCTGGTTGTATTCTGCCATCTTCGACTAAAAGCTCTATAGTTTTTGTAGCAATCGCTCGTCTATAAAGATTAAAATTGCTAACTATTATAGTATTTGGTGTGTCGTCTATGATGATCTCAACACCCAAAAGAGTTTCGAGGGTTTTTATGTTTCTACCCTCTTTACCTATTATGCGACCCTTTAACTCATCACTATTTAAGTGAATTGTATTAGATAACTTCTCAGATGCAAACTCTCCTGCATATCTGCTAGTTGCCTGAGCTAGTATATAGTTAGCTTTTTTACTAGCTTCCAATCTAGCTTCATTTTCATATTTTCTAACAATATGAGCTATATCTGCTCGTAAATTCTCCTCCACCTTATCTAAGAGCATTTTTTTTGCTTCATTTTTAGTCATTCCGGCACAGTTTTCTAGTGCAACTATCATCTCCTCACTTCTTTGCTCATACTTTAGCTTTAGTGAGCCCAAGGACTTTTCATCTCTTTGTAAATCTAGTTTTTTTGCCTTAGTTATGGCATTTTCTTGCTCTAACCTACTCTCTTCACTCTGTTTATATCGTTTGAAATTTAGCTCTTTTTTGCTAAGCTCTTCCTCTTTTTGAGCCAAAGATGCTTTTGCTCTATCTTTAGCACTCTCGTAGAGTTTTTTTGCCTCAATCTCAATCTCTTGGGATTTTAGGTGAGCTTTTTGTAAAAGTAGTTGAGCTTCATTTTCTATGGCTCCAGCTTGTGCTTTTGCCTTTTCCACATATATATCAAAATTTACACTTGTTACTTTTTTAGAGATTAAATACCCTGCAAACCCACTAATTGCGGCGATTGAGCCTCCAACTAGTCCTTCGATTAGCATACTTGTTTCCTATCTTTTTGTAGAGTCCTTTTGTTGTATCAGCATCAGGCGTAACGACGACATCAGAGTCAATATCATAACTATCGCATATTTTATAATCTGCATAACAGAGTTTTGTTTGGGTAAATATTGTAAATGGTCTTTTTTTTAGTGTCGCAAAAAAGCGGTCATACATACCCTTGCCAAAACCTACTCTTTGCATATTTACATCTATACCGACAACAGGTACTATTGCTACATCAATTTTTTTTATTTTTCTATAACTTTGTCCCGCTCCATAAATACCAAAACTTCCTTTATGTAACGGCAACCTGTATGGTACCATTTTAAAACTTTTACCTTCTATAAATGGGGAAAATATTTTACAATTTTTTCTTAAACGATTTATGGTTTTATCTATATTAACTTCAAAATTTAATGAATGATAAATCAAAACATCTCTATTTTTAAGCCCTTTTAGAATTTTTATAAGCTTTGCATTGACCTTTAGATCTCGTACTATCTTATTTTGAGTGGATGATGATTTTAACACTGAAAAACAATTTTGTCTAAAACTTTCTTTTGTAAGAGGCATATAAAATCTTTATTGATATAATATTGTTATTCTATCAACTATAAAATAAATTAGGATTAAAGATGTACAAAAAGGCACTCATTAGCATCTCTTTAGGGACACTAATACTCTTTAGTGGATGCCAAAAAGATAAAAAATCACAAGATACGATTCAAACACAAAAAACGATCAAAGAGGAGTATCTCTTAACATCTATAGATGGAAAAAAATTAGACATCATAAGACAAGAGAATGGTTTTAAACTAAAAGATAGCGATAAAATAGTGCTATTTGATATATATGCGACTTGGTGTCCACCTTGTAGAAGAAGCACTATAATGCTTAGTGCTTTACAAAAAAAGTTCGATAAAGATTTGGTAGTAGTTGGGCTTAGCATAGAAGATGATATGGACGATGAGCGACTAAAAGATTTCTCCAAAGATTTTAAAGCTGATTATTTTTTAACATCATCACCACAAAGAAGTGAACTTATAAAAGATATAGTAAATGAACTAGGAGTTGGTCCAAAACACCCTATACCACTTATGGTGCTATATAAAGATGCAAAACTCATCAACTTCTACAAGGGTTTAGTTTTAGAAGAATTTATACAAAGTGATATCAAAAACTCCCTAGAGGAGAAGTAAATGTTTGGGTTTCTTAAAAAATCTCTTAGCAAAACAGCAGAAGTTATAAAATCGATCGTTCCAACCTCAAAAGAGTCCTATACAAAAGATGAACTAGAGGAGATTTTACTTGAAGCTGATGTTAGCTACGAGCTACTTAGCAAGATACTTAGTTCCATAAAAGATAACAAAATAACAAGAGAAAAACTACGAGAAAAACTACTCTTAAGCCTAGCTGCTACATATGAGCCACAAGAGTACAAGGCACCTTTTGTAGATCTTATCATTGGAGTAAATGGAGCTGGAAAAACAACTACTATAGCAAAACTTGCAAATCTTTACAAAAAGAACAATAAAAAGGTTTTACTAGGAGCGGGAGACACTTTTAGGGCGGCTGCAATTGAGCAAATATCGCTTTGGGCTAAAAAGCTAGATATTCCTCTGGTTTCTACAAAACAAGGACACGATAGCTCAGCTGTTGCTTATGATACTATAACATCTGCCATAGCAAAAGGATTTGACAATGTCATCATAGATACAGCAGGAAGACTCCACACCCAAACAAATCTTGCAAATGAGCTTAAAAAAATTGTTCGTATTTGCGACAAAGCTCATAGTGGTTCACCGCATAGAAAAATCCTCATCATAGATGGAACTCAAGGAAACTCAGCCATAAACCAAGCAAGAGCTTTTCATGAGATGGTTGGAGTTGATGGCATCATCATAACAAAACTAGATGGAAGTGCAAAGGGCGGAAGTATCTTTAGCATAAGTGATGAACTAAAACTTCCTATACTCTACATAGGAGCGGGTGAGGGCATGGAGAACCTCGTGGAGTTTGATAAATATGAGTTTGTAGATACAATTTTAAATGCCATCTACACTAAAGAACAGTAGCTTAAGCACTTTTTAGTTTTTTTTGGTAACGAGGGCTACATAAAAACCCCCTCGCCAAAAAACTCACTCTCTATTTTTGAGTTTAGAGATGAGTATAAAAAACAGCGGTATAAAAAGTATCGCTAAAAATGTAGCACTAATCATCCCGCCAACAACACCTGTACCAATAGAGTGCCTACTAGCAGCTCCGGCACCACTACTAAATACAAGTGGAGAAACCCCAAGTATAAAAGCAAGTGAAGTCATAATAATAGGTCTAAAGCGGATACGAGCTGCTTCTATGGCAGCTTCAATAAGTTTCATTCCCTGTTCTTGTTTTTGCATAGCAAACTCAACTATAAGTATGGCATTTTTAGCGGCGAGTCCTGCAATAACCAGCATTCCAACTTGAAAATATATATCATTTTCCAATCCTCTAAGAGTAGTAGCTACAACTGCACCAAAAACACCAAATGGAACCGCAAGTAAAACAGATATAGGCATTAGCCATCTCTCATATAGAGCCGAGAGTATTAGGTATAAAAATATAATACCAAAAGCAAATGCAACACTACTTGTGCTAGAGATCTGTTTTTCTTGATAAGCAATACCTATCCATCCTATAGAATAACCCTCTGGTAGAACCTCAGCGGTTACCTCCTCTATGGCTTTTAGAGCTTGTCCTGAACTATACCCAGGCGCTGCCATTCCAGATACTTTTGCAGCATTAAAAAGGTTAAAGCGTTCAACTAAGTCTGTACTTATAGTCTCTTTTAGTTTTACGAATGAACTAAGAGCTAAAAGCTCACCACTTTTAGATCTAACATATACATTTTGCAAATCATCTGGATGTTTTCTAAATGATTGATCAGCTTGCATATTGACTTTGTAAGTTCTACCATTTACATTAAAATCATTTACATAGTAGCTTCCAAATGTTGCATTTAAAGTTAGATAAATATCTGCGATACTAACACCTTTTGAGATAGCTTTTTTAGTATCAACATCAACTTGATACTTAGGGTACGAGGCATTTAGTGTCGTTCTCATACCAACTAACTCTTTTCTTTGCGATGCTTTTTCAATGATCTTATTTACATACTTTTGTATCTCATTCATAGAGGCACCCGTTCTACTTTGAACATAAAAGTCAAACCCACCAGCTAGTCCCATACCATTTATAGGTGGTGGCACAACCGCAAAGCTAAAGCCCTCAGTTGTAGCCATAAGCTGTGAGAAGTATTTTCCAACCAAAACATTTGCTTGTTGTGACTCATCTTTTCTCTCATCCCAAGGTTTTAACTTTATGATGGTTGTTGAAGCATTTGTTCTTCTAGCAAAAGTAGTAAAATCTTGCCCAGTAAATTGGATCAAAAATCTAATGTTTTTGGTATCGGGAGATAAAATATCATAGATCTCTTTTGTTGTTTTATCGGTTCTAGCGATAGAAGAAGATGGCGGAACCTGAGTAAATACAAATAGTGTCCCTTTATCTTCAGTTGGTACAAAACCAGTTTTTAGGTGTTTAAAAATATCATAAGCAGCAAAAACAATAGCTCCATAAATAAGAACGGTTATAAAAGAGAACTTAATGGTTGTTTTCACGGTTGCAGAGTAACCTTTTGTTAATGCCCCAAAAAATGAGTTAAACCACTTAAAAAAGTATTTTGGTTCTTTATGAACTGGTTTTAAAAGTGCTGCACAAAGAGCTGGAGTTAGCGTAAGTGCAACAAAGCCAGATATAACTATGGACACAACAATTGTTATGGCAAACTGTCTATACATCTCACCCGTTAAACCGCCCAAAAACGCAACTGGTAAAAAGATGGAGCTAAGCACCAAAACGATGGCAACAATAGCTCCTGAAACCTCTTTCATCGCAACAAAAGTCGCCTCTGATGGTTTTAGTCCCTCTTTTATGTGCCGCTCAACATTTTCTATAACGATGATGGCATCATCAACCACTATACCTATGGCTAAAACTAGCCCAAAAAGAGTTAGCAAGTTTATGGAAAACCCAAGAGCATACATACCAGCAAAAGCCCCTATAATCGAAACCGGAACAGCTAAAATCGGGATAAGTGTTGCTCTGATATTTTGTAAAAATATAAATATAATAATAGTAACTAGTAAAATCGCCTCTATAAATGTTTTAACAACTTCATTGATGGAGATCTTAACAAAGTCAGTAATATCATAAGGTATCTCATAATCTACACCGCTCACAAAAGTTGTTTTGATATTTTTTAGTGTCTTTTTGATGGCATCTGCTGTATCAAGAGCATTTGCACCGCTTTGCAAAAAGATGGCAACAGGAACAGCTGGTTTATTGTTTAGCTTGTTTATCATATCGTAGCTTTGAGCCCCAAGCTCAAGTGTAGCCACATCTTTTAGCTTAAGCGAACTTCCATCTTCATTTGCTCTAATTACAATATCGCTAAATTGTGTTGGATCACTAAATCTATCTTGCGTTTGTAGAGTAAATGTAAACATCTCTTGTGATGAAACAGGCTCAGATGAGAGTTTACCTGCAGCATATTGCTCATTTTGCTCTCTTATGGCACCCACTACATCATTTATAGCTAGTGAATATTTTTTCAGTTTATATGGGTCTATCCAAACTCTCATAGAGTAATCTCTTGCACCAAAGATTAGCGAATCCCCAACACCTGGAACCCTTTTTAAATCATCGACTATATTTATAAGTGCATAGTTAGATAAAAAAGTAGTATCTCTTGAGCCATCAGGTGAAGTTAAGAGTATAAACTGAAGCACATCGGGGGATTTTTCATCAACTCTAATTCCCTGTCTTTGTACCTGTTCTGGCAACTTAGAAAGAGCTGATTGCACACGGTTATTTACATCTATTTTGGCATTATCTGGATTTGTCCCAACCTCAAAAAATACACTAATGCTTATCTCACCATTATCTGATGAAGTTGAGTTCATATAGATCATATTTTTTGCACCATTTATCTGCTCTTCAAGCGGTGCAACAACGGTTTGAGCAAGTGTCTGAGCACTTGCCCCTGGATAGGCGGTTGAGACTGTTATTTGTGGTGGTATGACACGAGGATACTCCGAGACTGGAAGTGCATAAATAGAAACTAGCCCAGCCAAAACAATGATAATAGAAACCACAGAGGCAAAGATGGGTCTTTTTATAAAAAAAGCACTAAACATCTATTTACCCTCTACTATAACAACTTTGGCATTTGGTCTAATTTTAGTTATGTTTGTAGTTGCTACTTTATCGCCATCCTCTACGCCACCTTGAATATATGCCATAGAGTCTTTTACCATTAAAAGGTCTGTTTTATTCATAGTCACTCCACCATCTTTTACAACCCAAAGCATTGCTCCCTCAGCGGTTTTAACAATACTAGCCTGTGGTATAGTAGCAACATGCTCTAACTTCAACCCATCTATTCTAACTTCAGCAAAAGAGCCAATAATTAGCTCATTGTTATGATTTTGAACTTTTGCTCGTAGAAGTAGAGTATCAGTTGATGATTCAACTTTTGGAGCAATATAATCTATGGTAGCTCCGTACTCTTTTGAGCCATTTAGCAAAGTAACATTTGAGCCCATTTTAACATCTTGCATAAACTTACTCACATCATCACTAGGAAGCGAAAACTCCACATAAACTGGGTCATTTGCCGTTATAGTTGTTAGTTTTGTGTTTGGCTCTATGTAAGCTCCAACATCATTTGTTTTAATTCCAGCTATACCACTAATAGGTGCACTTATGGTTGCATAGTTTAGATCTAGCTCTATGTTTTTAAGATTTGCTTGTGACTCCTCTAGTTTTGCTTTTGCACTATCATAAGCAAACAAAAAAGCATCTCTTTGCTCTGTGCTTATAGCCTTTTTATCAAAAAGTACCTCTGCTCTACTCCAATCACTACTAGCTTTGCTTAGTGCTGCTTTTGCATTTGCAACATTAGCCTTAGCAATGCCAAGAGCTGCTAGATACTCATCTTTTTGCAACTCATAAAGCACCTCTCCTTTTTTTACAAAGCTTCCCTCTTCAAACTTTTTAGCTTGTAAATAACCTTTAACCCTAGCTATAACATCAACCTCATTGAAAGGCTTTAATATAGCTGAGTATGTTTTAGAGTAGCTCTGTGTTGCAAAATGCACGGTAGATACTTCTATAGGAAGTGGTGGTGGTGTTTGTGCTGCCGATGGAGCAGCTTTATCTTCACCACACCCTGTAAATAAAAGTGCAGCCGCAAAAAATGGTATAACTCTTTTCATTGTAAAAACTCCTTAATATCTTTTCCACTAAAATATACAACCTCTGCTCTTTTAATCTGAGCATCATTTTGTGCTCTATAATATGCCTTAGTAGCATCATAAACTTCACTTAAAGCCTCCAAATAGGCAACATTATCTAACACTCCATTTTCAAACTTAACCTTAACTAGCTCATAAGTCTCTTTTGAAGCCTCAAGCGTAGCCTTTGCTGCATCTATCTTTTGCAGTGCAATAACTAAAGACTCTTTTGCTAGTCTATAATCAACACTAGCTTTATGCTCTTCGTGTTCTAAGATGTTTTTTTGCGATAAATAAGCTGCATATTTTGACTCATACTCTGATGTTGTAGCACCAAAGTCTAAGATATTCCAGCTAAGATTTAACGATGCTATATTTTGGTTTGTAAGCAAAAAACTGCTCTCTTTATTTTTATCATTAAAGTAGTATTTTGTTTTACTTAAATTATCTTCTAAAAATAGTGTTGGGTAGTTCGCACTTTTTGATGCACTAGCTTCATACATAAGCGACTCTACACTCTTTTTCATAGATGCTATATCTGGCCTTGTCTCTAGTGCATAATCCCCATCTTTTATAGATGAACCAGCATCAATTCTAATATCATCTCTTAAAACCAGATACTCTAGGGCGTGTGTGATTTTTATGAGCTCTAAATCTATCTCATGTTTTGACAAGATGGCATTTTTTACCCTAGAATCTATTTTATCTAGCTCATCTTTTGTAGCACTTCCGGCTTCATAGAAGTTTTTAAGTCTCTCTAGTTCAGCTTCAAGTTGGTTTATTTGAGCCTCTGTCGCCTCTTTGTCCGAAGTGAGCGAGAGATACTCAAAGTATTTTTTAGTAATATCTAGCGAGAGATCATTTTTTAGAGCCTGAAGAGACTCTTTAGATGAATCCACCTCAAGTGCTTTTTGATTATACAAATCTCCTCTTTTTCCACCATCATAAATGATATATCTAAGAGTTGCCTCACCTCCTAGAGTATCTCTTGAGACTGCGGGCGACTCTTTTGATGCATGTGCATATGAAACCCCAAGATCTAGCGTTGGCAGATATGAACTCTTAATGCTATCATATGAGCTTTGCTTAGATTCTATAGTCTTTTTAGATGACTCTACTAGCCTATTTGTGTGTGATAGCTCTACTAGCTCAGGGAGCGAATATGAGTAGAGCATATATGGTACACAACTAAGAAAAATTAGTTTTCTCACATTGATCCCTTATAATGTAATTATGAAAAGTGCGGTATATTAACACAATAACTCTTAAATTTATCTTGCTAGAAAGATATATTTTTGCTACAATATAATAAATAAAATATTGGTAAAAGCATGAGCAGTGAAAAACAAAAAAGTATAGATGAGTTTTACAAAAAAGTAGCATCAAAAGAGGTTGGTGATATTTTTGCACTATCCTATCCCATCGCACTTATCCAAAAGATCATATTTGCTAGTGGAGAAACCTACCTAAAGGAGAACTTTAACCTCATAAACTCTGAGATAGATGTACTCTCACTTTTGCTTATAAATGGTGGTTCTCTAAGCCCTACCCAACTCTATGATTTGACAATATTCTCCTCGGGCGGAATGACAAAAGTTCTAAAAAGATTAGAAGATAGAGATCTGATATATAGAGAAACAAAAGAGTGTGACAAAAGATGTAGTTTAGTTTTTTTAAGCAAAAAAGGCGAAGATCTTGTTAAAAGATCACTTGATGGAGTCTCTAAGGAGTGTGTTAAATACTTTGAAGTTTTAGACAAAAGTGAGCAAGAAAATCTAGCAAAGCTACTCAAAAAAGTACTAAATTCACTAAGTACCAAGATCTAAGTAGCCTCTAGCTTTTATAGCTTTTGCTAAGAGGTCTTGGTTTTTGCTAGAGTCCTCTTTTTGTTCAAGCTGATAGATCATATCCATAACTCTAGTCGATAGAGTTTGCACCATATAATCAACCTCATTTTTTATGGAACTTAGATGCTCTTTATTTGAGCTATCTAACTCTTTTGTTAGAAAACGCAAAGTCTCTTGAGATTTTATGTACTCCACTTTTAGCTTATCTACCTCATCAAAAAGTTCACTAAATTTAGCAACCACTGCCGAAGCATTTTGGCTTTGAGACTCTATCTCATCCATTTTTTTAGAAGATAGTACCATTTGTCTCATTATGGACTCACTATTTTGCTTAATATTTACAAGTCTGCTCTCACCCTCATATAACTTAGTGTTTATACTACTAGCATTTGAGATGATTTTACCAAGCTCCTCACCAAAAGATTCAAGCACAAGCTCTAGCTCATCTTTTGTGTATTTGACAATGTTAGAAGATATTGCAGTGGCACTTTTTGCTATAGCGTCTATGCTAAGTTTTAATTGGGCTAACTCATCTTTAACATCCACTCTATTTTCAAAGGATTTTAGCAACAGTGCTTTGGTTTTAACATAGTGATCTTGCTCTTGATTTTTTAAAAGCTCTATATGTTTATGCACTATGCTATCTAGTTCTGGAAACTCTTTTTTAGTAAAATCTTTTAGCTCTTTTATGATCTCTTTGTACCAACTAGATGCAAAATCAAACTTTTGTAAAATAGCACTTTGGTTAGACATAATCGCCTCTAGTGCCTTTTTGTCATACTTAAAACCATCTTCATTTTCTAAGGTTTTAGTGTTTTTTTGTAGCTCTTTTATAGATGCAACTTGCCCTTGCAGATCTCTTAACTCATCTCTAAACTCAACCAAGCTCTGCTCCAAAAATGCGTAAGCTTCACCTGTTTTGTGTAAAAATTCATTTTGTTTACTTTGTTGTAAAACCACCACAACACCATAAAAAACAATGCCAAGTATCACACTAACTAAACTCTCTTGAATGCTAAAGATCAAGTTTTGCTCATCTGCGTGAAATATAAAATTGAGTAGTCCAAAAACAGTGCCAATGCCAAGTATAATGGGAGCATAGTTTATCTTATTTGACTCTTTAAGTATAAAAACTTGCCTTAAAAAGATAAGCACCATAATGACAATTGCAATAATTAGTAAAATGTTCATAACACTTCTCCAACACTCACAATAATATGTATTCTAGCATACATAATGCTATAATTTTATTATGCAGAGTGATTTTACAAATATGATAGAACCAACACCGATTTTAAAATCAAAAAAATGTCGTTTTTTAGCAATGATATTAACAGTAGCTCTTAGCTGTGGAGTCTATATTGTTGCGATATTTTCATTTTATAGTTTTAAACCACTTATTGCACTATTTATAACCATTTTTGGCTTTATAGCTAGTGGGATTATTCGCTCAAAACTAAGAAATAGCTCTATCCCACAATCCCAACAAGAACTAGCCTATAATGACAAAGCCATCGCCACTTGGTTTGTGGCAAAGGAGTTATGTTTTGGCACTGATTGATCTACTTGGAGTTAGTAAAAACTACGATGCTCAAGTTATACTAAATGAGATAAATTTTCACATAGATGAGGGTGAGAGAGTCGTTATTATCGGTAAAAATGGTAGCGGAAAATCAACTCTTATGAAGATAATAGATGGCTCACTTGAAGTTGGTAGCGGAGAGAGATTTACAAGGCAAAACCTCGAGATAAAAATGCTCTCACAAAAGCCACAGTTTGATGCTGGGCTTAGTGTAAAAGAGGCGATAGAGAGCTCACTTGTGGAGCTTAACCATGCAAAAGCTAGGTATGATGAGATCTCTTTAAAACTAGCTTGTGAGTTTGATAACAAAGCACTGCTAAATGAACAAGAGATGCTAAGTCGCTACCTAGATCATCATAGTGCTTGGAACTTAGATGATAAAATAGCGAGAGTTATTGAGAGTTTTAAACTAAAAGAGTATGAAGACAAACCATTTGACCTTTTAAGTGGCGGGGAGCAAAGACGGGTTGCTCTAGCTTCGCTGCTTTTGCAAAAACCAGATATTTTGCTACTAGATGAGCCAACAAACCACTTAGATGTGTATATGGTTGAGTTTTTAGAAGATCTGCTTTTAAAAGAGCGATTTACCCTTGTTTTTATATCGCACGATAGATACTTCATAGATAAAATTGCAACTAGAAGTATAGAGGTTGAAGATGGAAGTTTAAGGGAGTATAGAGGCGGTTATAGCAACTATTTAACCCAAAAACAGGAGTATCTTCGCACTTTACAAAAACAGCACGAAAATCTACTAGATCTACTAAAACGAGAAAATGAGTGGTTTGCTCGTGGAGTAAAGGCAAGGCTAAAGCGAAATGAGGGGCGAAAAGAGAGGCTTATGGCTCTAAGAGAGGAGGCGAAAACAAACCCTGCTAAGATAAATAAAATGAGTGTAGAACTCCAAAGAGAGGCAAAAAACTTCAATCGTGACAAGAGTGTCAATAAGCAAAAAATGCTATTTGAGATAGATAATCTTTGCATAAAACTAGGCGAAAAAGAGCTTTTAAAAAACTTCACAACAAGGATAGTGCAACGAGACATTATCGCCATAGTTGGTCCAAATGGTAGCGGAAAATCTACTCTTTTAAAAACCCTTCTAGGTCGCATAAAGCCTCATAGCGGCACCATAAAAAAGGGGGAATTTAGCATAGGTTATTTTGATCAGCACCGAGAAATGCTAGATGATGATAAAAATCTCATCGAAACATTTTGCCCACAAGGCGGCGATAGAGTTAGTGTTCGTGGCAGAGATATGCATGTCTATGGCTATCTTAAAAACTTTTTGTTTCCAAAAGAGTACTTAGATAAAAAGATAGGCATACTAAGTGGCGGAGAGAAAAACCGCATTGCACTAGCTTTGCTTTTTGCTAAAAATGTTGATGTGCTCATACTAGATGAGCCAACAAATGATCTTGACATCCCAACCATAAACATCCTAGAGGAGCAGCTTAGCAACTTTAGCGGCGCCATCATACTTGTAAGCCACGATAGATATTTTGTCGATAAGATAGCCAAAAAACTCTTTATATTTAAAGATGATGCCACGATCGAGCAGAGTTACCAACCATATAGCGAGTACCTTGAACTTGAAAAAGAGCTTTTGGAGCTAGATGAGTTAGGCAAAGATCTAACAAAACAAGAGATACAAAAACCAAGAGTAAAAGAGAAAACTCTAAAACTAACATACAAAGAGAAAATCGCCCTTGAAAAACTCCCACTTGAGATAGAAAAACTAGAACTTGAGCTAGATGAGAAAAACAGATGCCTTGGTGATCCTAAATGCTATGAGGAGATTGGCATTGCGAAATTAGCCCAAGAGTTGGCCATTTTGCAACAACTATATGATGCAAAATGCGAAGAACTTCTTGAGATAGAGCTAAAAGAGGAGGAGATAAACTCTTAGTAGAGATTTTTTGAGCTTCTTTAAGCTCCATATATGCTTGAACCCCTGTTGCCAACACACACCTAATCATCAAAAATTATCTGCACTCCATACTCAGGGTGCAGTATAACTTTCTTACTATAAGCAACTCTTTGTGAGGTTGGGTACTTTTTTTTGGACTTAAACTCAAGTTCAATCTCACCATCACTCAAAAGTGCTCTAATCTCTCTATGTTTTAAAAAGTGTCCATATCTACTAAGTGCATTTTGCCAGATTCTAAAAGAGCAAGTAGCATTTGGAGCTAACTCAAAAAGTTCGCCATCTTCGCTTACCCAGTGAGCATTGCTACAAGCATAAAGCTCTACTTTTTTGCCTCTTATCTCTTTTTTTCTAACCTCTATTTGCCCATCATCGCAGTATGGACAACTCCCCAAAGTAGGGAGTTTTATAGTCCGCAAGATCTAACAGCGGCGATGATATCCTCAACAACACTTGGATCTTCAAGAGTTGAAGTATCTTGAGTTATCTCCTCGCATTTTGCGATGGCTCTTAAGATTCTTCTCATAATCTTTCCAGATCTTGTTTTTGGAAGTGCTTTTACAAACACAACATCATCACAAAGTGCGATGTTTCCTATCTCTTTTTTGATGATATTGTTTATGATTTTTACCTCATCAACTTGAGCAGCAACTCCCTCATCACTTTTTAGAGTTATATAAGCAAATATCGACTCGCCTTTGATCTCGTGCGGTTTTCCAACAACTGCAACTTCAGCAACATTTGGGTGTTTTTTGATCGCCGCTTCGATCTCAGCTGTCCCCATTCTATGTCCACTAACATTTATAACATCATCGGTTCTACCTGTTATAGTGATATAACCATCTTCATCATAAAATGCACCATCGCCCGTAAAATAGACACCTTTTCCATCTTTTTTGATGTCACTAAAATATGATTTTACAAACCTATCATCATCACCCCAAATAGTTCTAATCATAGAAGGCCAAGGTCTGCTAACACACATAAAGCCTTTTTCGCCAACTGGTGGTTTTTGTCCATTTTCATCTAAGATCTCAGCCATAATCCCTGGTAGTGGAAGTGTTGCACAAGCTGGTTTTATAGGTGTTGCACCTGGCAGAGCTGAGACTATATGCCCACCATTTTCTGTTTGCCAATAAGTATCGACGATCGGGCATCTTCCTCCACCGATTTGCTCATAGTACCATCTCCAAGCTGGTGGGTCTATTGGCTCACCAACAGTTCCTAGCACTTTTAAGCTAGATAGGTCATATTTTGATGGTTCATCTTCACCCGTTTTATGAAGCACTCTTATAGCTGTTGGAGCAGTATAAAACTGATTTACTTTATACTCCTCAATCATTTTCCAAGGTCTTCCAGCATCTGGGTAAGTTGGAACTCCCTCAAACATTATAGTAGTCGCACCCATCGCAAGTGGTCCATAAACTATGTAAGTGTGCCCAGTGATCCAACCAACATCGGCTGTACACCAATAAGTGTCATTTTCTTTTACATCAAACACCCACTCCATGGTCATTTGAGCCCATAAAATATACCCCGCTTGACTATGTTGAACACCTTTTGGTTTTCCTGTACTTCCTGATGTATATAGTAAAAATAGTGGATCTTCGGAGTCCATAGCTTCTGGTTCACAAACTGCTTTTTGTGATTTTATAAGCTCATTATATGAGTAATCTCTCCCAGCAACCCAAGCAATATCTTCATTATTTCTCTCAACAACCAAAACTTTTTTTACAACATCTATATCTTTTAGTGCATCATCAACGACACTTTTTAACATATATGGCTTATCTTTTCTATAAGCTCCATCAGCAGTTATAACAACTTTAGCTTCAGAATCTAGCACTCTATCTTTTAGAGCTTCAGCTGAGAAACCGCCAAAAACTATTGAGTGAATTGCTCCTATTCTAGCACAAGCAAGCATCGCATATGCAGCTTCAGGGATCATCGGCATATATATAACAACACGATCACCCTTTTTAACTCCAAACTCATTTTTAAGTAGGTTCGCAAATCTATTTACATTGTAGTAAAGCTCTAGGTATGTGATGATCTGCTTATCGCCTCTATCGCCTTCAAAAATGATGGCCGCTTTGTTTTTTCTCTCTTTTAAGTGTCTATCTATACACTGAACTGAAACATTTAGTTTTCCACCCAAAAACCACTTTACAAATGGGTGTTTAGACTCATCTAAAACAGTATGGAATGGCTCCATCCACTCAAGCTTCTCTTTTGCATAATCACCCCAAAAACCCTCATAATCTTCCATCGCTTTTTCTTGGAGCTCGTAGTACTCACACATATTTTTAACTCTAGCATTTTTACTGAGCTCTTTGTTTGGTTTATAAACTTCTTTTTTCATTTGTTCTCCTTAATTTAAGTTTAAATTTTCACTCGCTCTTGCTTTGAGAGAGTAAGGTTTAGATAAATCATTGCAGTCATTATGGCATCGTTTAGTGCATTGTGCACTCCCATATTTGGCACACCACAATTTTGCAAGATTTTATCAAAAGATAAATCAATATTTCCTTGAGGTATCAAAGCAACTGTTTTATCAAAGTAAATCTCAGAAACCTCAATCGTCCTATTTGGCAAAGTGATGCCAAGATACTCTTTTGTGTATCTATTTATCATCGCAATATCAAACTCTAAATAATATCCAACAATATCCCTAGAGCCGATAAAATGCAACAATCTGTAAATACCATCTTGCGGTTCTAGGGCACCATAAAGATCACACGGGCGGATCTTATGCACCGCAACATTTTGTGCTTCAAGCTCTTTTTGGCACTTTAGATATATCTCAAAACTTTGCGAAGCTAAGATTTTATTGCCCTTTATTTTCACCGCCCCAATAGATAATATCTCATCGGTTTTAGTGTTTAAGCCCGTTGTTTCAGTGTCCAAAACTACAATTTCATCACTTCTATCCTCTTCAAATAAAAAATCAAAATCTCTATCTCTAAGCTTAGAGTGGTTAAATGATTTTTTTATATTTCTAAAGATGCTAAACATTATGAAACCATATTTAGATGAAAGTGATAACTTATGAACTTTTTAAACTGATTGACAATTTTAAAGCTATCTTTTAAAAGATCTCTCTCAATCTTATCTAGCTTTGATGGATCAAGCATATTATGCTCATTTGCACCTTTTGCCTCAAGATTTACCTTAAGTGCTATCGCATTTAAGGTATCAAAACTCTCTATAAGCTCAGTTGCAAAATTTTTATCGATAATGCCAATGTTATTTAGCTCCTTTATTCGCTCAATTGTGTTAGTTTGAGTAAGTCTATGCTCAATGCTAAGCATTCTAACACCATGAACAATGGCAAAAATCCCACCTTTTTTTATATCTAGTTTTTTATCTTCAAGTACAAAGCCACTAAATAGCGAAAGCGGAGTCTCAAAGTTAAGTATAACCTTTGCCATATGTGCCAAAAGGTCATCTCTTGATGTAAAGTGTGAAAATAGATACTCTTTTAGATTGCTAAATAACTTAACATCTCCAGCAACAGCTTTAGCATCAAACATTATGCTAAGGTTTGCAAAACCCGCTTCGCTCATATCGAAGATCCACTCTTTTATGTGGCTTTTAAACCCGCTCTCGCTCTGCCTCCAAAACTCATTACTAACCATTATGTTGCCCTTGCACTTCTCATAACCAAACTCAAGCAAAAGTGAGTTTAGCTTTAACATTGGCTCAACAAATAGCTCTTTATCAACTCCATCTTTTATGATTAGTGCATTATCTTGATCGCTCTTTAGAGTCTGCTCCTCTCTTCCTTCACTTCCCATAACAAGCAAAGCACAGCTATCTCTTAAGCTCTCATCAACACAGATGTCAAAGAGTTTTTTGTACACTTTTTCATTAAGAGAAGATATAAGCTTTGAGATGTACCTAACTTTTACCCCTTGACTTCTAAGAAGCACGATTAGGTCTCTAAACTCATCGCCTATCTCTTTTAAGTCCTCTATGGAAGTTGCTCTATCTAGTTTTATGGCTATGAGGTGAGATCTGCTTGTAAAAAAACTAAGTAGATCTAACTGCTCCAAAACTCCAACTATCACACCCTCATCTATAACCGCAACTCTTTTAATAGCTTTTTGAGTCATAATAATCAGAGCATTAAATAAAAAGTCATTTTTATCTATGCTAATTAGCTCTTTTGTAGCAATTTCACCGATGGGATCATGTATGCTTTTTTGCCCTAAAAGAACTTTTTGCTTTAAGTTAGTATCACTAACAATCCCATAACCAGACTCAAACTCAACAATAACAACACTGCTTTTTTGGATATCTGCTTTTTTTATAGACTCATAAATAGACTCGCTCTGCTTTACAATACAAGCATTATGAAGGTAGATGTCGCTAACTTTTGCGATGAGAAAAGGGGTTAGTTCGTTGCCCATTGAGTGGTTTTTTAGCTGTTGATGACGGGTTATGAAATCTTGTAAAAAGTAGCCTTGTATCTGCTTATCTTGCAAAAGATCTAAAAAGTCCTCTTTTTTGATCTCATAACATATAAGATCCTCTTCAACTATAAAATCACTACTACTTTTGTTATAGATGAGTACATCAGCATCGAAGCTATCCCCATCTGAGTATATAGAGATAATCTCATTATCAAGAAGCTCTTTAACAGAGCCTTTTATAATGATATAAAATGCTATAGCACTTATAGTTTTAGATATAAGCATAGTATCTTTTGGATAGTATGCTATATCTATCTTTTTCATAAGGCTATCAAGTGTGATCCTATTTAAAAGCCCAAAAGGGTGAATGGATTCTATAAGCCTTCTTTGATCTGCCAAACTCATAGCTAGTGATCCACCGCTCCATCTGCACCGATACCCGTTTGTGAGCGGATATTTTGTGCTTCAAAAGCTTTGATCTCTTTAGCTGCTCTATCGCTTTTATCGGTGATGGAGAAGAACCAAATAGCCACAAATGCAGCAGTTACAGAAAATAGAGCTGGGTATTGGTATGGAAATATTGCTTTTTCATGATGAAGCACAGCAACCCAAACAGTAGGTCCAAGTATAACTAAAAGTGCCGCAGTTGCAAGTCCAATAGAACCACCAAGCAGTGCTCCTCTAGTTGTTAGTTTTGACCAAAACATCGATAAAAATATTATAGGAAAATTAGCAGATGCTGCGATAGCAAAAGCGAGTCCAACCATAAATGCGATGTTTTGATCTTCAAAAGCTATGCCTAAAAATATAGCCAAAATCCCTAAAACAACAGTTGCCATTTTAGAGATTTTCATCTCCATCATACCATAGGCTTTACCTTTTTTTATAACACTTGCGTACAAATCGTGCGAAATTGCTGAAGCTCCAGCTAGTGTAAGCCCAGAAACAACTGCCAAAATAGTAGCAAATGCAACAGCTGATATAAATCCTAAGAAAAAGTCCCCGCCAACCGCATGAGATAGATGGATAGCTGCCATATTATCTCCACCTAAAATTGGAAAACCACCATCTATCGCCTGTTTTGCAAGGTCAAGATACTCTGGTTTTTGGTAAACCAAAACAATGGCTCCAAAACCTATGATAAATGTCAATATATAAAAATAACCGATGAATCCTGTTGCGAAAAACACCGATTTTCTAGCCTCTTTAGCATCGCTAACTGTAAAAAATCTCATAAGTATATGTGGCAATCCAGCAGTACCAAACATAAGTGCAACCCCAAGCGAGATAGCCGAGATAGGATCAGATACAAGCCCACCAGGAGCCATAATAGCATTTGTCTGTTTTAACTCAACCGCCTTTGCAAATAGTGACTCAAAGTTAAAATTATAGTGAGCCATAACCGCTAGTGCCATAAAGGTAGCACCGCTTAAGAGTAAAAATGCTTTTATGATCTGCACCCAAGTAGTAGCTAACATTCCACCAAATGTTACATAAAGTATCATAAGCACACCAACTATAACAACCGCTATTGTGTACTCTAGTCCAAAAAGCAGCTGTATTAGTTTTCCAGCACCAACCATTTGAGCTATAAGATATAGTATAACTGTTAAGATTGAGCCAAAAGCAGCTAAAGTTCTTATAGGAGTTTGAGCAAGTCTATATGATGCAACATCGGCAAATGTGTATTTTCCAAGGTTTCTAAGTTGCTCTGCAACCATAAAAAGAATGATTGGCCATCCAACTAAAAACCCTATGGAGTATATAAGTCCATCATAACCTTTTGCATAAACCAAAGCAGAGATCCCCAAAAATGATGCCGCACTCATATAATCCCCAGCGATCGCCATACCATTTTGAAAACCTGTTATGCCACCACCTGCGGTGTAGAAATCTTTTGCGGTTTTTGTTCTTCTAGCAGCCCAATATGTAATACCTAGTGTTGCTGCTACAAAGATCAAGAACATAACTATTGCAGATAGATTTAGTGCCTGTTTTTCAACTTCGCCACTAAATGCTTCACCCCCAAATAAAACTCCAAGAGTTCCTAAAAGTAAAAATATAGCTATCCTCATAGATCACCCTTTGCATTCTCTTTTATCTTTTTAGTAAGCTCATCAAACTCACCATTAGCCCTTCTTGTGTAGATACCCGTTAAGATAAAAGCACTAAAAATAACCCCAAGCCCTGCTGGAATACCAACTGTTGTAACCGCATTTTTTGAGAGCGGGATCGCAAAAAGTTCTGGGTCAAATGCAATGATAAGCACAAACCCAAAGTAGATGCTAAGCATAATAGCTGTTAATGTCTTAGCAAAACGGCTTCTTGTTGCTGTTAGCTTTATGTAGTTTGGATCGTTTTTGATCCTATCTATGGTCTCTTGATTCATTTTTTTCCTTTTTAAAAGTTATAATTTACTATAAATCTATACTCATCCCAACCCGTTTTTCCAGTAGCACTTTGTGCATAAGAACGAGGAAAGTTGGCTCTAAATCGTAGATTTAAATCTTTCACATAAGATGGGTTATATATAAAATCACAACCACTCTCAAAAGCATTTCTACTTATGCCATAACCACTTTTTCCATCCATCTCAAAACGAGTGTAGTAACCTATGGAAGTTAAGTCATAACCAAAATCTTTAAAGTTATACCCAAGTGCAACTTTTTTCGCATTTACCCCAGCCATAAACTGATGTCTTGTAACCATTCCTTGAGTATATGCACTCAT
>JACDJC010000789.1_pt1 | contig 32977 bp, 25 predicted proteins | sample 7454191 | NCBI WGS metagenome assembly JACDJC01 (sample SAMN14253291, study PRJNA609438) | sludge metagenome | isolation source: sludge after 25d culture with pyrite and EDTA | collected 2018-12-20
ACGGGTCGCGTCGATCACATCGGCGCCAACCACAAGACTTGTCGCTACCGGCTGCGAAACATGACCGGCGGCACAAAAGAGAGGTCGAAGACGATGGGGCTGTGAGAACAGTCCCGAGGCACGGCGGCACAAGCCCGATCTGCCCACTGCTGTATGCACAACTCGGCGGAGTATATCAGAAAATGCTTGAATAACCAGCGCCCACAGGACGATCACGGATGGTGATACAGCTTGTGATACAGCCCGCCGCGGTCGATCAGTTCGTCGTGGCCGCCGGTTTCCACCACCCGCCCGTTTTCGAACACCAGGATACGGTCGGCCTGCTTCACGGCAGACAGGCGGTGGGCGATGATCAACGTGGTGCGTCCGGCGAGAAACGTGCCCAGCGCCTGGTGCAGGTGCCGTTCGGTATCGGTGTCGAGCGCCGAGGTCGCCTCGTCGAGAATGACGATTCTGGGTTGGGCGACGATCATCCGCGCAATCGCCAGTCGTTGCCGCTGCCCGCCCGACAGCCGCACCCCCTGCCGCCCCACCACCGTATCCAGCCCGTGCGGCAACGCGACGATGGTGTCCTTCAACTGGGCAATCTCCAGCGCCTGCCACAGCATGGCGTCGTCGACCGCGCGGCCCAGCGTCAGGTTGGCGCGCACGCTGTCGTTGAACAATACCGGGTGTTGCAGCACCACGCCGACGTGCTCACGCACCGTTTCCCAGCCGATTTCGCTGACCGCCACCCCACCATAGCTTATCTCTCCGGAACTCACCGGATACAGCCCCAAGAGCGCCTGCACCAGGGTCGACTTGCCGCCGCCCGACGCCCCGACCAGCGCCACTTTTTCGCCTGCGGTCACCGTCAGGCTGACGTCGTCGAGCACGGTCTCGCCATCGGCATAGGCGAAGCTGACGTGATCGAGTGCGATACCGACGCTGGGCTGGCCGGTGAACGGATCGCGCCGCGCCGGATGCTGCGGCTCGCTGTGCAGGCCCAAAAGCGCGTTGATCCGGCCCAGCGCGGCCTGCGCGGCGAACCAGCCGTACTGCATGTTCACCAGCTCCTGCACCGGCGTCATCATGAACCAGAGGTAGCCGAACACCGCCAGCATCTCGCCAATCGACAGATCGGAGAACACCACCATCAGCATCGCCCCGGCGCGAAAGGCATCGAAGCCGGCGAGAAACACAAACATCGACAGCCGGCTCATCGCATCGGACTTCCAGGCGAATGCGGCGGCGTGTCGGCGAATGTCATCGGCCTTGTCGGTGACCCGAGCCAGATAATGCTTTTCGCGGTTCATCGCGCGGATCTGGGTCAGCGCGTCGAGGGTTTCGGCCAACGCGTCCTGAAACGCCTCGAACGCACGGTTCTCGAACTTCTTCAGATCCTTCACCCGCTTGCCGAGCTGGGTGGAAAACAGGATCACCACCGGATTCAACAGCAGGATGAACAACGCCAGCTGCCAGTTCATCCAGAACAGCACCGCCGCCACTCCGACCAGGGTCAGCACCGACACCACCAGCCGCGAAATCGACGACCCGAGAAAGCTGTCGATGGCATTCAGATCGGTGACGAAATGCGAGGTCACCCGCCCCGCGCCGACGGTTTCGAACTCCGACAGCGCAATCCGCGACAGCCGGGCGAGCATCCGCGTCCGGATGCGATACACGACGTCCTTCGCCAGCAGCGAAAACGTCCGCCCCTGCCACACGTTGAGCAGGATCGCCGTCAGCCGCAACGCGAGGGTCAATACCAGGACCGTGCCGATGAACAGCACCGGTCCATGCCAGGCGGTGGGGAACCACGAGCCGATCGCGGCGACCATCCTCCCCGGGCGATCCAGAAGATCCTCGTCGACCATCAGCGGCAGCAGCAGCGGCACCGGCACCGCGGCCACCACCGCCAGCAGGGCAATCAGGTGGGCCTGGAGCAGCCGGCTGCGATAAGTTTTGAGTTCGTCGGCGATGCCGCGCCAGGTCAGCATGGCTGGCTATCCTTACAATGGGCACAAGGCTCAAGAATAAGCGCTGCTGCCTGCAGACGAAAGGCTGGCTGCAGGCAGCAGCGCTTATTTACCGATACAGAACGAGCTGAAAATCTCGCCGAGCAAATCGTCGGCGGTGAATTCTCCGGTGATCTCCGACAATGCCAGCTGTGCCAGGCGCAGTTCCTCGGCAAACAGTTCCAGCTGCGATGCGGATTCGCGCGCCACAGCGAGGTGCCGCGCGCCACGCTCCAGTGCATCGAGATGGCGCGCGCGCGCCATGAACGCGCCCTCGCCCGCTGCCTGCCAGCCCGCCGCTTCGAGCAGTTTGTCGCGCAGCAACTCGATCCCTGCGCCGGTACGTGCCGACAGCCAGACCTCGTCGCCGACAACCCGCGGCAGGTCGGCGCTGAGGTCGATCTTGTTGTGGATCGTCAATCGATTCACGCTCGGCAGCCGTTCGAAGATCGCCGACTCGCGCGCGCTCACGCCGTGGGCCGCATCGACCAGCAGCAAAGCGACGTCGGCTTTTTCCAGCGCCGCCCAGGTGCGGGCAATACCGATCTTTTCCACCGCGTCGTCGGTCTCGCGCAAGCCGGCGGTATCGATGATGTGCAGCGGCACGCCTTCGATCTGGATCGCTTCACGCACCGTATCGCGCGTGGTGCCGGCAATCTCGGTGACGATCGCCGCGTCGAACCCGGCGAGTTGATTGAGCAGGCTCGATTTGCCGACGTTCGGCTGGCCGACCAGCACCACCGTCAGACCTTCGCGCAACAACGCGCCCTGCTTCGCCTGCGCGCGCACCGCGCGGAGGCTGGCGTCGATCGTGTCGAGCCGGCCGAAGGCGTCGGCGTCGCGCAGAAAATCGATTTCTTCCTCGGGAAAATCCAGCGTGGCCTCGACCAGCATCCGCAGCCGGGTCAGCGCTTCGACCAGCTCGCTGATTCGCGCCGAGAAGGCGCCGGAGAGCGAACGCATCGCCGAGCGCGCCGCCTCGCCGGACGCGGCATCGATCAGATCGGCCACCGCCTCGGCCTGGGCCAGATCAAGTTTGCCGTTGAGATACGCGCGCCGCGAGAATTCGCCCGGCTCGGCCAGCCGCGCGCCGAGTGCGACACAACGCTGGAGCACGAGATCGAGCACCACCGGCCCGCCGTGCCCCTGCAGTTCCAGCACCTGTTCACCGGTGAACGAGTGGGGGGCGGAAAAATAGAGCGCGATGCCCTCGTCGAGGAGCGTGCCATCGGCGTCGAGAAAGCGGCTGAACGTAGCGTGGCGTGGCGTGGGCAGACGCCCCAGAATCGCCGTTGCAAGCGGCGCGACGTCCGCACCCGACACCCGCACGATCCCCACCCCGCCGCGTCCAGGCGCGGTGGCGATGGCTGCGATCAGCTCAGGCCTTGCCGGAGGCAGTTTTGCCACCGCCTTCAACCTGTTTGTTGATCGCCCACTGCTGCGCGATCGAGAGAATGTTGTTGGTCACCCAGTACAGCACCAGGCCGGCCGGGAAGAACACGAACATCACGGTGAACGCGACCGGCATGATCATCATGATCTTCGCCTGCATCGGATCCATCGGCTGCGGATTGAGCTTGACCTGAAGGATCGAGGTCACACCCATGATGATCGGCAGGATGAACCAGGGATCGGGCGCAGTCAGGTCGGTGATCCAGCCGAGCCACGGTGCCCCGCGCATTTCAACCGCCGCGAGCAGCACCCAGTACAGCGCAATGAAGACCGGAATTTGCACCAGGATCGGCAGGCAGCCACCGAGTGGATTGATCTTCTCGGTCTTGTACATCTCCGCCATTGCCTGGTGCAGCTTGGCGCGGTCGTCGCCAAAGCTTTCCTTCAGTTGCTGCAGGCGCGGCGTCAGCTTCTTCATCCTGGCCATCGATTTGTAACCGGCGGCCGACAGCGGATACAGCGCCAGCTTCAGAAGAATCGTCAGGATGATGATGGCCCAGCCCCAGTTGCCCACCAGACGCTCGATTCTTTCCAGCGCCCAGAAAATGGGATACGCCAGCGGCTTCAGCCAGCCGTAGTCACGGACCAGATCAAAGCCGGGGGCGGCTTTTTCCAGCGCGGTCTGGATCTGCGGGCCGGCGTACAACGGTACCGTAAAGGTTTTTTGCTGGCCGGGGGCGAGTGTGCCTTCGGCCAGGATCACCCCAGCTGCATACTGGCCGTCGCCCAGCGCCCGCGTGTAGTACTCGCGCTTGACACTGCCTTCGGGCAGCCAGGCCGCGACAAAGTGATGCTGCACCATGCTGACCCAGCCGTTATCGGCAGTCTTGTCGAAATCGGTCTTGCCGTCTTGAATATCCTTGAATGCGACTTTCTGGAATTTCCTGGCATCAGTGTAAAACGCCGGACCGGTGTAAGTGTGCAGGAAGAAGGACGATCCGCGCGGGGCGCCGTCGTAGCGGGTGAACTGATAATACGGGGTCAGGTCGATCGGCTGGCTGCTGCCGTTGATGACGCGAGTCCGGACTGAAATCTCGTAGCTTCCACGCTTGAAGATATAGGTCTTTTCCACCCGCACACCGGTTGCAGGATCGTCCCACACCAGCGGCACTTCGAGCCGCGCCGCGCCGCCGGTCAGTCGATAGGTGCCGGGATTGAGCTGGAATGCACTGCGGTGGGTCGGCAGGTCTTTGCCGACCAGCCCGCTTTGCGCCAGGTAAGGCTGGGTCTGGCTTTCCTCGAACAGCGTGAACACCTGGTTCTTATCTTCGGTTTCCCGGTACGGCAGCAGTTGCAGTTCGCGCAGATCGCCGCCGTTGGCGTCGATGGTAGCACGCAGCACATCGGTGACCACCAGCGCACGCGCACCTTGAGCCAAACCGGATTGAGTCGGCGTGGCCGCGGGTGCGTTCAGCGCCTGGCTCGGGATCGGCGGCGCGCTTGCAGCGGGTACGCCGCTTGCCGTGGGCGCCGTGGGCGGCGGCGCATGCTTGTCCTGCCAAGCTTCCCACAGCAAAAGCAGCGAGAAAGAAAAAACGATAAAAAGAATCAGCCGCTGGTTATCCATGGAACGGAACGCTATCAGTTAGGGGGAAATTCCGATCGGGCAATCGAAGGTTCGCCAGTCGCCTCCGGAGGCCATTTTGCCATGGCACGATGACCTGCCCGGATGAAGGTGCGCGACAGATCGCGCGCCTCGTCACCGGGAAGCGGCCTGGCAATCAGGCGAACGACGAAATCACAGGCGGGCAATTGCGGCAACGTCAACCGGAAGCTTTCGCGCACACAGCGCTTGACGCGGTTACGGTCAACCGCCCGCGGGAGCAGCCGCTTGGCAATGATCATCCCCAGGCGGGCGTGCCCCACCAGGTTGGGACGCGCCATCACCAGCAGATAATCGGTACGGGCACGCTGATTACCGGCAAAAACCCGATCAAAATCGGCCTTGTTGACCAGCCGTGCATCGCGGAGGCGCACGCCACCCGCTTGCTTGGGACGCAGATCGATCAGACAGCCAGACGGGTACGGCCCTTGGCGCGACGTGCATTGATCACCGCGCGGCCAGCCTTGGTTTTCATGCGGGCACGGAAACCGTGGGTGCGCTTGCGCCGAACGGTGGACGGTTGATAGGTGCGTTTCATGCTTTTTCCTTTCTGGCCGGTGCCGACCGTCCAGAGTTATGGGTGGCCGAACACAAAAAATCTGTTGAAAAACCGCTTATTAGACCCGTCCCGCCACGGACGTGTCAAGCAGATCCCGGTGCGCCTGTGGATAACCTTGCCGAAGCAGGGTAAAATCGGTGGTTTGAAACCGATGCTGCTTCGCGCCCCCCACCCCTCGCCTATGGATTCTTTCTGGGACCTTTGTCAGGAACGCTTTCGCGCCAACCTGACCCAGCAGCAGTTCAGCACCTGGATCAGGCCGCTGGTGTTTGACGACGCGGATGGCGACGTGCGGATTCTGGCGCCCAACCATTTCGTGATGGACTGGGTGCGCGAAAAATTCGCCGAACACATCGACGGCTGGGCCGAAGAATTCTACGCGCGCCCGATTTCCATCACCTATGCCCTCGGCAAGAAGCCCGTCGCCCCGCGCCCGCCGACCGCTGCGGTCGGTGCTGTGACGCCGGCTGTTGCCGCACCCGCCAGGGCCGCCGCCCCGGCCCAGGTAGGATTGCGGATCAATCCGGGCTTCAATTTCGATAATTTCGTGTCCGGTCGTGCCAACCAGCTGGCGCGCGCCGCCGCCCTGCAGATCGCCGACAACCCTGGCACGGCCTACAATCCGCTGTTCGTCTACGGCGGTGTGGGACTGGGTAAAACCCACCTGTTGCAGGCAATCGGTAATGCAGTGCGACGAGCCAATCCGGACGCGCGCATCAGTTACATCCACGCCAACGACTACGTTGACGACGTGGTCAAGGCCTATCTCAACAAGCAGTTCGACGATCTCAAACGGCGCTATATGTCGCTCGACCTGCTGCTGATCGACGATATCCAGTTCCTGGCCAAAAAGGATCGCACCCAGGAAGAGTTTTTCTATGTTTTCAACTCACTGATCGAGAACAAGAAACAGATCGTCATTACCTGCGACACCTTTCCCAAGGAGATCAGCGGCCTCGACGACCGCCTGAAATCGCGTTTCGCCTGGGGATTGACGGTCGCGGTCGAGCCACCCGAACTCGAAATGCGCGTCGCCATCCTGCTGGCCAAGGCGCAGACCGAAAACACCCTGCTCGACGAGAATGTCGCCTTCTTCATCGCCAAGCAGGTACGCTCCAACGTCCGTGAACTCGAAGGCGCGCTGAAGCGGGTGATCGCTTTTTCGCGCTTTCACGAAAAACCCATCACCCTGGAACTGGTCAAGGAAGCGTTGCGCGACCTGATCGCTTCGACCTCGCGCATCGTCTCGATCGAGAACATCCAGAAAACCGTCGCCGACTTCTACAAAATCAAGGTCGCCGACATGTTTTCCAAGAAGCGCACCCGCAACCTGGCCCGCCCGCGCCAGATCGCGATGGCGCTGTCCAAGGAATTGACCAACCAGAGCCTGCCGGAAATCGGCGAATCGTTCGGCGGCCGCGACCACACCACGGTCATCCATGCCTGTCGCAAGGTAGCCGAACTACGCGAGACCGATACCGACATCGGTCGTGACTATCTGGTGTTATTACAAAGTCTGACAGGCTGAGGATGAAATGTGGATAAAGCGGGTCGGAGGCGCAAGAGGGAAAAATTCATCCCCACCCGTCCCGGGCTGCCAAGTCTTTATCCACAGCCGAAATAGCGATACAAGTAATTGTTTTAATTTTATAAATAGGCTTATCCCCAGAATTGGGCCGGCTTTATTATGATTCTCAGGAATATATAAATGCTATTAATACAAAGCGAACGCAACGCGCTGCTGGCTGCCCTCACCGCTGTGGTCGGAGTGGTCGAACGACGCCACACTCTGCCGATCCTGTCCAATCTGCTACTGGAAAAGAAGGACGGCAAGCTGACCCTGCTCGCCACCGATCTGGAACTGCAAGTCAGTACCCAGCTGGACAGCGGGGGCGAGGATTTCGCCATCACCATCGCCGCCCGCAAACTGTTCGACATCGTCCGGGCGCTGCCCGACGCGGCCCAGGTCAAGCTCAACAGCAAGGACAATCAGGTTGTGGTCAGCGCCGGCAAGTCGCGCTTTACCCTGCAGACCCTGCCGGCGGCCGACTTTCCGCGAGTGGAAACCGGCGCCGGACTGGGTGAAGCGATCCGCCTGCCGCAAAAAACCCTCAAGCGCCTGCTGCAACTGGTGCAGTTCGCGATGGCAAGCCAGGACATCCGCTATTACCTGAATGGCATGTTGCTGGTGCTGGAAGGCAAGCAGCTTCGGGTGGTGGCCACCGACGGTCATCGTCTGAGCTATGCCGAAACCGAACTCGAAACCGAGGTCGAGGCACGCGAGGTCATCATCCCGCGCAAGACCGTGGTTGAACTCTCCAAGTTGCTGGCTGAGGTGGACGATCCGGTCGAACTACGGATCGGCGCCAACCAGGTCACCATCACCCTGCCCGCCACCGAACTGGTGAGCAAGGTGGTCGACGGCAAATTTCCCGACTACCAGCGGGTGATTCCGCTGAATCAGCCGCGACATCTCAAGGCCGACCGGCAGAATGTGATCCAGGCGCTGCAGCGAGCGGCGATCCTGTCGAACGAAAAATTCCGTGGGGTGCGGCTGGTGATGAGCGAGAACGCCCTCGGCATCGTCTGCAACAACAACGAGCAGGAAGAAGCGGCCGATGAAATCGAAGTCGACTACAACGGCGACCCGCTGGACGTGGGCTTCAACGTCACCTATCTGCTCGACGGCCTGGCCGCGGTCAACAGCGAGGAAGTCACGCTGTCGCTGGGAGACGCCAACAGCAGCATGCTGCTGACCAGCGAAGGCGAGCCTGGTTTCAAGTACGTCGTGATGCCGATGCGAATCTAGGCGTATCGCGTAACCGATTTCATTCAGCAATAAACGACAGGACTGCCTCGCGAGGGGAACGAACATCATGAGCGACAAGCCCGAGAATACGATGCCCGACGACATGAACGGGGGCTACGACGAAGACAGCATCCAGCAGCTGGAAGGTCTGGAGGCGGTGCGCAAGCGCCCCGGCATGTACATCGGCGACACGTCCGACGGGACCGGCCTGCATCACATGGTGTTCGAGGTGCTCGACAACGCGATCGACGAAGCACTGGCCGGCTGGTGCGACGACATCAAGGTGATCATCCATCCCGACAATTCAATCTCGATTTCCGACAACGGGCGCGGCATACCGATCGGCGTCAAGATGGACGACAAGCACGAACCCAAGCGTAGTGCGGCTGAAATCGTCATGACCGTGCTTCACGCCGGCGGTAAGTTCAACCAGAACAGCTACAAGGTGTCGGGTGGTTTGCACGGCGTCGGGGTGTCGTGTGTGAATGGCCTGTCGGAATGGATGAAGCTGACCGTGCGTCGCGATGGCAAGAAATACCAGATGGAATTCAATCGCGGCAAGGTCGTGGACCGCCAGATCGAGATGGTCAACGGGGTCGAGACCTCACCGATGAAAATCGTCGGCGAGAGTCAGACTCGTGGCACCGAAGTCCATTTTCTGGCCGACAACATGATTTTCGGCGACAGCATTGAATTCCATTTCGACATCCTCGCCAAGCGGATGCGCGAACTGTCGTTTCTCAATAACGGCGTCAAGATCGAACTCATCGACCACCGCGACGGCAAGAGCGAAAACTTCGCCCACTCGGGCGGAGTCAAGGGCTTCGTCGAATATATCAGCCGTCTCAAGACTGCGCTGCATCCCAAGGTTTTCAGTGCAATCGGCGAAAAGGACGGGATGACCGTCGAAGTCGCGATGCAATGGAACGACAGCTATTCTGAAGTCGTGCAGTGTTTTACCAACAACATTCCGCAGCGCGACGGCGGCACTCACCTCACCGGCCTGCGCATGGCGATGACCCGGGTGCTCAACAAATACATCGAGGAAAACGAGCTCGCCAAGAAGGCCAAGGTCGAGACCACTGGCGACGACATGCGCGAGGGCCTGACCTGCGTGCTGTCGGTGAAAGTGCCCGAACCCAAGTTTTCGTCGCAGACCAAGGACAAGCTGGTTTCCAGCGAAGTGCAGCCGGTGGTGCAGGAAGTCGTCGGTCAGAAACTCACCGAATTCCTGCTTGAAAATCCCAACGACGCCAAGCTCGTGTGCGCCAAAATTATCGACGCCGCGCGGGCCCGTGAAGCCGCCCGCAAGGCGCGTGAAATCACCCGTCGCAAAGGTGTCATGGATGGTCTTGGCCTGCCGGGCAAGCTGGCCGACTGCCAGGAAAAAGACCCCGCGCTGTGCGAGATCTATCTGGTCGAGGGCGATTCCGCCGGCGGTTCCGCCAAGCAGGGCCGCGACCGCAAGTTTCAGGCGATCCTGCCGCTGAAAGGCAAGATCCTCAACGTCGAACGTGCGCGTTTCGACAAAGTCATCGGCAGCCAGGAAATCGCCACCCTGATCACCGCACTCGGCACCAGCATCGGCAAGGACGACTACAATCCCGACAAGCTGCGCTATCACCGCATCATCATCATGACCGACGCCGACGTCGACGGCGCCCACATCCGCACTCTGCTGTTGACCTTCTTCTATCGGCAGATGCCCGAACTGGTCGAGCGCGGCCACATCTATATCGCCCAGCCGCCGCTGTACAAGGTCAAGCATGGCCGCTCGGAGCGCTATATCAAGGACGAGCACGCGCTGAAGGAACACCTGATGGCCGAAGCGATGAAAGATGCCGAACTGACGCCGATGGACGGCGCGATGCCGATCGCTGGAGAGGCACTGGAAACGCTGGCACGCGAGTATTTTCTTGCCGAGGCCGTCAGCGAGCGACTGGCGCGGCTGCTGCCGCAAGACGTCCTGCAGGCGCTGATGCGGATTCCGCGTCTCAGCCTGGCCGATAGCGGTGCGGCGATGCTGGCGGAAGCGAGCCTGGGGGCGGCGTTGGACCCGCAGAAATTCGAAGTGGCCGCCGAATACCTCGGCGAAACCGACAGCCACCGCCTGCGCATCACCCGTCACGCCCACGGCAACAAGCATGTCAGCTTGCTCGAAGCGGATCTGCTCGACTCCGGCGATTACAACCAGCTGGTCAAGGTCGGCGACCTCCTGCGCGACCTGATCGGCGCGGGCGCCCGGGCTAAGCGCGGTGAGAAGGAAGCTCCGGTGCAAAGTTTCCGCGAGGCGATGGAGTGGTTCCTCGGCGAAGTCAAACGCGGCATGAGCATCCAGCGCTACAAGGGCTTGGGTGAGATGAATCCGGCGCAGCTGTGGGAAACGACCATGGATCCCAAGGTCCGTCGCCTGATGAAGGTGCAGATCGAGGATGCAATTTCAGCCGATCAGATTTTCACCACCCTGATGGGAGACGATGTCGAGCCGCGCCGCCATTTCATCGAAACCAACGCGCTCGGCGTGCGCAACCTGGATGTTTAAGCTGGTGACTTATTGCACACCGTCAGAGTTGCGCGCACGGATCATTACAGTTAGCGCCCGCTGATCTGAGAAAAAGCCCAAGCTCGTCCCGAGCCTTGTATACAGGCAGACGCGCCGAGGTGATGGTCCGCCCGCCCCAATCGGGCGGTGGTTCCGTTCATTTGTCGCTGCTGCCGACCAGTCGTTCCAACGCCCGCATGATCGCCGATGAATCGAGCTCGCTGTCACCGGCGCCCATCAGTGCGTTCATCTGCTGCGCGATCAGTGCTGCACCCGGAAGCGGGGTGGCGGTTTCCTGGGCGTTGTCTATGACGATGGCCATGTCCTTGTGGTGCAGTTTGACCTTGAAACCGGGCTTGTAATTGGAGTCGAGCATGCGCTGGCCGTGGACTTCGAGGATGCGGCTGCCGGCGAAGCCGCCGAGCAGCGCTTCGCGCATCTTGGCCGGGTCGACGCCGTTGCGGCGCGCCAACAGGATTGCTTCGGCGACGCCTTCGAAGGTGAGGCCGACGACCACCTGGTTGCAGCATTTGACGACCTGGCCGGCGCCGTGACCGCCAACGTGGACGATGTTTCGGCCGAGCACCTCGAACAGCGGACGCACCTTGTCGAAGATGGGCGCTTCGCCGCCGACCATGATCGAGAGTGTGCCTTCGCGGGCGGCGACTTCGCCACCCGATACCGGCGCGTCGAGCATGTGGACGCCACGCTCGGCGAGCGCGGCGGCAATGCGGCGGGTGGCGGCCGGCGACACGGTGCTCATGTCGACGATGGTGTGGCCGGGCTTGGCGCCATGCACCATGCCGCGGTCGCCGAGGATGATCTGCTCGACGTCGGTGGTGTCGGAGACGACGGTAAAGCTGATGTCGGCTTCGGCGGCGACTTCGGCCGGGGTGCCCTTGCCGAGCGCGCCGGCGACCAGCATCGGTTCGAGGCGGTCGAAGCGGCGCCCGTAGACGAATAGTTGATGTCCGGCGCGCAGCAGGTTTTCTGCCATCGGGCGCCCCATGATGCCGCTGCCGATGAATCCGATTTTCATGATGCGACCCCTTTGACCACGACCAGCCAGAATGGCAGCGTAACCAATCCGGCCAGGGTTGACCAGCCCATGATCAGGCCCGCCAGGCGGGTGTCGAGTCCAAAGCGGTCGGCCAGCGCGATCACCATCACCATCGTCGGCATCGCCGCTTCCAGTACCCCGGCTTCGCCCGGTTCGCTGAGCCGGCCCGGCCAGGCCAGCGCGACCCCCAGCGCCAGCAGCGGCATCAGTGCCAGCTTGATCGCCAGCGCAATGAAAACGGATTTTTGCGGGCGCAGGTCGTGCCAGGGGATGGTCAGCCCGAGTACGAACAGCATCAGCGGAATGGTCGGGCTACCCGCCCAGCGCGCGGCCTCGACCAGCGGATCGAGCGCCGCGCCGGAAAGATTGACCGCGATTCCGGTCGCGAACCCCCATACCGGCGGCAGTTTCAGCCACATCCGCAGAAACGACGCATGCTCGGTGTGCCGTCCGCAACGAAACGCGATCCACACCCCGATCGACCACACCAGCGGCGTGGTCGCGAGCATGTCGGCGAAGAACGGATAGCGACTGCCGGATTCGCCGTACACCGTGGTGAGGAAGGGATAGCCGAAAAACAGCACGTTGCCGAAGCCGGACGTCAGCATGATTGCACCGCGGGCAGGATTCGACAGACCACGGCCGAGCGGCGTGGCAAACAGCACGAGCGCGGCGAGCCCGAGGCCGAACAGGGTGGCCACGCCGAGAATCAGGGGCAATTGCAGCAGGCTCAGGTCGACGCTGGCCGACGCGCCTGCGGCGAAGAACAGTACGGGTGCGAAGAAATTCAGCACCAGCCGGTTGATTTCGCCGCGCAGACCGACGATCGATACGCCGCTTTGCCAGCGCGGCCAGACGCCGCCGGCGGCGATCAGCAATGACAGGGGCAGCAGCGTTTCAAGCAGCAGTTGCTGCGCGAGATCGGGCGGCATCAAACGGTGAACAGACAGGCAGGGCGCCCATCATACCGCCGCGGTGCGGGGGGCGCGATTGCCGCGGCCGAAATCAGCCGCGCGACCCGAACTCAGGTGCGTGAAGCGGGGGTGTAACGGGGGTCGGCGCGATGCAGGGTGGGACCGGATTCAAGCCACTCCTTGATCCGTAGCGCGTCGCGGGCGCGGCTGTTGTTACCCATTGCGTCGAGCAGGACGATGATGACGTCGCGCTCCGCCACCTGTGCCTGCATCACCAGGCAATGGCCGGCCTCGTTGATGAAGCCGGTCTTGGACAGGCCGATGTGCCAGTCGTCCATCCGCGTCAGGCGGTTGGTGTTGTTGAACGCGACCGTGCGGTAGTGCACCTGCGGCTGACGGCGCTTTTTCTTCACCACTACGCGCTGCTTGCCGAGGCTATAGCTGCCGCTGGTGCTGATCTCGCGGATTTCGGGATAGTTCTGGTAGGCGTAGTCGGCGAGCTTGGCGAGATCGAGCGCGGTCGAGCGGTTCTCGCTCGACAGCCCGGTGGGTTCGACGTATACGGTATTGTGCATCTCCAGCGCGCGCGCCATGCGGTTCATGGTGGCGACGAAGCGTTCCAGCCCACCGGTGTAGGTGCGGCCGAGGGCGTGTGCCGCGCGATTGTCGGATGCGATCAGCGCCAGATGCAGCAACTGGCCGCGCGTATAGCTGGCGCCGATGGCCAGCCGCGAGCCGGTGCCCTTGAGCGTGTCGCGGTCTTCTGCGCTGATGGTGATGCGTTCGTCCAGCGGTTGGGCGGCGTCCATCACCAGCATCGCGGTCATCAGCTTGGTGATTGAAGCAATCGGCGTCTGCATGTTCGGATTTTTTGCCAGCAGCAGCTGGCTGCTGGCCTGGTCGAGCACCAGCACCGACTGCGCATTCAGCTCCGGCATCGCCGCATAGTCGAGGGCAGTTTGCGGCATCGGCATCGCGGCGGCGATCTGCTTGCTGAATTGCAGCGGGGCGCCGCCGTCGAGCGCAAAGGCGCCGCCGTGCGCGCATAGCAGAATCAATCCGGTCAGTGCAGCTTTCATGGACATTTGCTCCAATGAGGGACGATGGGACTGTAACAGCATGGACGAATAACGGACATGCTGATCGAAACTTGAAAACAACAGTTCATGGCGATGCCCCGTTTATTTTGAGCCCCAGATTGACGGTTTAGCAAAATTCATTATATATAGCAACAACATGCGAGAATTTCCGAATAATTTACTCAAGAAATCGGAGCTAACAGCCTGTCTCTGTGCCCCAGGGGTGGTAGCCGAGGCACTTGAGCATCTGCTGCGGGGCGATAGCGCGCAGGCGGAGTTTGTCGCGAGCGTGCGCTTCGACCCCGCGCTGGCCTTGCGTTTGCGGCTGTTGCCTGGCGACTTCAGCCTGCAGCATCCGGATCTGCTGCGGGCGCTGCTGCTCGCCGCGCCTGTCGCAACGGGCGTGGCGCAGGCAGCGTATGCAGCGCGCTGGCGGCAATCGATCGGTGTCGCGCATCTGGCGCACGCGCTGAGCGTGCGCTCGGCCATTGCCGATGCCGACGCCGCCTGGGTCGCGGGGCTCGCTCACAATCTTGCGGATTATCTCGAAACCGCCAGGCCCGGCGCCAATGCCGCCGACTGGCTGAGCGGACTCGATCACGACGGCTGGATCGCCGATGCGGTGCGCTACCACGCCGAACCTCTGACGCTCGGGCGCGCGGCGCATCCGCTGGTCCGGATCGTCCAGCTGGCCTATCAACTCGTGACCCGTGCCGACGCAGTCGACAGCGTCGACGTGCGCGCCGCGCTGGCCACGCTGCAACTGGGAGTCGGCGAAGCGGCCCAGTTGCTGGCCGACAGCCAGACCCAGGCGCGCCAACTGGCACTGCGCTTCGGGCTGGTCGATGCAGCCGCGCCGCCGGCTGCCACATCCGGATTTGACCGGCTCGCCCGCCTGTACGCCGGGCAGGCGGCGCAATCGGCGCTGCACCACCATTTTCGCCACGCCGCTGGCAGCGCCCAGAGTTTTGCCTTGTTGCAGCACAGCCTGCACGCGCTATTCGGGATCGAACACGCCTGCCTGTTCGCGCCAGCGGCCGACGGTTACCTACGCCTGACCGCATTGATTCCCGCCGCCGCCGGCCTGCGGGCGCTGGCGATTCCGCCGGACGACGGCCATTCGGCGCTGACGCGCGCGCTGGCGCGCTGCGCGCCGCAACTGTTCGAGCGCGGCGAGGGTGAAGGCGCGCTGGTCGACGGGCAGATCGCCCGTCTGCTCGGTGTCTCGCGCCTGCTGTGCCAGCCGGTCGCGTTGCGCGACGGCCAGGTCGGGGTGCTGGTGGCGGGCGATGCCGCGGCCGGCCTGGGTGGCTCGTCGCTGTGGCGCTTGACTCTGGTCGAATGCAGCGAGGCGCTGCGGCCCGAGTCGGCGGTGGCGTTGCCGAGCGCGCCGCTACCGGCGGAACCGGCAGCCGTTGCTGTGACCCAGGCCGCGCCGGCAGGGCAACTCGACGCGATCCCGCGCGACCGGGTCCGGCGCGCGGTCCACGAAGTGGCCAACCCGCTCACCATCATGCGCAATTACGTCAACCTGTTGTCCGACCGTCTCGGTTCGGACTCGGCGGTGCAGCGTGACCTCGGCATCATCGGCGACGAGATCGAGCGGGTGGCGCGGATCGTGCGCGGGATCACGCTGGCGGACGAGGCCGCAGCGCCGGCCGCAGCACTCGAACTGACGTCGATCAACAGCATCGTTTCCGAACTGGTGCGGATGGCGCTCGGTACGCTGTTCACCCCCAACAAGGTCAACGTCCAGATCGATCTCGACCCCGACGTGCCGGCACTGCCGCTGCAAAAGGATCTGCTGAAACAGGTTCTGTTCAACCTCGCCAAGAATGCGGTCGAGGCGATGGCCGCCGGCGGCCATCTCAAATTCACCACCCGGCTGATCGATGTCGACGGCCAGCGCGAGGTCGAGATCGACGTGTCCGATACCGGCCCGGGTTTGCCGGAGGCGGTGGCGGCGCAATTGTTCGAGCCGGTGGTCAGCGAGAAAGGCGGCGACCACGCCGGGCTCGGTCTGGCGATCAGCCGCAGCCTGGTCGAGCGCATGCACGGCCGCATCAGTTGCAGCAGCACGCCGCAAGACACCCATTTCGTGATTCGCCTGCCCACCCTGCAACACGGCCAGGCACCGCTCACAACAACACGCTACGGGTCGATGTAATCCGTACCAAAAAAAAAGGAGGAGAGCCCCATGACCGACGAACCCATTGAATTCACCCCGCCACACAGTAGCGTCAGCAGTTTTCCAGCGCGGCCGCGACTGCTGCTGGTCGACGACGAACCGCTGATTCTGGAAGGCCTGGTGCGCCTGCTCGCTGGCCGTGACTACGAGGTGGTGACCGCCGACGGCGGCTGCGAGGCGCTGATCGCCATCGGCAAGCAGCAGTTCGATGTGATCCTGCTCGACCTCGGCATGCCCGACCTCAATGGCGCCGAGGTGCTGCGCTTCGTTGCCGACCGCAGCGCCGACACGCCGGTCATCGTGGTGTCGGGCGACAGCACCATCGACGCCGCAATCCGCGCGTTGCGCGGCGGCGCCGCCGACTTCGTGCGCAAGCCCTACGAACCCGAGGAGCTTCTGCGTCGCATCGACAATACACTGACCCGGCGGCGGCTGGAAAAGGAAAACAACCACATCCTGCAGCGTCTGCAGCACTCGGAAAAATGGCACCGTTTCCTGGTCAACAGCTCGCCGGACTTCATCTATACGCTGGACTGCGACGGCCGCTTCACCTTCGTCAACGACCGCATCGAAAGCCTGCTCGGCTATCGTCGCGAGGAACTGCTGGGCCGGCATTACAGCCTGATCATCCATGAGGACGATATCGCGCGCGCCGAACACGTGTTCAACGAACGCCGCGCCGGCGACCGCAGCGCACGCAACATCGAAATCCATCTCAAGTGCAATCCCGGGGTGCGTCGCCCGCGCCTGATGACCGGCCGCTGCAAGGCGGTCGAGCTGACCGCGACCGGCATGTACGATGAGGAAGCCGGCCCGTTCGAGCGGCAGTTCATCGGCAGCTACGGCGTCGCCAAGGACGTGACCGAGCGCAAGCAGGCCGAGGAAACGGTGCATTACCAGACCTATCATGACCTGCTCACCGGCCTGCCCAACCGCGCCCTGTTCCGCGACCACCTTGGCCTGATGCTGGCGCAGGCCAAGCGCAGCCAGCAGCCGCTGGCGGTGTTGAGCCTCGATCTCGATCACTTCAAGGTGATCAACGATTCGCTCGGCCACACCATCGGCGACGAACTGCTGCTCGCGGTCGGCGCGCGCCTGCGCCAGTGCCTGCGCGAAGGCGACACCCTGGCGCGCCTCGGCGGCGACGAATTCGCGGTGCTGCTGCCGACCCTGGTGACACGCAACGACGTCGAGCACATCTGCCGCAAGATCATCCAGGTGCTGTCGCGGCCGGTCTACGTCAAGAGCCACGAAATCTACATTTCGGTCAGCATCGGCGCCTGCGTCGCACCGGAAGACGGCGACATGATCGACAGCCTGATCCGTCAGGCCGAGATCGCCATGTACCAGGCCAAGTCGCAGGGCCGCAGCCGGCTGCAGTTCTGGGAGTCCGGGATGCAGGCGCCCTATTCCGAGCGGATGCAGATCGAGGCCGATCTGCGCCGCGCACTGGCGCGCAACGAATTCGTGCTGCTGTATCAGCCGCAGGTCGACACCGTCACCGGCGAAGTACGTGGCTTCGAGGCGTTGTTGCGCTGGTGGCATCCGCAGCGCGGTCTGTTGACCCCCGCGGATTTCATCCCGGTGGCTGAGGAATCCGGGGTCATCGTCCCGATCGGCGACTGGGTGTTGCGCGAGGCCAGCGCACAAATGGCCGAATGGCGCAGGAACGGTTTGCCGCCGGTGCGTCTGTCGGTCAACATCTCGGCGCGTCAGCTCGAAAGCCCGGACTTCGTCGACAGCGTGATGCGCGCGGTGCAGGTGTATTCGCTCGACGGCCAGCAGATGGAACTGGAAATCACCGAGAGTCTGTTGATGCGCGACTTTGAAGCCAACGCGATCAAGCTCGGCCGGCTTTCCGCCTCCGGCATTCGTCTCGCCATCGACGACTTTGGCACCGGCTACAGCTCGTTCAAATACCTGTCGCGCTTCCCCATCCACACGCTGAAAATCGACCAGTCCTTCGTCCAGGAACTCGATCGCGAGGAAAACATGTCGATCGTCAACGCGATGATCGCGATGGGCCGCGGGATGAATCTCAACGTCGTCGCCGAAGGGGTCGAAACCGAATCACAGCGCGTCGTGCTGCAGCAGATGCAGTGCCATGAAGTGCAGGGTTTTTATTACAGCGCCCCGCTTTCCGGCCACGAGGCCACCACCCTGCTGGGCCGCCACGCCCGCGGCTTCGATCAGGTGGGACAGCGGGCCGCAGGCTGAGCATTGCGCCTCACGGGCGGCACGCCCGTCGGCCTCTCATCGTTCCTCAAATCCGGATTGGGTCTCGCTGAGGCTCTGCAGGCACGGCGATTACCAGCACCGACGCTTGTTTGGGTAAAATCGGCCGGTTTTTCAGACGCTGCCGATCGAGCCTGTCGCAGCGTCGCCATCAATCGAGGAAAGCCCCATGTCATGCGATTCCATGCCCGCCGACGCTGCCGAACATCGTTGCGATGTGCTGGTGATCGGCGGCGGCCCGGCCGGCTCGACCGCGGCCGCGCTGCTGGCGGAAAAAGGCCATCGTGTGACCCTGCTGGAAAAAGAACGCCACCCCCGCTTCCACATCGGTGAATCCTTGCTGCCCGCCAATCTGCCATTGTTCGACCGGCTCGGGGTGCGCGCCGAGATGGACGCCATCGCCATGGTCAAGTGGGGCGCCGAGTTCATTTCGCCGTGGCATGAGCACCGCCAGAGCTTCGAGTTTGCCGACGCCTGGGACAAGTCGATGCCGTATGCCTTCCAGGTGCGCCGCTCGGAGTTCGACGAAATCCTGATCCGCAACGCCGGCCGCAAGGGTGCCGAGGTGATCGAGGGCTGCCGGGTGCGTGCGGTCGAATTCCTGCCTGGCGGCGCCGGCGTGCGGATCCGGGCCGAGCACGACGACGGCCGTTCCGAGACCTGGCAGGCGCGCTTCATCGTCGACGCCTCGGGACGCGACACCTTTCTCGGCAATCGCTTCAAGGCCAAGCACCGCAACCCGCGCCACAACAGCGCGGCGATGTACGGCCATTTCAGGGGCGCGAAACGCCACCCCGGCAGGATGGAAGGCCACATCAGCATCTTCTGGTTCGAGCACGGCTGGTTCTGGTTCATTCCGCTGGCGGACGGCAGCACCAGCGTTGGCGCGGTGACCTGGCCAAGCTACATGAAAACCCGCAAGCAACCGGTGCGCGAATTCTTTCTCGCCACCCTGGCGCTCTGCCCGGCCTTGATGGAGAGGCTGGAGGATGCCGAATTGCTGGCCGAGGTCGAGGCGACCGGCAATTTTTCCTACGTCTGCGACCGTACCCACGGCGCCAACTATCTGCTGCTGGGCGACGCCTACGCCTTCATCGACCCGGTGTTTTCCTCGGGGGTGATGCTGGCGATGCAGAGCGCCTTCATCGGCGCTGAGGCGGTCGACACCTGTCTGTCGCAGCCGGCCCAAGCCGCCGCGGTGCTGCGCCGCTTCGACCGGATGATGAGGCATGGGCCGAAGGCGTTTTCCTGGTTCATCTATCGGATCACCAACCCGGTGATGCGCGACATCTTCATGGCGCCGCGCAATGTCTTCCGGGTCAAGGAGGCGCTGCTGTCGGTGCTCGCCGGCGATATTTTCGGCACCACCCCGATCTGGCGCTCGCTGCTGGTTTTCAAGGCGATTTACTATCTGGCGTCGCTCGCCAGTCTGCGGCGGACCCTCGTGGCGAAGCGTCAGCGCAAGATCAATATCCGCTACGTCGAGGATACGGAGGGCGCGGCTTGAGCGCAGAAGCGGTCAACGGGGCGATGTGGGTGGAATTCCTGCCGCGTACCCGGCTCGCGGAGCAGGATGCGCACTGGCGGGCGAGTGTCCTCGGTGCTGCCTGCTTCGGCTCGGCGACCGAGCTGCCGGATTTCGACGCGCTGCCGGTGCTTGCGGTGGACATGCCGGTGCTGGCTGGCAGCAGCGACCTGTGTGAAGTCTGGCATTGCGCCGAGCCACTATCCAGCGGCAAATACGGCGACATCCGCTATCGCCAGAGCGAAACCCTGCTGTTCGGCAGCCTGTCGCGTCCCGCGGGCGCCGACCTGCGGGCGCAGACACGGGCCGCGTATGAGGCCATTTTCGAACTGCTCGACCGGCTCGATTACCCGGCCATGCTGCGTTTCTGGAATTACTTTCCGGCGATCAACCAGGAAACCGGCGGGATGGAGCGTTACCGCCAGTTCAATGTCGGCCGCCAGGACGCCTTCCTCGCTCATGAGCGTGCGATCAGCGGCAACGTACCGGCCGCCTGCGCGCTGGGATCGGTCTCGGGGGCGCTGAATATCGCGTTTCTGGCGCTGCGCGGCGAGGTCGTCGCCATCGAGAACCCGCGCCAGCTCAGCGCGTATCACTATCCCGGTGAATATGGTCCGCGCAGCCCGATTTTTTCGCGCGCCGGGCTGGCGCGGCTGGGCGGCCGCGACGTCGTGTTCGTCTCCGGAACCGCGAGCATCGTCGGCCACCAGACCCTGCACCACGGCGACGTTGTCGCGCAGGCGCGCGAATCGATGACCAACATCGCCGCGGTGATCGAGGCGGCCGCTGCGCGTTCCGGCACGCGCTTGCAGCTCGACACGCTGTGCTACAAGGTCTACCTGCGCGACCCCGCCGACCTGGCGCGGGTGCGTCAGGAAATCGAGCGCTTCGTCGCGGCGTCGGTGCAGGCCGTGTATTTGCAGGCCGACGTCTGCCGGGCCGATCTGCTGGTCGAAATCGAGGCCTCGGGCGGGCATGTCACGGAATTCCATTGAATGTCACGCGCCATGAATCGTCGCCTTGAGCTGCTTGCCGTCGCCGTCCTGCTATTGCAGACGGTGTTGCCGAATCCGGCCCGGGCGGCGGAGCGGCCGTTGTGGGAACTCGGTATCGGTTTGAGCGGGCTGTCGTTTCCGGATTATCGCGGCGCCGACCAGTCCGACGTCTACGCCTTGCCGTTCCCGTATCTGGTTTACCGCGGCACGTTTCTCAAGGCCGACCGGCAGGGCATTCGCGGGGTCTTCTTCGACAGCGAGCGGATCGAACTCAATCTCAGCGTCGGCGCGTCGCTGCCGGTCAGCAGCGACGCCAACCGGGCGCGCCGCGGCATGCCCGACCTGGAGCCGACGGTCGAAGTTGGCCCGTCGCTGGACCTCAAGCTGTGGCACACCGCCGACCGGCGCTACCGCCTCGACCTGCGGCTGCCGCTGCGCACCGCGGTGACGGTGAAAGGCGGCGTCGACGATGTCGGCTGGGTGTTTTCGCCGCGACTCAATCTCGACATCGCCGACGTCGCCGGGCTCCCCGGCTGGAACCTGGGGCTGCTGGCCGGCCCGCTGTATGGCTCGGCGCAGAACCATGATTATTTCTATTCGGTCGCGCCGCAATATGCCACCGCCGAGCGCCCGGCGTTCGACGCCGACGGCGGCTATGCCGGCAGCCAGTTGATGCTGGCGCTGTCGAAACGCTACCCGAACTACTGGATCGGCGCGTTTGCGCGCTGGGACAGCCTCGACGGCGCGGTGTTTGCCGACAGCCCGCTGGTGCGGCGCAACCGCTATTTCGCCGCCGGGGTCGGAGTCGCCTGGATTTTGGGCACCTCATCCACCCGGGTCGAGGCCGCCGAGTGAGCATCGATCGGGCTTACCGGCCTAGGCGCGGGCTGCACCGGCTCTACGAAACCATCGCGCAGGGAGTCGGTCTGGGGCTGCTCGGGGCGATGTCGCTGACTTGGTCGCTGGCCTCGGTGCCGCTCTATTACCTGCTGCCGAAGCGTTGGGGGGAGCCGCTTGGCCGCTGGGTCATCACCCGCGGTTTTCGCCAGTATCTCGGCGCGCTCACGCTGATCGGCGCGTGTCGCTTCGATCTCAGCGAGCTCGACGCGCTGCGCCGCGACGGCCCGCTGGTGATCGCCCCCAATCATCCGGGTCTGCTCGACGCGGTTATGGTCATTTCGCGCCTGCCCAACCTCGCCTGCATCATGAAAGCCGAGATCGTCGACAATCTGTTTCTCGGCGCCGGCGCCCGTCTCGCCGGCTACATTCGTAACGACGCCCAGCTGAGCATGATCAAGCAATCGGTCGCCGAGCTTAAAAGCGGCAGCCACCTGCTGATCTTCCCAGAAGGCACCCGCACCACCCGCTGGCCGGTCAACCCCTGCAAGGGCACCGCCGCGCTGATCGCCAGCCGCGCCAGGGTGCCGATCCAGACCGTGTTGATCGAGACCGATTCGGCCTATCTGAGCAAGGGCTGGCCGCTGTTCCGCCGTCCGGCCCTGCCCATCCACTACCGTGTCCGGCTCGGTCGCCGCTTCGAACCACCGGCCAAAGCGGGCGCGTCGACCGCAGAACTGGAACGTTATTTCATCGACGCGTTGCGCGATGCACCACGCTTCCTGCCGCCCGAGGCGCCGCAGGCCGAGCAATCCAGCGCCGCACAGGCCGGCTGATGGAGGCGTCCGCCAGCCACCTGGTGCTGATTCCCAGCTACAACCCGGGGCCTCAGGTCTACGCGACTGTGCGCGCCGCGCGCGCGCAGTGGGCGCCGGTGTGGGTGGTGGTGGACGGCAGCACCGACGGCAGCGCGGCCGAACTGCAGGCGATGGCGGCAAACGACCCCCAGTTGCGGGTGCTGGTGCTGCCGCACAACCGCGGCAAGGGCGCGGCGGTGCTGCACGGTCTCGATCTGGCCGCAGCAGCGGGTTTCAGCCACGTACTGACGATGGACTCCGACGGCCAGCATCCGGCCGATCTCATCCCGAGCTTCATCGCGGCCTCGCGCAGCAACCCGCAGGCGATGATCCTCGGCAAGCCGGTGTTCGACGCCGACGCGCCCGCGCTGCGGGTGCAGGGGCGCAAGATCTCCAACGGCTGGGCGAATCTGGAAACCCTGTGGGCGGGGATCGGCGATTCGCTGTACGGTTTTCGGGTCTACCCGATCGAGCCGCTGCGCCGGGTAATGCGCGGCCAGCGCTGGATGCGCCGGTTCGACTTCGATCCCGAAGCGGTGGTGCGGCTGTGCTGGCGCGGCGTGCGCCCGATCAACCTGCCCGCGCCGGTGAAATATCTGGCTGCCGACGCCGGCGGCGTGTCCCACTTCAACTACCTGCGCGACAACGCCCTGCTCAGCTGGATGCACCTGCGGCTGATGCTGGGCTTCCTGCTACGTTTACCGCTGCTGCTGTGGCGGCGCCTGAATCTCGACCGGTCAAATCCTCACTCATGAAAAATCCTGACTCATCCCGCCACGCCGTGCATGCTCCGCATCCGCCGCTCACCGGCTATTACGCCAGCGAACAGGAGCGGCGCGGTTTCGTCGGCAAGCTGTTCGACAGCACCGCCACCGATTACGACCGCATCGACCGCCTGCTGGCGCTCGGCAGCGGCCCCTGGTATCGCAATCAGGCGTTGCAGCGGGGCGGGCTGAAGCCGGGCATGCGGCTCGTCGACGTCGGCGTCGGCACCGGCCTGGTGGCGCGCGAAGCGGTGAAGCTGGTGGGCGATCCCGCGCTGGTGGTCGGGGTCGATCCCAGTGCCGGGATGATGGCGTGCGCGGATCTGCCAGGGGTCCAGCTGATCGAGGGGCGGGCCGAAGCAATTCCATTTCCCGATGCCAGTTTCGATTTTCTCAGCATGGGCTACGCGCTGCGCCACATCGGCGACCTGTCGGCCGCCTTCGCCGAGTTCCAGCGCGTCCTCAAGCCGGGTGGCCGGTTGTGCCTGCTTGAAATCACCAAACCGGAACGGGCCTGGAGCCAGCTCCTGCTCAAAACCTATATGCGCGGGATCGTTCCGGTGCTGGCGCGGCTGATCGGCAGCAGCGCCGAGTCGGCCCGGCTGTGGCGCTATTACTGGGACACCATCGAGGCGTGTGTGCCGCCGAGCGGGGTGATCGATACGCTGGTCGCGGCAGGCTTCATCGACGTGAAACGCCACATCGAAACCCGGGCCTTGTCGATCCTCGGCGAGTACCAGGCGATGAAGCCGGGCTGAGTTGCCCGCTGCCGGTGGCGGTCATCGGCGCGCCGGGACCGCAACCCCCATTTTCGGCAGCCAGCGCCGCAGCCCCGGCGTGGTGATCACCGTGCTGAAAATCGCCATCAGCACCAGCATGGTGAACACCTGCTGCGAAATCACGCCGAGGTCGAAGCCGACGTTGATGACGATGAGTTCCATCAGCGCGCGGGTGTTCATCATGATGCCGATCACCCGGCCTTCATGCGGCGACATTCCGGCCCAGCGGGCGGCGGCGTAGCTGGCGCCGAATTTTCCCGCGGTGGCCAGCACGATCAGCAGCAGACACCAGCTCCAGGCGGCGGAATCGAGCTCGCCGATCTCGGTGCGCAGGCCGGTATAGGTGAAGAAGATGGGCAGGAAGAAGACCATCACGAAGTGGCCGATGCGTTCCTTCCAGGCTTCGATCAGCGGGTGTTCGTCGTGCAGGATGACGCCCATCATGAAGCCGCCGAAGATCGCGAAGATGCCGATCTGATAGGTGGCCATTGCCGAGATGAAGATGCCCGCAAGCAGGATGCCGAGCAGGTTGTGGCTGAGCATGCCTGGGCCGGATTTCTCACCGACGGGTGACGGTATCGTCTGACTTGTGCGGATGATTCGCTTCATCAGCGGCCGCACGACAAACCACCAGACGAGGAAAAACACGCCGACCAGCGCCAGCTTGACGGTGAAGATGGCGGCACTGAATTCGGCCAGGGTGAGCGCGGTGATGAGCGCGAGCAGCAGCCAGCCGATGACGTCGTTGATCGCCGCGGCGCTGATCGCGATGACCCCGATCGGCAGGCGGGTGATTCCGAATTCCATCATGATGCGGCCGAGGATCGGCAGCGCGGTGATCGAAAAAGCGGTGGCGATGAACAGTGCCGAGGCGAACGGATCGACGCCGGGTGACAGCAGCGGTGCGCTGAGGTAGCCGAAACCGAAGCCGAGCACGAACGGCCCGACCATGCTCGCGCTGCTGATCGCAGCGACCGCACGGCGATTATTGCGCGCGGCCAGGTGGGCGAAGTCGAATTCGAGGCCGATCTGGAACATCAGCAGAACCAGGCCAATCTGCGACAGCATCTGCATCGGCGCCGCGGGCGTCGAGTGAAAAACCGTCTGGAACACGTCAGGCGCGAGCAGGCCGAACAGCGACGGGCCAAGCAGGATCCCGACGATGATTTCACCCACCGCGGGCGACTGGCCGACGCGCTGCGCCAGCACGCCGCCGAGGCGGGCGGCCAGCACGATCAGCGTCAATTGCAACAGCGTGAAAAACAGCAGGGCTTCGGTTTGATGGACAGCAAGCGCCTGCGGCGCAGCGAGTGCAGATGCGCTCAAATCATGCCCCCGTTGACTGAAATGATCTGGCCGCTGAGGTAGCTCGCCTGCTCCGAGGCGAGAAAGCTCACGATATTTGCCACTTCGTCCGGTCGCCCGGCGCGCTTCATCGGCACCATGGCTTCGATCGCCCTGGCATCGAACACACCGTCGATCATGTCGGTCTGGATGATCCCCGGCGCCACCGCGTTGACCGTGATGCCACGGCTGGCAAGTTCCAGCGACAGCGATTTGGTCGCGGCGTGCAGCGCGCCCTTGGCGGCAGCATAGTTGACCTGGCCGCGGTTGCCGGTGATCCCGGCAATCGAGGTGATGTTGATCACCCGTCCCCAGCGGCTGCGGATCATCGCCATCGTCAGCGGCTGGGTGACGTTGAAAAATCCGTTGAGCGACACGTCCAGCACTCCGTGCCACTGCGCCGCGCTCATCCCGGGGAAAACCGCATCGTCGTGAATCCCGGCGTTGTTCACCAGCACCTGGATCGGCGCGTCGGCGACCAGCGCTTCCAGTACTGCGCGGCTGGCGTCGCCGTCGGTGACGTCGAAGGCGATCGCTTCGGCGTGCCCGCCGTCATGACTGATTTCATCGGCCAGCGCCCGGGCGCGGTCCAGATTCCGGTTGGCGTGGATGTAAACGTAACAGCCATCGGCGGCCAGACGGCGGCAGATCGCCGAGCCGATGCCGCCGCTGCCGCCGGTGACCAGCGCGCGCTTCATTTCGATGCCCCCAGTTTGTCGGCATCCAGCATCACCGCGGCACGACCGCGCAACAGCAGACGGTCGCCGGCAGCAATGCTGAAGCCGTAAAGAATGGTGTTGTCGTCGCCGGACAAGCGCTCGGCGTCGATGCTCAGATCGGCGGCGATGTCATCCAGTCGCGCGACATAAAAATCAACGCTGCGCACGCTCGCTAGATAACCGGCACGCGGCGCGCTGTCGGCCGCGGCGAGCAACGCGCCGTGTGCGGCCATCGCCTGCGCCGCGTATTCAATGCCGCAGGCCGCGCCCAGGCGATCATGGGCACGCAGCGGATTGTCAATGTCGTGATGGCTGCTCGCGGTGCAACGGATGTGCTGGGCGTCCCAGGCGGTGACGGCATCGAGCACGCACATGCCGCCCTGGTGCGGCAGGTGGGCGAGCAGCCAGGCATGGTCCAGCCTCATGCCAGCGCCGCCGCAATTTCCCTGAAGCTGTTCAAGCCGGCCTCAAGATTTTCGATGATTTCACTGGCCAGTTCATCCGGTTCCGGCAGCTTGTCCAGATCGGCCAGGCTTTTATCCTTCAGCCAGAAGATATCCAGACTGGTTTTGTCGCGCGCGATGATTTGCGCATAGCTGAATTTGCGCCAACGGCCCTCCGGGTTCGTGGCCTCGTGCCAGTCTTCTTGACGTTCGTGGCGATTGACCGGGTTGTAGCACGTCATGAACGCCTGCAAATCCTCGAAGCGCAACGGCTTCTTTTTCAGCGTGTGGTGGATGTTGGTGCGGTAATCGTAATACCAGACGTCCTTTGTCCACGGCGTTTTGCTCGCCTCGCGGTTATCGAAAAACAGCACATTCGCCTTTACCCCGTTGGCGTAGAAAATACCCGTCGGCAGGCGCAAAATCGTGTGCAGCTCGGTGGTTTCCAGCAGTTTCCTGCGCACGGTTTCACCTGCACCGCCCTCAAACAACACGTTATCCGGCACCACCACTGCCGCGCGCCCCGTGGTTTTCAGCATGGTGCGGATGTGCTGCACAAAATTGAGCTGCTTGTTGGACGTCGTCGCCCAGAAATCCTGGCGGTTATAAGTCAGGTCGTCTCGTTCCTGTTCGCCTTCCTCATTGGTAAAGCTCATCGCGCTTTTTTTGCCGAACGGCGGATTGGCCAGTACGTAGTCGAAGCGTTTGCCGCTGTCAGCCACCAGCGCGTCATTGGGCGACACCATACTGTCGCCATCGATCTCGCCGATGTTGTGCAGGAACATATTCATCAACGCCAGGCGGCGCGTGCCCGCCACGATCTCGTTGCCGTTAAACGTTTCGTGCTTGAGGAAGGCCTTCTGCGTCTTGTCCATCGCGTGCGCCGCCACCAGAAAATCGTAGGCCGCCAAAAAGAAACCGCCCGTGCCGCAGGCCGGGTCGGCAATGGTCTTGCCCGGCTCCGGCCGCACGCATTCCACCATCGCGCGAATCAGGGCGCGCGGTGTGAAATATTGCCCCGCGCCGGACTTGGTATCTTCCGCATTACGTTCCAGCAAGCCCTCGTAGATGTCACCCTTCACATCCGCGCCCATCGTCACCCACTGCGTTTCGTTCACCATGTCGATCAGGCGATACAGCTTGGCCGGGTCCTGAATCTTGTTCTGCGCCTTGGTGAAAATCTGCCCCAGCATCCCCGGTTTATTACCCAGTTCGCGCAGCAGTGTCACGTAATGCACTTCCAGTTCCGCGCCGCGCCTGGGCTTGAGGCTTTGCCAGTCGTATTCAGCGGGAATGCCTACCTTGCGGTTGTAAGGCGGCTGGCTGTATTCATCCGCCATTTTCAGAAAAATCAGGTAAGTGAGCTGCTCCAGATAATCGCCATAGCCCACGCCGTCGTCGCGCAACGTGGTGCAGAAACTCCAGACTTTGGAAACGATGGATGCGGTTGCGTTCATGTTGTAATCACTCAATCAGCTAACTTCTAAACCGAGCTCCGGAAGTATGGCTCCGAGCTCTGGAGGTGTGAGCATCAAGCTCCGGAGGTATCCAGATCGCCCAACGCCTTATTACCCTCACTATTACCCTTACTAGAGGGTAATTACCCGCACTATTTTCTATGCGCCGGATAACCGCCGAAAAATGCGGAAAGACACTCAACATTATGTTTATTGCAACAATGTTGCACTTGGTTTTATGCGCCTTCTATACGCCTCGGCGGATAGAAGGCGTATTGCCCTATCCATTATCCTGACAGAGCGTAATTACCTCTTCTTCCACCTTGCCGCAGGCCCACGGCCCTGGCATTCGACAGCGCCTGCTACCTGCTGGGCCTGCAACACCCGGCGTACCATTTCCCGACTCACCCCCGGGCAAGCCTGCTCCACCTGTGAAATCGTAAATTCGCCAGGGAAACGATTGATCGCCGCCAACACCCAATCCGTCTTCGACCCACGCGGCGCCTTCACCTCGCCCACCCGCTCGGCAAATTCCCGGTAGGCCATCTTGAAAATAGAGAGTACATAGTTGATGTAAGGCCAGGGATCGTGCTTACCCTCATGCCACCCCTGAGAGCTTTGCTCCAGCGTCTCGTAATAACGCTCTTTGTTTTCTTCGATCAGGCGCTCAAGACTGATGTAGCGCCCCATCTCATATCCCATTTGATAGCACTGAAGCAAAAGCGAAAGCCTCGACACGCGCCCGTTGCCATCACGGAACGGGTGTATGCACAGAAAATCCAGATTGAATGCGGCCATCGCAATCAGCGGATGCATCCAGCGCTCGTCCAGACAGTGCAGCCAATCGACAACCAGTTCTGCCATTGCGGCAGGTGTGTCCGCCGCAGAAACGGGATGGAAGCGCACCCGCTCGCGCCCATCCGGATAGCGCTCGATGATGTCGCCATCCTTTTCCTTGTACTTCCCCGCATCCCAGATTTGCCCGCGCGCCAGTCGGTGCAACTCGCACAGCGTCTCTTCGCTTACCGGCATGCGCGCAGCGCCCTCATGGATGAGTTTCACGGCATCGCGATACCCGCGTACTTCCTCTTCGTCGCGATCGCGAAACAACGGCTTGGGCGCAACCAACACATCGCGTACCCGCGACGGATCAAGCGACACCCCCTCGATGCGATTAGAGGACACCGCGCTCTCGATCAGCGCATGCTCGCGCAATGTCTTCAGCCGCTGCGGAGACTGCTGCGTATAAAGCTCCTGCTTGCCGCGAAATTCGCCAAGGTCGGCCAGATACCAGGAAGTGCCAGCGGGGATGGACATATTTTTTGCTGCGAAAAGACGCAAGGTGTTCATGTTGTCGCCCTCCTTGTCTTGGTGGTGGTCGCCTCACGCTCCGCCTGGATGCGCGCCAGCAGCGCGGCAGCGGGTTCATCGTTGGCATCCTGCGCGACGAGCTGGCCGGAGAAGGCTTTTTTCAGGATGGACTGGCGCAGGGCTTCGGCTTGTTGCAGGGCGGTGGTGAGGGTTTGGTCGAGTTGGTCGGTCTCTGAAAATTTGGATTCAAGTGCTTTCAGAATTTGCGCCTGCTCATCAATTGAACAGACAGGTATTGCCATTCTGACCAGCTTCTCTCTCGTCAGGTGTTTGATAGTCGTCCCAGTAAACATCTTTTCTAACCTTCGATTTGAGGCACATAACTCGAAGTACATTTGTACAAAAGACGAATTTATGGAATCGGTAAAACGAACTCGGTGCAATGCTTTTTGAATTTGCATATCCCGGCGAAACTCTTTTCGCCATACTGCACTACGACCTGGTTCACCGCCTTCACAGATGACCAAGTCACCATCTACCAAACCATATCGGACGTACTCGGATTCCTCAAATTTCATTTCAAGCAAATCATCAAGGGCAAATCGCCCCCATCGCACATTGATGTTCCTCAGATACGGCTTTAGCTCCCCTTTGTTTTTTTCCTTATCCAGCATTTTTCCAAGAATGGCTTCTAGGCAAACATCTCCCATAGAAAACCACGCCCACCCCTCCGGTAATTCAGGCAACCCCACCAGTTCTTCGGCGGTGAGCGGCGGCAGGGATTTCGGGGCTTTGGGTTTTAAATCCCCCCTACCCCCCTTTTTCAAAGGTGGGATAGAGGCGATGGAAGCTGCGCTGATTGTCTTCCCCCTTTGTAAAAGGGGGATTGAGGGGGATTTGCTTTGCTCCCATTGCTGGAGTTGTTGCTGGTAGCGTTGCGCGCGCTCGGTCTGGATGCGCGCCAGCAGGGCGGCGGCGGATTCCAGTTTGTCCCGGTTCTGCTCGCGCCACGCTCGCGTGAGCTTGCCTTCGAAAGCGTGTTTCAGCAGCGCCTGGCGATACACCTTGAGCTGTGCGCGGGCGGTCTTCAGGTTTTCGATGCCCTTGTCCAGTTCGGAAAACAGTTCCTTGATTTTGGCGACGATGCGCTGTTGTTCGTTGAGTGGGGCTAGGTTCACTGGTATCTGCTTCATTGCAGATTGAGTGAGCTTTAACCGTGTCGTGCCATTCGCATAACCTCGGTAATCCGTTTGATTAAGTGCGTAGAGAAGATAACGATTTGAGCAAAGACCTTCTTTGCCTTTAAGAACATGGGCATGGTTGTTTACCCAGCACTTACCTGATACCAAATAGGCTTTTTCTTTTGTCCAATCAAAGAAAGGTGCGCCATCTTCACCAAGAAGAACGTACTCGCCATCTTGGCGATAGTCATCAATCCATCCAACTTGACCCGTTGCGCCGTAGTAAGGATATGGGCCGTGTCGTTTAGCACGTTCTGAGGAATTCACTGGCTCTCGAAGATTGTCGTGAATCTCTGCTACATCTTCCAAGGCCAGGGACACCCAACCAGTTGGTAAGTTTCTTTCCGCTAACTTCACGCCGCCATCCTGTCATTCCATCGGCGCAAAACTGCGAAACTGCAAATCCCCCCTAGCCCCCCTTTTTCGGAGGGGGGGACTGGGTAGCTGTTTGTACTGCCGGTGATCAGTGCGCTGGTGTTTGTCTTCCCCCTTTGAAAAAGGGGGGCTGAGGGGGATTTCTTCATTTCCGCTCCCTCACCACTTGATCAATCACCGCCAGCACCGCATCTGTCTCCAATAAAACTTGCCGGTTATCGAACCGCAACACTTTCAGGCCGATGCCAACCAGCGCAGCATCGCGTGCTTGATCTTTGGCCTGATGCTCGGTTTCAAAATGTTGGCAGCCATCAAGCTCAACAACGAGCTTCGCAGCAGGGCAGTAAAAATCCACAATGAACGACAGCAATGGCTTTTGCCGATAGAACTGCACGCCTTGTATTTGTTTTCGACGCAGCTTGTGCCACAAAGCTTGCTCGGCATCGGTCATGTTGGTTCTGAGCATGCGGGAGTACTCTTTAAGCCTTGGGTTGTATCGCTCCATTAAATCCCCCTCGGTCCCCCTTTTGCAAAGGGGGAAGACAAACAATGCCGCAGCTATTCCACCACCAGGTTTTGTTCCCCGCTTTGAAAAAGGGGGGCTACGGGGGATTCTCACGCCACCAACACTTCATTCAATTCATGCAGCAGCGAATCCATTCGCGCGCCGAACAGCTGATGCATCCTGCCCAGTCCGCCCTGCCCGTCGAACGGCGACATGTCCAGATCGTCGCGTTCGATGTGGAAGGAGCTGGCGACGTGGTCGCGCACCATGCGCAGCCAGTCCATTTGTTCTTCGTTGAATTTTTCGCCGCCGCCGCTGTGGTGTTTGAGTACCCAGTTCTGGAAGTTGCGGCGTACGGTGTCGTCGAAGCTGGCGAGCGTGGCGTCCATGCCGCACACGCGGCGGATCAGGGCGACCAGTGCGGTGAGTTCGCTGACGGGCTGCGCGCCCTGGTAGGCGTCGAGCTGGCGGTAGGCTTGCCACACGCGTAGCGGGGCGAGCCTGGGTTTGTCGGCCTTGAGTTTGTCCAGCACCTGGCGGATGAGGCCGAAGCTGAGTTCGCGTCTGCGGTAAGGCTGGCTGAAGAAGATGGTGAGGGCTTCGATGTTGTCCTGATGGGTTCTCAGATATTCGGCGAATTCGTCGGTGAGCGCCTGCGCGTTGTGGGCGGCGTCTTTGTCCCATTCGGCGCGCAATACGCTATCGAGGTTGTCGTGGTCGAGAGTTTGTTCTTTGTCGCGGCGGATGCTGTCGATGAGTTCGATCAGCTCACCGTTCAGCGCGCTGGCGGCTTCGCTCACCAGTTGCTGCTGTGCCTCGTCGCGCCTGGCATCGCCGGGGTCGCTGCCGATGGGTTGCCCGGCCAGCGCCAGCGCGCGGGCTTCGATGTTGTCGGCATCGATGGCACCGAATAGCTTGCCGACGAGCCGGGTCAGTTCGACACCGCCGGCCGCTTCGCGGATGCGCCGCTGGTCGTCGTCATCGAGTTGCTTGTTGAGCCGTGCCAGCCGCCCGGCGAGCGAGCTTACGGTGTCTTCATCGCTTGCCCCCATCATCACGCTCATCGCCAGGTCTTTGAGCGGCACGGTGGGCTTGGTGATGAGTGGCTGGCTGGCGGTTTTCAATGAGCGCGTGACGCCGATGGCATCGACGATGACGTAATGCGTCTTGGCGCTGACGGCGGAGGGGGTGACTTTTCTCAGGTCGTCCAGGTCCAGCGTGCGCGTGCCGCGGCCTTTCATCTGCTCGAAGTAGTTGCGGCTTTTTACGTCGCGCATGAACAGCAGGCATTCCAGAGGCTTCACGTCGGTGCCGGTGGCGATCATGTCGACGGTGACGGCGATGCGCGGGTAATAGGCGTTGCGAAAATCCGCCAGCACCGATTTGG
>JACDJC010000791.1_pt1 | contig 32916 bp, 23 predicted proteins | sample 7454191 | NCBI WGS metagenome assembly JACDJC01 (sample SAMN14253291, study PRJNA609438) | sludge metagenome | isolation source: sludge after 25d culture with pyrite and EDTA | collected 2018-12-20
CATCGCTCTTTCCCGGAGGAACAAATGTAATTTCAAACCCTTCCCTTTCGAGGACTTTCACGGATTCGATAACAGAAGGATGCTCTACCGCCGAAATGATGATATGCCGGCCTTTGGATTTTACGGCTCTGGCCGCTCCGATCAGCGCCATATTATTTGCCTCTGTGCCGCCACTGGTAAAAATTATCTCCTTTGACATACACCCCAGCCGGGCAGCGATTAAATCCCTTGATTCTTCAAGTTTAATTTTTGCGGCCTGACCGAAGCGGTGAATACTTGATGGATTTCCCCAGTTGGATTTTGTCCATTCGAGCATTGCGTTTAGAACAATTTTTTCGACCGGCGTAGTCGCGCTGTAATCCAGATATACTTCCATAAAATTTTTAACCATTTTTTTTTATGTTGTCATCAGTCTCTTCCGGACGTAAATTCTAACTGTTAACTGATTAACAACCTCTTTTAAACTTTTTGCTTTGATTTTTTATTGCATTGACATTCTATTTTTTTAAATCAACAAAGGCGGCAAAATGAAAAAGCTTCTTTTTCTCATTCTGGTCTTTTTTTGGTTTACTCCCTCAAACGGCGCGTTTGAACCCAAAGGGTACGGCACAAATTACACCGGCAGCGGTATGACCGGTATTGCGTCATCGGACATCGCCTTCGATGTTTTTTTGAATCCGGCGAAACTTTCTCTGACACAGACTGCATCATTCGATTTATTCTACCGTAATTTTTACGGCATCAGTGGACTGAATCAGATTACACTCGGCTCATCATTTAAAGTTCTAAATGTTCCGGTTGGCTTCGGAATCAACCGATTTGGCAATTCTCTATATGCTGAAACCGAAACCCGGGTCGCGCTGGCTAAAGAATTTGCCGACGCCATCTCGATCGGCGTCAGCCTGAACTGGTACCACCTGGATATCGACAATTATGGTCAGGCCCAATCATTGGGCTTCGATATCTCCGGATTTTATCAAATTAGCCGCCAATTTACTGCCGCTTTCATCGTCTCAAATCTGAATGAACCGGAAATCGGCCAGGCCCGGGAAAAACTGCCATCCTGTTTTAGTTTCGGCTTGAGCTACAACCCGACCAATGAACTTAATCTAAATATTGATCTCGTAAAAGACAATGAGTTTGACTTTGATTATCGTTTTGGTTTACATTACAACTTATTCCAGTCAGTTCAACTACTGACCGGATTCAGACAGGTTGTCCATAGTTATTCGGGCGGCATCCTGATGAAGAAGAATCACATAAACATTGGTTACGCGCTTGAATATCACCCGGAACTTGGAAGCAGCAACACAATCAGTTTTGGTTATGAATTGTAAATCGTTATTATATATCCTTTTATTTATATCCCCATCGATTATCTCAGCGCAGAACAATTATGACCGTGAACTTTCTGCCAACAAATCCAAACTGGTCCATATTAAACAGGAAATCCAAAATTTAAGAAATCAAATCTCCAAATCCAAAATTGAAGAATCTTCCATAACCAGTCAGATCCAATTGATTGATAAGGAAGTGGCTCTTATTTCACAGGCAAAAGGCCTTCTCGAGATACAGCGGCGTATTATTGACAATCAGATCTCGGCAACAAACAGACAAATAAAATCAACTCAAGCGCAACTTGCTGAATCAAAGAAACTATATGCCGAGAGAATGGTGTATTTTTATAAATACGGGAAAATCCGAAACATTGAGCTCATTCTGACTTCAGCGTCATTGAATCAGGCGCTCATCCGTTACCGGTACCTTAAACTGATTGCCGAACAGGATGAACGGACCCTGGCGAGCATTGAAAGAAAAAAACGGCAAATCGAGAATCTAAAAAATAAATTAAATGAAGATCTCGAGCACATGAAACTGACCATTCGGGCAAAGGAAAAGGAAGAATCTCACTATCTCAGCCGTAAATCCGAAAAAGCCGTCTTTCTGAAAAAAATCCGCTGGAATCAATCGCTCTATCAGAAGCAGCTCGACACGAAAGAGCAGGAACGGCAGCAATTGAATTCCTTCATCCTGGCACTGGAGCGTCAACGACGTCTCAAGGAAAACAATAAAACCGCGGATGATATCCCTGAAATGGATTTTGATGATTTTGGTAAAGCAAAAGGTCGGCTTCCCTGGCCGGTTAAGGGAAAAATATTAACGAAATATGGAAAACAGCGGGATCCATATTTAAAAACATATGTCAATAACACGGGAATTGAAATTGAAAGTGCACTGGGAACACCCGTAAGATGTGTTTTTACTGGCGTTGTAAGAATGATTACCTATATGTCCGGTTACGGTAATACGGTGATAATTGATCATGGCAATGGTTATTACACCGTCTATTCGCATCTTGATGAAATTTATGTTGAAAAGGGGGATGTTCTTCAAACCGGCCAGACACTGGCAACCGTCGGTGATTCAGGATCGTTATCCGGTACTAAACTGCATTTTGAGATTTATGGAAAACAGATTACTTATAACCCTGAATCGTGGCTGCAATAATAATCTAAAAACGTTTCCTTCTTCCGTCCCGAACGGATTGATCACCGCTATGAATCGAACACTGTTCTTTCGGTTTATAGCTGGCATTAAATAACTCTTCATAACGTTCCGGACAATACGGACCCGCCAGTTGTTTACTTTCATTGCAGATCTCAAGCCGGATAACACCCGGGGCCTCGGCAAAACTTCCCCGTGTAAATTGAACCGAATCATACACCGACTTCATAAATTCACCCCAGAATGGCAGAGCCGCAACCGCTCCGGTCATTTTTTTCCCTAAGGTCAGCTTGAAATCATCAAGACCAACCCATACACCGGCTACGATATCCGGCGTAAATCCAACAAACCAGGCATTTGTATTGTCATTGGTGGTTCCTGTTTTTCCTCCGGCCGGAACATAAAAATTGTAATCCCTGCGGACGCCATATCCTGTACCCCGCCTTATTACATCCTGCAGCATATCGTTCATTATATATACGGTTTCCGGGGATAGAACTTCTTTTCTTTCGGTTTTAGCCTGATAAATAGTATTTCCGTTTTTGTCTTCGATTTTGAGAATTGAAATCGGAGTAACATGAACACCGTTATTGGCAAACGTACCATAAGCTGAGATCAGCTCAAGTGGTATCACATCTGAACTTCCCAGCGCGAGGGAAGAAAAAGCCCTGATATCAGTGGTAATTCCCATACGGTGCGCGTACTGTGCCACCAGAGCCGGCGTTATATCCGCAATCAAACGGACGGCCACCAGGTTAACGGAGCGGTATAACGCTTCCCTGATCGTCATCAAACCGCTGACAGTCCCTTCATAATTTTCGGGAGTCCAGCGCGTGCCGTCGGGGTTAATTTCAACTGTAGGCTGGTTCAGATACTCGTCCGCCGGGGTATAACCATTATCAATGGCGGCTGTGTACAAAAATGGTTTGAACGCCGAACCCGGCTGCCGTTTTGCCTGAGTAACCCGATTAAATTTTGATTTTTCAAAATCCCTGCCGCCCACCATAGCCAGAATTTGTCCGGTATGAGGATTAATGGCGGTAAAAGCGATTTGCATGGTTGTCAATTCGTTAAAGGCGGAGTCGGTCATCGTCTTCCGCATTTCATCAAATGCAGATTGATTTCTTACCCGTTCCTGAAGGCCATCTATATGTTTAATTATCGCCTCTTCCATTAATTTCTGCATGCGGATATTAAGGGATGTATAAACACGCAAACCGTCTTCATAGACATTAACATTGAGTGAATCCTGAAGCATATTTAACTGACGCCGGATATACTCTGTAAAATAAGGCGCCATTTTCATTTCGTGAGGATCGTTTAGAGTCATGTTCAAAGGAATTTCTTTCAGACTATCAAATTCCGCCTGGGTCAGATTTCCATTATCCATGATGGTACTCAACACAACATTCCGCCTCTGGAGAGCGCGTTCCGGGTGCCGTATCGGTGAATACCGGGTCGGTCCTTTCAACAATCCAATCAACAGAGCGGACTCTTCAACATTCAGCTCTTCGACATTTTTGTCAAAATATCTGCGCGCCGCGGCCTGAATACCAAAAGCGTTATTTCCGAATGAGTTAATATTCAGGTACATCTCGATGATTTCATTCTTGGAATATGAACGCTCGATCTGTATTGCCGTCATCGCTTCTTTTAGTTTTCGAGCCCAGGTCTGTTCAAGTCCGAAATACAGGTTTCTTGCCAACTGCATAGTAATCGTACTCGCGCCCTGCTTAAATCCCATATGAGCGATATCAACTGCAACCGCCCTCAGAATGCCGGCGAAATTTATTCCCCAGTGTGAATAAAAATCACGATCTTCCGTTGAAAGCAGCGCATCAAGTACGGGCTCCGGAATTTTATCGAAGGGTGTATATGTTCGGTTATAGGTAAAGAATGAATGAATGACTTCACCATCAGACGAATAGACCTGACTCGCTATGGCAGGATCGATTCTTTCAAGTTTTGTAAGAGAAGGCAAATCATTGCTCAGATAGTATAAATATCCGATTCCACCTAATATAAACAGGGCAAGTATTCCGGCCAGAATCAGCGTTTTCTTTTTTGAGCCATTGTTTTGCCTTGCTGTGGCAGTCATTGAAGATTGGTTCTGATTTTTCATTATTTTAGTCACTATTTGTGTACCGCGTTTTTTTCTCTTCATAAGACAGGAACTTTTTTATTTTAAATTTACTTTAACAGGCGATCTATACAAAAAAATATTTATTCAAAGAGTTGTTATAATTTTTGAACTTAATTAATTAAATTTTTCAAATCAAGGTATATTCCCTGTAAAGAGATCAATTAAATCTTGTTATTTCAGTTATTAACCCATAAATTTAGCGACTTATTATGAAAAAAATTATCTACATAACAACAGCCGTCATTTTATCATTAACAGTCATTGGCTGTACTTCATCAAGAAAGCTGGTTCCCGCGGATGCTAATACGGAAACAGTCTCGTTAAAAGCGCGCGACCACTATCTGCAGGGCTTGTTTCTTCAGATGGAAGAACGCTTTGATGAAGCATTTGTTCAATTTGATCAGGCGCTCTTGTATGATTCAACCTCCGCGACCATTCACAACAGCCTTGCCTATACGCGAATGAAACTTGGTAATTACGATACTGCCCTCTATTATCTTGAGAAAGCAGCCAGGCTTGATTCACTAAACGAAGAAACCCTGCAGTTAAAAGCGGAATGTTATTTCAGGTTGAAGCAGGATGACCAGGCCGTCACCACTTATAAAAAACTGCTCAGATTAGATCCATATAACGAGGATGCCCGTAATTTTTTGCTTTTTCTTTATGAAAAGAATCAGGACGAGATGGCAAAGGCCGAACTTTACGAACAACTGATAGATTTGTATGGCAGTGACAGAAAAATCCTTGAGCAGATCGCAAACATATATTTAAGAAATATGCAGCACGATAAAGCGATTTATTATTATAATGAGATCTTAAAATCAGATTCAACAGATGCGGGAATCTGGTATATGCTCGGCAGAATTGAAGAGAATCGGCAAGATTTTGATAAGGCCCGAGATTATTACAGTAAAGCGGTCACTTATAAAACTGATTTTATCGACGCGATAGAACATCTTGCCATGCTTTACCGGCGGGAACAGGAATGGCAAAAAGTCATTGATCTTTATCAGCCGCTTTTTAAAAGAGACTCCACAGATCTTTCATCAAGAATTATGATCGCCGAATCTAAATTTTATCTTGAAGATCTTGATGAAGCGAAGAAACTCTTATTACCGGTTATCAATAGTCCCGGGATACCCTGGGGCGCCTTTGATATTATCGGCCGCATTGAACTGAATGAAAAAAACTACCACGCCGCAATCGGATATTTCAGCAAAATCATTAAAGGTGACAGAAAGAATCGTTTCGGCTGGCTTTATCTGGGATTCACTTACAGCGACATGGACAGCCTGAATAAGGCCGCGCAGATCTATTCCGATGCCATTAAAGAACTCCCGGAAGACGCTTCATTGTGGACCTTTTATGGTATCACTCTTCAGGAATTAGAAAAATACAGAGAAGCTATACCTCCATTGCAAAAAGCGCTTGAACTTGAACCAATGAATTTTAATGCTTTATCGACCCTGCCGGTGGTATATGAATCGCTAAAAATGTACGCTCAGTCAGACAGTATTTATGAGGAGGGTTTGAAACGATTCCCGGGTAATCATCTTTTGCTCAATAATTACGGTTACAGCTTATCCGAAAGAAATATCCGCATGGATGAAGCTCTTGCCATGGCAAAGAAAGCGATTGAAGCTCAACCGGATAATCCTGCCTATCTGGATACCGTAGGATGGATATATTATAAGCTGGGGAATCTTGAAGAAGCGGCCAGGAATATTGAAAGATCCGTTCAGGTAAGGGAAACTTCTTCGGTAGTGCTGGATCATCTCGGAGATATTTACTATGAAATGGGAAAGTTGATTGACGCGAATATCCTTTGGGAAAAAGCGCTCGAGCTTGAACCTGACAACGAAAACGTTAAATCTAAACTGGATAAAAAGAAATAATGTATAAATTTTTAGTATTAACGGCTACTATATTCGCCGTTGGATGTTCCTCGGTACAAACCAATATAAAACCAGATCTTAATAAGATTACATACAGAGAATTACTGCAAAACAATGTCTCCTGGCAAAATTCAATCATCTCTTTATCGGGAGAAACACGCATCACTCTGGATTCTCCTCAGTATTCGGGTAATTTTTCCGCGCGTATCGCGCAGACCGGAAGTGATTCGCTTCTAATCGCCGTAACCGGGCCGTTCGGGATGAATCTAGGAAAAGTTTTTCTGGCTAAAAATCGATTTGTTTTTTATAATCAGGTAATGAACCAATTTTATACCGGTTCGAAAATTGATTTTGAAGGGCGTAATTTTTTACAGTTCCCGCTCGAGATCACTGAATTACAGTCTGTATTTGTCGCGCAGGATAAATTTGACGTTCTTGAAAAGAAATTGTTTGAAATTCGCGACAATGCCTACTATCTGGAGGCGGCCAATGGCGAAGCGGCTTACCATATTTGGTTTGACGCCAAAACCTATCTGATCAGAAGAGTTGAGTTTTTCCAGGAAGGACAACTTATATATTATAAAGAATATGATAAATTCAACAGAATTAATAATACTTATTTTCCGATGGCAATTAACTTTGTAAGACCGGATGAAAAACAGGGGATATCTATCTATTTTTCCAGTCTTGACATCAACAAACCTGTTGATCATAAACTATTTGACATTAAAATATCTGATAATGCCAGTCAGATAGACCTTTCACTTGAGAACTAAGGAAACCGGGAATTTATATGGATTTATCGATCGTCATCCCCTTATATAACGAAGTAGATTCATTAGCATTGCTGACTGAAGGTATTGTCTCCCAGATCAATAGCCTGGCTAAAAAATTTGAGATTATATTTATTGATGACGGCAGCTCAGACGGTTCTTTTGATGAGCTGGTGAAATTAAAAAAAGAGTATCCTGAAATCAGAATTATCCGGTTCCGAAAAAATTACGGAAAAAGCGCCGCGCTCTCCGAGGGATTTAAAAGAGCCAACGGTGAAATTGTGATTACGATGGATGCAGACCTTCAGGATGATCCGGCCGAGATTCCCAAACTTATTGAAGAAATTGAGAGCGGGCTTGATCTTGTCTCCGGATGGAAAAAAAGGCGACATGATCCGATAACCAAAACGATCCCGTCAAAATTTTTTAATGCAACTACGCGGCTAATTACCGGGATAAAAATTCATGATTTTAACTGCGGTTTGAAAGCATACCGTAACGATGTCATAAAATCGATTCCTGTATATGGTGAGCTTCACCGGTATTTACCCGTTCTGGCTCATTGGCAGGGATTCCGGGTCGGAGAAATCATCGTCACGCATCACCCGAGAAAATTTGGAAAAACCAAATTTGGAATCAGCCGGTTTTTTAACGGTTTTTTTGATCTGCTTACGGTTATGTTTATTACCCGTTTCCGGCAAAAACCACTGCATTTGTTTGGTTTTTTCGGACTTGTCTCAATGTTCATCGGTTTATTAATCTCATTGTATCTGACCATTCTTTGGTTTCAGGGAAACAGTATCGGTCAGCGCCCGCTCTTGTTCCTTGGTGTTTTGATGTTGATTGTGGGTGTCCAGTCGTTTTCTTTAGGGCTGATCGGTGAGATGCTGACCAGCACGCGGGACGACTCCATCGACTATTCTATCAAACAGGAGATAAACTAACCTTCTAACCGAGATAACACTTTCATGGCTGATACACCTTACCGATTTTTCTCTGTTCTTATTCCTTCGTATAATCGCGCTGATGAGATTTTTGAATTGCTCGAATCATTCAGGCATATTGACTTTTCCCCAGATCAATTCGAATTAATTATTGCTGATGACGGTTCTACCGACCGCACACGGGAAATTGTTGATTCCTTTACGCGGAACACGGCTTATTCACTTAAATACGTCAGCCAGAAAAATCAGGGCCCCGGAGCCGCGAGAAATTTGGCTGTTAAAAACGCCAAAGGCGATTTCTTTATATTTATTGATTCTGATGTGACTGTTCCGGGCAGCTGGCTTAAGAATATCGCTGAAATTGTTAATAGCGAGAATGCTGATGCTTTTGGCGGACCCGACACTTATCGTGATGATTTCCCGGCATTGCTTAAAGCGATCGATTATTCTATGACTTCGTTTATCACCACAGGCGGTCTTCGTGGGCGAAAGGGTAAAAAACTGGCGAAATTTTATCCCAGGTCATTTAATATGGGGATCAGCCGTTTGTTGTGGGACAAAATAGGCGGATTTGGATCATTAAGGCATGGGCAGGATATCGAATTCAGTCATCGGATCATCAAAAGCGGAGCGAAGGTGGTTTTCATCGAAGACGCGCCTGTTTACCACAAACGGCGCACGAATCTCCGCCGTTTTTACAGACAGGTTTTCAATTGGGGTGTCGCCCGGATTAATTTATATAAAATAGACGCAACGATGCTGGAGCCGCTCCACGCTTTACCGGCCGCCGGCACTTTTATATCGGCTTTGGTTTTGATCAGCGCCCCCTTCTTGCTGATTTCAAGATTATTTTTAGTGGCGGGTGTTTTTTCTGGCGCGCTCATTCTTCTTTTTTCGATGATCGACGCGGCGCGTAAATATCGTTCGCTTGCTCCCGCGTTTCTTTTACCGCTGGTCATGCCGGCTCAGATTTACGGATATGGACTTGGATTTATCTATAATTATATCCGCCGCGTTTGGTTCGGGAAAGAAGAAAAAACCGGATTCAAAAAAAATTATTACAAATGACCTGCATTTGTTAATTTAGATCAGAAATTATCACCTCCGGCAAAATTAAATTCCAGACAAGGAGATTTTATGGCTAAGGGAAGAAAAAAACAAAAACAGCCACCTCTCGCTAAAAAGGCAAACAAAAGATTTAAATTGTCTGACCGGAACCAGGACTTTGTGTTTATCGTTCTGATCACTATTTTTCTGATATTTATGTTAAAACCGCTTGTGATAGACGGTCTGAGTCCTCAGGGCGTGGATGTCATCGCTTCCGTTGGTCAAACCCATCAATTAACCGAATTTGCCGAAAAAACCGGCGAGAAGGCATTATGGAATCCTTTTATTTTTTCAGGAATGCCGACGTATCACCGTTCCAATCCTGTCGCGTTTTCGGTTGACAATCTCCTGAACATACTCAGCAGAATTTTTAACACCGTATTTATATATTACTTATTCGCGGCGCTTGGGTCATACCTGCTTTTCCGGTATCTGAAAATGTCCCCTCTGATCAGTCTTGCCGCCACATTAATTTTCATTCTCATGCCGCATTATAAATCGCTTTATCTTGAAGGCCATTTTACAAAGTTCAGAGCGCTCATGTTACTTCCCTGGGTGACCTTAACGTTTCTGCATTTTCTGGATAAAAGAAATTTTCTTTCGGCTGCTTTGTTTGCCCTCGCGTTTGGTACTCAGATACGCACACAACACTATCAGATCGTATTTTATACCGGCCTTATGGTTTTTGCAATTGGCATTTATCCCTTTATAAAGGACTTAATGGAAAAGAAATATACTCTTTTCCTGAAATCTGCCGGTCTATTGACCGCCGCAATCGTACTGAGCATTACCATGTCCGCGCAACCGTTGTTTTTGGCCAAAGAATATCTTCCCTATTCAAAACGCGGGAAAACAACGATTTCGCTCAATGAAACGACAAAAAAATCAAATTCAGATGGCGTCACCCTGGAATATGCCACACAGTGGTCAACCCAACCTTCTGAAATTCTCACCTGGATTGTACCGAGATTTTATGGTGGTATGTCGGGTGAGCAATATACAGGCAACGCCGTACCGCAATTACGTAATCGAACGGTCCCGGGATATTGGGGTTCTATGCCGTTCACCCAGAGTTACGAGTATATGGGGGTGCTAAGCATTTTGCTCGCTTTCCTTGGATTATTCGCCTACAGGAAAAACCGGATGATTGTGAGTCTTTCATTTTTCGCCCTGTTTCTTGTTCTGCTTTCTTTCGGGCGGCATTTCCAATCCTTTTACAGTATCTTCTACTATGATGTCCCGTTTTTTAATAAATTTCGCGCCCCGATGATGAGTGTTACAGTAACTATGTTCATAATGAGTTTTCTCGCCGCCTTTGGATTAAAGTATTTGTCGGAAATAGATATTACTGGTGATAATCTAAAAAAACATAAAAATTTATTGTTGATTCTTGGCGGATTTTTTGGCCTCGGCATCGTAATGTGGCTCGCCGGTCAGATGATGAGTTTTGTTAAACCCGGTGAGACATACGAACCGCAAATCCTGGCCATGATAACATCCATCAGAAAGGAATTTTTTACACAGGATCTGATTAGATATATGATTCTTTTATTATTTGGCGCGGGTCTGATCATTGGTTATTTGAAAAGTAAAATTTCGTTTCCTGTTCTCGGCATTTTGTTCACGATCCTTATGGCTCTGGATTTACTCAATATCCAGGAGCGGGTTCATAAAGATTATATGGATATTGATAAAATTGAAAGAACTTATTTTGCGGAAACCGCGACCGACAGGTTTCTGAACAATGACAAAGAAATTGCCCGGATTCTTCCGGTTGGCAAACAATTCGGCGACAACCGGTGGGCCTACTATCACCAGACAATCGGCGGGTATAGTCCCATAAAGATGTACACCATTGAAGAAATAATCGAAAACAATCTTTACAAGGGCTGGGAACCTGATTTTCCCCTGAACTGGAATATATTAAAAATCCTGAACGTCAAATATGTTATTTTGGAGGGGATGCTTTCACATCCGGAACTGACCCTGATAAACAAAGATGATGCAAATAAATTATTTACATATATTTATAATTCCAGGCTGCCTAGAGCTTTTTTTGTTGAATCGGCGGAAGTCGTTGATGATGAATACACGCGTCTGCAGCGTTTGAACAGTCCGGATTTTGATCCCGCGGTTACCGCGCTGCTTGAAGAAAACTTAAGTACCGATATCTCAAAGCCTGACAGTTGTTTCAGCAGGGTAACCGAGTTTAATCCCAACCATGTCCGGTTTGATGTATTCACCGACAAAACTTCTCTATTAGTGATTTCCGAATTGTATTACCCTCCGGGCTGGAAAGTATTGATTGATGACCAGCCGGTAAAACAGATTTATAAAACGGATCATGCCATTCAGTCAATCATCGTAGAAAAAGGAAATCACAGCGTTGATTTGCGGTTCGAACCCGATTCGTATAACCGGTATGTAAAAATGGCTTCCTTTTCTGTTGGAATCTTATATCTGACGATTCTATTGTCTCTGGCGTTCCAATACAAAAGTATATCAGGAAAGAAATAATACAAAAAAAATGAAAAAAGTCCTGATCATAACCTATTACTGGCCGCCGGCAGGCGGACCCGGGGTTCAGCGGGTATTAAAATTCGCGAAATATCTTCCGGAGTTCGGCTGGGAACCGGTCATATTGACCGTGAAAAATGGGGATTACACCGCCATTGATCACAGCCTTAGCTCAGAAATCAGACCCGGTACACTCGTGCACAGAAGCAAAAATTTTGAGCCATACTCGATATATAAGAAATTTAAAGGATTAAAAAGTGATCAATTTTTTGATATTGATGTTTTATCACAGCAAAAAAATCAACCGGAATTCAAGGACAAATTGATCAATTTTATTAGGAAGAATTTTTTTATCCCGGATGCGAAAATCGGTTGGTTGCCATTTGGTATTTTAACAGGATTAAAAATCATTAGAAAGTATAATATAGACTTGATATACTCATCTTCTCCCCCCTATACGGTATCTGTTATTGCTTTGCTTCTAAAAATATTTACGAGAAAAAAATGGGTAGCGGATTTCAGAGATCCCTGGACTGAATATTTAATTTCTCCTAACAGAAAGTTTATCGCAAAAAAAATTGATCGTTTCCTGGAATATCAAGTCTTCAAAAAATGTGATATGTTTACATGTGCCTGGCCCGGAATCATTGATATTTTCCATGAAAAGTATCCGGATGTTAATTTGGAGAAGACAAGTCTGATTCCAAATGGTTATGATTTTGATTTACCAAAAACATCAAATAAGAATGAAAAATTCATTTTATCCTTTTCTGGTTCTCTATATGGAAAACGATACCCAGAAAAATTTATTGAAAATTTGGGAACACTTTTAAATCATAATAATTTTTTAAAAGAAAATTTTTTACTAAGAATAATTGGTCGAATTGATACCAAAATAAAGTCGCATTTGAAAACACATTTAAAAGACAACCTGTTAGTAGTCGATTATCTAAATCATGATAAATTATTAGCATATCTTTTTAATTCCGATGCATTATGGCTTGTAATCGATGACGTCCCTGAATCTAGGCATATTGTTGCCGGTAAAACATATGAATATATTGGATTACAGAAACCTATTCTTGCTTGCGTTCCGGTTGAAAGCCAAACGGCGCAGATTATTCAAACCACGAATTCTGGGGTGTGCATTGATTCGAACGATTCCAAACAGATAGAAAGCACCTTGATAAAATGGATAGATAATTGGAAAAACAACCAAGATATTCTAAAATTTAATTTACCCGAAATCAAAAAATATAAAAGAGAGACTTTGGCAAAAGAATTGGCCAATGTGCTTGACAGCATTCACTCGTATTAAGGCAATTATTTTAATTATTTATAAAACCAAATGTCATCAACCCAATTAAAGACTAGACTATGAAATTAAATAAACTAATCTTCATGATGCAGAGATTTTTGACTGATCTCAATGAATATAGGCATATTGATGTCTGCATTTCAAATGCACCAGAATTAACAAATTACTATATTAAATTCATAGAAAATCAGGTCAACTCTCGTGGTGGAAACCGACCATTTCAGCTTGACCGGGATGGAATTCCAAAAATTCATTCCTATATTGACGTTCAAGAAGGAAAAGGATATTATTATTACCCAATTACCATTGGACAATATGGTCTGTCTGTTTTTCATTCGTATTTAAAAACCGGCTCCATAGAAAAAAAAGTACAATTCTTAAGAATAGGAGACTGGTTTTACAACAATTTCACAGAAAATAATGATACAGGAATTTTTTGGCTCACACATGTCCCAAAACCCGAATACAAAATATCCCGCCCCTGGAAATCGGCCTTCGCCCAGAGCCGCGGTTTATCGATCCTGCTTCGGGCCTGGCAAATGACCGGTCGAAAAGAATATTTCGACGTTTGTAAAAAAGCCCTGATTCCCTTCACTGTCGATATTCGCGACGGCGGTGTATCGGCGAATCTAAGAAATGGTTTTCCATTTTATGAGGAATATGTTGCCGACGAACCGACCATGGTGCTGGACGGACATCTCTTTTCCCTTTTCGGCCTGTATGATTTTATAAGAGCTGTGCCCGAATCAATTGACGCGGAATCACATTTGCTATCGAAAAAACTTTTCAACGCCGGGATAAAGAGCTTAACCCACTGGCTGCCCGAATTTGACATGAAATATTGGCTGAGATTTAATCTTTGCAGGATGGATCATTATCCCGAGACCGATCCATGTACCATTGGATATCTTCGTTTAATAAATACTCAACTAAAAATACTTTCCAGGCTCTCGGAAAATGATTTTTTAAGTCAATTTCAATTTAAAATTGAAAAATATGATCGTATTTATAATATTGCAAGAATGTATCCCGTAAAATTTAAAGCTTTAAAAAAACTAAACCGGATATAACCCATGTGCGGAATCTGCGGAATCATTGAGAACGGTAAAGATAACAGGCAGCTGATAACCGATATGTGTGACATGATGGCGCATCGCGGTCCCGATAATTCCGGCTATTACCATAATGGAGCTGTCACACTCGGACACCGGCGCTTATCCATTATCGATCTGAATACCGGTGACCAGCCGATATTTAATGAAGATAAATCTGTTGTCATTGTATTTAACGGAGAAATCTATAATTTTCAATCAATCAAAGACCGGCTCATAGAAAAAGGACATAGATTTACAACCACGAGCGATACTGAAACGCTGGTTCACGGTTATGAAGAATACGGGTTGGATTTTATAAAGGATCTAAACGGTATTTTTGCATTTGCTCTTTATGATTTGAAGAAAAAAAGATTGATTCTGGTTAGAGATCATTTCGGTGTTAAACCTCTTCATTATTGGCACAAAGACAATAAATTTATTTTCTCATCAGAACAGAAATCAATACTTCTTCATCCGGCGGTCAAACGCGGCATTAATTATGACGCGCTTCACAGCCAGATAAATTTAAGATATACACAGGGAGATGAGACGCTATTCCAGGATATTTTCCGTGTTCCTCCCGCCCACTTCTTAATTTATGAAAATAATAAGATTAGTATTAAACCATATTATACTCTGCCGATGGAACCGGATTACGGACTTTCCGAAAGGGATGTAATTGAGAGTATTCATTCTCATCTCAGGGAGGCCATTCGCAAACAGCTGTTAAGTGATGTTCCCATAGGTGTCTATCTCTCCGGCGGCATGGATTCATCAGCCATTGTGGCCATGATGCATGAGCTTAATGTCCCTGAAATCAATACATTTACCCTTGGGTTTAATGAAGACACAGATGAGTTCCCGGACGCTGAAAAAATTGCAAAACATTTTGATACGAATCATTATACAACCTCTCTGGCCTTTGATCCTCTCAGACAATTTCCAGAAGTAATCTGGCACGCGGAGGAACCGAAAATAAATCTCCTGCAGGGATTTAATATGTCACGATTCGTTTCACCGGAGTATAAAGTCATTCTCGGAGGGCTTGGAGGAGATGAGCTGTTTATCGGATACGATATCTATAAATATATCAATTCGGCAGGAGCATTATTAAAAAAACTTTCGCCCGGGTTTCAAAAAAACTTTCTTGAGCCATTCAGTCAATTACTCTTTATGATTCAGAACAAATCAGGAACCCTGCGTTTTGATGAATATAGGCGCGGGCTCCAAATGTTGTTATCCACGGGTAATCTGCAAAAGTTTTATTTAATTATCCGAAACGTGTGGGAATATGATTCGGGCTTCTATCATGAAATTTATCATCCTGATTTCTTATCGACAAAATTAACACCTGTTCATCAATATTTTGACCAATTATTCGCGCCGAATGGGAATCTTTCACCCATTGACCGGGTCGCCTACGCTGAATTTCATTCAAAAATGGTGAATGATTATCTACTGGTTGATGACAGAATGTCAATGGCCCATTCAGTTGAATTGCGTGTGCCGTTTCTTGACAAGGATCTGGTTGAGTTTATGTACACGGTCCCCGGAGAAATGAAAATCCGGAGAAATGTCACAAAACACCTGTTCAGGGAAGCAATGCGCTCCCGCCTTCCGGATGAGATTCTCCAAAAGAAAAAATGGGGATTTACGGTCAATCCTTATCTTCAGTTTAAGAAGGATTTAAAGCTGATCGCCGAGAAGATTTTGACAAAAGAATTTATAGATGAACAGGGTATTTTTAATTATGCGTATTTGCGGCGCATAATGGATTATCCCCCTCATCCAAGACTCAGATGGCATTATAATTACCTATGGATTGTCCTTGGAATCGCGATCTGGGAAAAGATGTTTATTCGTTCTGATAATTTTAAAAACAAGATTTTTGATTTAGAAATGTATACATCCTGATATTATGTAATTTGTCAACATTATGATGATTTTTGATGTTTAGCAAGTAGGGAGCTGCTTTGAATATTGCTATGATTCTTGATCAGGAATTCCCTCCGGATACCCGGGTAGAGAGCGAAGCAGTGTTAAATTCTGCGGATCAATGGAAGGATAAAATTACGCAAACAGGTACAATTTATCCGAAATGTTATCATACATTTTTGATATTTTCAAAATTCCATCCCGTTGGATACCTATGTAAACCGATCACTATTTTATTGTCTCCCAAAAGCTTTATCAACTATTTATACTAACTCAAAAGGATAACTAAATCATAAAAAGCTTAAAATCTTCATACTACAGAATAGTAATAAATCAGATCGGTCAGATATGTACACAGAACAGGCAGATCAATAAAGAATGTTAAAGAACATAAAAGAGACATTAAAGCATACCGCAATTTATAGTATTGGATCATTCGCGACAAAATTGATCGGTATTGTACTCCTTCCCTTATACACCGCGCACATCTCGGTTACCGAATATGGCATCCTGGGTGTATTAGAGATTACATTCTTAATCGCGTCTCAGGTATTAATTTTTGGCCAAAGTACATCTCTTCTGAGTTATTACCACAGAGAGGGTTTTGAGAATAAAAGAAAAATAGTATTTTTCTCTATTTTTGTGATGCTGGTTTTGTCCACATTTTCAGTAACGATGATGTTCTTTTCTTTTTCAGGCCCATTGTCGTCGTTTTTTGAGACGCCATCTTTATTTAAACTTTACTTTCAAATTTCTTCAGGCATCATCTTTTTCAGAGTTATGAACAACCTCTTATTAAATGATCTGCGGGCCAGGGAAAAATCGGTTATCTACGCGGTGTCAAATATCACGCAATTAACAGTGATGTTAGCTTTGAATATATATTTTGTGGCATATCTGAAAATCGGCATCAGCGGAATCCTTTATGCCTATCTGATTGGAGAAATTTTACTGACGCTGATTCTTCTGTTTCCATCAATCTCAAACATGAAGTTTAAAATAGATCTGTCTATCTGGAAAGAATCGTTTTATTTCGGTTTACCATTAATTTTTTCATCACTTGCATCAATGCTCCTGAGTATGGGTGATCGATATCTGCTAAAACTACTTGTGAATTATGAGGAAGTCGGCCTTTATAACTTAGGGTATAAAATCGCGGGAATTTTGAATGTTTTCTTAATTCAATCCTTTATGCTTGGCATCATGCCTCTCGCGTTCAAAAAATACGGAAAACAGGGAGATCTGCGTTATTATAGCAAGATTATGACATATTTTATTTTTATCCTGACCTGGGCAGGATTAGGATTAGCATTTTTTAATGAGGATCTCATCAAATTTTTTGCAAATGACTCAAGTTATTGGCCCGCGGCCACGGTTGTGCCGATAATAATCCTCGCGTATATTTTCAGCGGCGCGAGTTTCGTCGCGACTATTAGTATTATTCTGAAGAGAAAAACCGGCTACTATGCTTTAATTTATCTTATCGCTTTTATCGCAAATATTGGAATCAATTTATACCTTATACCAAAATACCGGATGATGGGCGCGGCATATGCCACACTGATTTCCTATATAATACTCTTTGTCTGTTCATATTATTTTTCGAATAAACTTTACAAAATACCATTTGAAAATTTGAAATTATTGAAGGTTCTTTCCGTGGGAGTCATCTTCTATACTTTTACTTCTTTATATTCTCCAATGTCGGAAATTATCAATTATAGTTTCAAATTTTCATTACTTATATTATTCCCGTTCACTCTGTTTTTACTCAATTTTTACGAGCAAATCGAATTGGATCGCATAAAATCCATTTCAGTGCAGTTTATGAAATCAATCCCCGGAATAAAAAAATACTTTTAAGAATAAAGCATTTTAATTACAATTATTTGTATGTAAATTTGAACTTATTTTAAGATGATAAAATATTACACTTAAGAATTAAATCGGGAGAATAAATTTTGGAAAAAGTCACAAATGTACCGTTACTGGATCTGAAAGCGCAATACAGTGCTATCCGTGATGAAATTGAGCCGGTGGTAAAGGAGGTCATCGAATCGCAATACTTCATATTGGGGCCTAAAGTAAAAGCCTTTGAAGATAATGTTGCCTCCTATTGTCAATCAAAATACGCGCTTGGTGTTTCATCTGGAACAGACGCGTTATTAATCGCTTTAATGGCAATCGACCTGCAGCCCGGAGATGAAGTCATCACCACAACATATTCATTTTTTGCTACCGCCGGGTGTATTTCTCGCATGAATGCTATTCCGGTATTTGTGGATGTTGATCCTGAAAGTTATAATATTGATCCATCAAAAATAGAAGCCGCCATAACAAAGAAAACGAAAGCAATCATTCCTGTTCATCTTTATGGTCAGCTTGCTGATATGGATCCAATAATGGATATCGCAAAGAAAAACAATCTGTATGTCATCGAAGATGCCGCACAGGCAATCGGTTCTGAATACAAAGACGGAAGACGAGCCGGTTCAATTGGACACATCGGATGTTTCTCGTTCTTCCCCAGTAAAAACCTCGGTGGTTTCGGTGACGGCGGCCTTGTGACTACTGACGATGAAAATTTGTTTAATAAACTTACTTATTTAAGAAATCATGGCGCCCACCCCAAATATTACCACAAGATGATAGGAGGCAACTTCAGGCTGGATTCGCTCCAGGCAGTCGTTTTGGATGTAAAACTTAAATATTTGGACGGATGGACTGCCGGAAGACAGAAAAATGCCAATTATTACGATGCAGGTATAAATAAGCGTAACCTAAGTAGTAAAGTAAAAATACCTATGAGGGTTGAAGGATATAGACATATTTTCAATCAGTATATTATACTGGTCGAAAATCGTGATGAATTACTGAAATTTCTTCAAAGTAAGAATATCGGTTGTGAAATATATTATCCGGTTTGCTTCCATGAACAGGAGTGTTTTAATTACCTTGAATATAAAAATGGCGAATTCCCGATCGCGGAAAAAATCGCTGAGTCTTCATTGGCGATTCCCATATATCCTGAGTTGACGGATGCTCAAAAAGACTATGTGATGGACAGTATTTCGGAATTTTATTCCTGAGAGCAATACTAAAAAACAGGTATAGGGCTTTCGCCTTATACCTGTTTTTTATGCTTTAAAAATTTCTTTAAATTTATCCGCGAGCACTTTAATCGTATACGGTTTTTCCAGATAAGCCGTCACTCCCATTCTCATTAAATCATCTTTTTTGTCGGCCTCTCCTACGCCAGAGGTGATGATCACCGGCACATCACTTTTTAACTCGCGAATTTTTTCAAAGCATGCAACCCCGTTCATTTTCGGCATGATCAGATCGAGTAAAACTATATCAATTTTTTCTTTATGATCATCAAAAACATTTAAGGCTTCCATACCATTTTTTGCTATAAGAACTTCATACCCAAAATAATTCAGCATATCTTTTGTCATTTCTCTGATCATATCTTCATCATCGACCACCAGAACGGTCTTGATATCATCCAAAACTGTCATCTCAATACTTGTATCATCTTTAACTGCCGCTTTCTCGCTTGCCGGCAGGTAAATCTCAAATCGTGTACCTTTATTCAATTCACTAAACACCTTAATTTCACCATTAATATTTTTAACTATTCCATATACGGTTGACAAACCCAAACCTGTACCTTTTCCCGGACTCTTTGTCGTGAAAAACGGATCAAAAATTTTATCTATTACATGAGTAGGAATTCCGCCTCCCGTATCCGAAACAATCAATTTGACATATTTTCCACTGGACAGCTTTATATTCTCTGTGTAATTTTCTTTAATAATAATATTTTCCGCGTTGAACGTGATAAATCCACTTACATCCTTAATCGCGTCTTTTGCATTAATAGCAAGATTCATCACAATTTGCTGAACCCGTGTAGGATCGGCTTTAACCGGATACAAATCCATCGGCAGTTTATTCTCGATTGTGATGTTTTTGCTGAACAATTTTCCCATTATTTCAAGGGTTTCTGTCACCGCCTGTTTTAAATCCAGTGAAACATCATCGTCAAACTTATCGCTTCTGGCAAAACTCAATAGTTGTTTTACAATGTTTGCGGCCCTCTGCGCTGACTTTTCAATGGATTCAGCGCGCGCGTGATTTTGGCTGTCCTTATCTGTTGTCATCTTAATCAGTTCCGCGTTCGGCATAATTCCGGATAAAATATTATTAAACTCATGAGCAATACCGCTGGCAAGAAGACCAATACTCTCCATTTTTTGCGCCTGCAGAAGCTGGGTTTGCATGGCCTTAAAAGCTGTCATATCCTTAATCAAAGCCGCCATCCCTATGGTATTGCCTCTGAGATCACGAATAAGATTTAAGGTCAGTATTGTTGGGAATTTTTGATTCTTTGTATTGTACAGATCTATTTCAATATCTTTCAGGTAATCTTTTTCAACAAAATTTATCTTCATTTTGTTGATAATGACTTCATTACGGATACAGTCGCGGAAAAAATTATAGTCATACGGATCTTCACTAAAAACAAAAAGGTCTTTGGCCGCTCTGTTCATGTAAATAAAATCCCCGTTAAGACGAATTGTACAAAATCCATCCTGGAGTTCATCAACCAACGTGGTGAGCCTTGTATTGTGGGGCTGACTTTTTTTCCTAAGAAACATTACCCAAGGACCTATTTTTTAAACAGAAAACCTATGGACTTAAACCATCGACTCTGCAAGTATAAAAACCCTAAGATGATCAGAACAAGTAATGATATCGTCAGTATCAAAATATTTAACCTTACAAAACTGTTTTGTTTGTCAATCGCAATCACCGGTATGACCAGAATAAACATGAGGACCAAGGCGCTTATGAACAGGTTTCTTCTCCCTATTTTGAGAGCCAGACTTGTAAGATATCCTCTTCGCGGCTTTTCAACATAACCGTGAAGCAGTTCATAATTTATTACATATCTTTCATTCTCTTTTGCATCGGGCGTCATCAAATATCTGAATCTTATTAACCAAAGCATCAATAGGCCTGAATTTAAAATGACGTTAAAATATTGGCCATATGTAAAATAATGACTGCCGCTCGTTAAATTAAACGAATGGAAGATCTCTAAAATAATCACCAGAGTAAAGAGTGAAAGAATCGACGTCAGATAATCAGAAAATATGAATCTTCCCTGTTGGTAATAAACCCAGACAATAAATAAAAATGAAAAATTCAGAATATTGATATAGTAATTATTGGTAAAAAACTTCTGATAATAATCATAATAATTTTCATATCCTAACGATTGTCCGGAGAAAATTATATTGAAATATATTCCGGTAGTAATGATCATGCTTAAAATAACAGCTCTGCGTAAAATTATTTTGGATTCCTTCCCCGGCAAAACAGCATAGATAAAGATAAACATGGTAACCAGCAGGTTAAACCCATTCAGAAAAATATACTGATAAATATAAAGGATGTTCGCCATATTGTCTGAAAGGAAACCGGCCTCATCACCGACAAAAACCAGGAATAATGGTCCGAACGCATATAAAAGAAATTGCAAAAGAAACAATTTCACCAATGGTTTATTTGCCACCGTGAACGGAAGCGAAAACCAGATGACTACAAAAATAAGAAAGTACAAATTGAAATTTAAAAACGTAATTACTTCCACCGTCCGGTGTGGAATAACAGAAAATATTATCCCAAAGAACAACAGATACAAAATTTCAATGACTATCAGTTTCCCTAAAAACTTCAGGAATCCTTTGACCATTAAGTACTCTTTTCATTCTATTAAACAGGCCATACAGGTTCAACCATGAACCTGATGGCATTATTTTAAAACTTAAGTTCTTCAGCCAAAAATGACTTCAGATTATTTATATCAACTCTCTTTTGTTCCATGCTGTCCCTGTAACGCACCGTAACTGTTTTATTTTCAAGAGTCTCAGTATCCACAGTCAGACAAAAAGGTGTACCTGCTTCATCCTGTCTGCGGTATCTCCTTCCGATTGAGCCGCTGCTGTCATAAAACACCCTGTAATCTCCCCTTAACTCGCTACATATATTCTGCGCGATCTCGGGCATCCCGTCCCGATTCACTAATGGAAACACAGCAACTTTTATTGGTGCGATTGACGGAGCTAATTTCAGAACCACCCGCTCCTCTTCTTCAGTATAGGCATCGATTAAACAAGTCAGCAATGTACGATCGCAACCAATCGACGTCTCAATTACATAGGGAATAAACTTTTCTTTTAATTGATCGTCATAATATCTTAAATCTTTACCTGAATATTCTTTATGCCGGCCAAGATCGAAATCTGTCCGATTATGGACACCCTCGATTTCCTGCCATCCGAACGGGAATTGATATTCAATATCCGTCGCGCTTTTCGCGTAATGCGCAAGTTCATTATCACCGTGGGGATGGAACCTTAGTTTATCGGCCGGTAAACCGAGCCTTTCATACCAGCTCATCCTTTTTTCTTTCCAGTATTCATACCACTTGTCATCTTCCCCTGGATATACAAAAAACTGCATCTCCATTTGTTCAAATTCACGGGTTCTGAAAGTAAAGTTACCGGGTGTGATTTCATTTCTGAATGCTTTTCCAATTTGAGCAATCCCGAACGGCAGTTTTTGCCGAGCGGCTTCACGGACATTGTGGAAATTAACATAAATACCCTGCGCTGTTTCAGGACGCAGAAAAATAACACTTGCGGAATCTTCCAGTGGCCCCATAAATGTCTTGAACATAAGGTTAAACTGACGGGATTCTGTGAATGATTCCCTGTTGCCGCATACCGGACATGGCTTTGCAGTATCTATCTGATCTTCGCGAAAACGTGATTTGCAGATTTTACAGTCAACCAGGGGGTCACTGAATCCTTCCACATGGCCGGATGCTTCCCACACTTTCGGATGCATCAGAATACTCGCATCTATGCCTTCAATATCATCCCGCTCATAAACCATGCTTTTCCACCATAGCTCTTTTATATTTTTCTTCATTTCAATACCAAGCGGGCCGTAATCATAACAAGAATTGATTCCACCGTAAATTTCGCTGCTCTGAAATATGAACCCCCTGCGTTTGGCAAGAGAAACGATCTTTTCCATTATTTTATTATCAGATTGAGTGGCCACTCATCGCCTCCTATATTTTTTGTTTAAACAGAACAACAATATAAAATATTAATCGCAAATTTCATAATAAATTTAGCTGCGGAAATCGTTATAGAATCAAGATTTATCTGTTATCCCCGACCTTAAAAAACCGGATTTTTATATCAGGAAAACATGCTCAATGAGTTCAATTCTATTTTGCGGTCAATATGGTGGTTCAGGTAATCAATAAGTATATTTGTGAAATCATATGACGATTTGGATTGCTCTTCAAATTTTTTGAGTTGTTGATGATGATAGTCCTGCAATTTTCGTATGTAATCGAAATTATTCGAGTTGATCTTTATTGAAAGACCCGCGCCTCTTGCGCAATTATCACAGAATACGGCCCCCTGCTCAACTGAAAAGAACACATCCGAATCAAACCGGTCAGCGCCGCATGTCTGACAGTTATTTAAATTCGGCTTGAACCCCAGGAAAGATGATAACTTAAGCAGAAAGTACCATAACGCGGTGAGTGGGGTTTTTAATTCTCCCGTCTGCCGAAGGACCGAAACCGTAAAATTATAAAAAATTTGATCCAGGTGTCCTTCATCGAATACTTCGTTTATTAACTCCAAAATCGCCAAAGCAATCGGCAGACGATTCCAGTCCGCTTTGATCGCATTAAAAGTCTCCGCTAACTCGGTCTCAGTCAGTATCTGCAGCGAACGCGCCTGTTTAACCGAGATTATGACATTAAGTTCGTTTAATGCCTCTAAATCCCCGCTGAATGAACTTTTATCTTTTAACGCGCCGCGGGCTATTACTTTTATTTTACCGAGTTTCTCGGTATACAGCGTAACTATCTTACTTGATTCATGCCATCGTATGGAGCTAAGAACAATCCCCCGCGTTTTAATTATGCTTGTCATGAGGCTCTTTTTTAAAATAAAATTAGGAAACAAATCAATTCTGACTAATTTTTAAAAAAATATACCCCGAATGCAAACTTTTCGCAACAACCGACGTCTGTAATGAAAAAGATTAAATTTTAAGGGCGGGATTATATGAAATTTTATACAATTGTACTCCTAATTTTCCTGATATCCGGATCCACATTTGCATCACGTACGTATGAAACAGAAAATAATAAAATTCAGATTAATCGTTCCGATTCCGGTATAAAGATTGACGGATATCTTAATGAATCTGCATGGCAGAATTCCACCGGCATTTCTGAATTTGTTCAAAAAAATCCCAACGAAGGCTCGCCCCCCACGGAAAAGACCATTGTTTACATGACCTATGATGACGAGGCGATCTATGTTGCCGCCCGCATGTTTGATTCAAATCCCGATTCAATCATCGCCAGGCTGGGCAGACGGGATGACTGGATGACTTCCGATGTTTTCGGCTTTTATGTTGATCCATACTATGACAGGCGAAGCGGATTTTACTTTGCGATCAATGCCGCCGGGACACTGTACGATGGTGTCTGTTATAACGACGACTGGGATGACGATTCGTGGGACGGCGTATGGGAAGGCAAAGCCCGCATTGAACAGGACGGTTGGGTCGCCGAATTTAAAGTTCCATTTTCACAGCTCCGTTTTAAGAAAAAAGATCATTATGTGTGGGGTGTAAATTTTAGAAGAGACATCGCCCGAAAAAACGAGGAAGACTTTTTAGTATTTACACCCAAAAACGGAAGCGGATTTGTTTCCCGGTTTTATGATCTTGTCGGTATTGAAAATATAGAACCGCCGAGGAATTTAGAAATATTGCCTTATTTTAGAAATAAAGCGGCATTTACTCATTCTGAAGCGGGCGATCCTTTCAATGACGGGTCCACATATTCCCCCGCGGTTGGCGGCGACGTAAAAGTTGGTCTGAGCAGCAATGTTACCCTTGATCTCACCGTAAATCCTGATTTTGGACAGGTGGAAGTTGATCCCGCTGTGGTAAACTTAAGCGATGTGGAAACATTTTTTAGCGAAAAACGACCATTTTTTATTGAAGGATCATCCATTTTTGATTTCGGATACGGAGGATCCAACAGCAACTGGGGATTTAACTGGGGCAACCCCAATTTCTTTTACAGCCGGAGAATAGGCCGCGCTCCCCGGGCTAATTTGCCGGATCATGATTTTGCTGATGTACCCGACGGCACCACCATTATCAGTGCCGCAAAGATAACAGGGAAAATTGGCAATAACTGGAACATTGGGACCATACACGCCGTAACCGCTCGTGAATTTGCGGATCTTGACAGCTCCGGTCATCGCTCTTCCTATGAAGTGGAACCATTGACATATTACGGGATCATGCGGGCCCAGAAAGAATTTAATAAAGGCAAACAGGGTTTGGGATTTATTTCAACTCTGACCCACCGATATTTTAAAGAAAATTATCTCGAAGATGAAATAAACAGCGATGCCTTCACCTTCGGCCTCGATGGGTGGACATTCCTGGATCAGGATAAAGTATGGGTTATTACCGCATGGGGAGGTATGAGTAATGTTCATGGCAGCGAGGCGCGAATTACCGACCTTCAGACAAATCCGCTTCACTATTTTCAAATGCCCGACTCCAAAAACCTGAGCGTGGACAGCAGCGCGACTTCTATGACAGGCTTTTCCGGCAGAGTGCTGCTGAATAAACAGAAGGGCAATATCATTTTTAATTCCGCCATAGGATTTGTTGATCCTGAATTTGATGTAAACGATATGGGATACATGTGGAGAACCAATATCATCAATGCCCATATCGGCGGCGGTTACAAATGGGTAAAACCCGGCCGGTACACCAGGTACGCAAAAGTACTCGGCGCGCTGTTCGGGTCTAAAGACTTTGACGGGAATACGGTCGGGAGCGGGATTTGGTCAGATGTTTACCTGCAGTTCCCAAACTACTATGAAATGGAGATTTCTTCCGCCTATAATCCTGAATCAATAAGTAACCGCAGAACGAGAGGCGGGCCTTTGACCATCAATCGTCCCGGATATGAAGTAAACGCTTTTGCCAATTCTGATGAGAGAAAAAATTGGGTATTCGGTTTCGGAACTTATGGATACATATGTGAATCAGGTTCATGGAACCGCGGCGTGGAACTGGAAACCGAATGGAAACCTGCCGCAAATTTGAGCGTGACGGTATCCCCCGAAATTGAATGGAATCACGCTGACGCGCAATGGGTTGATTCATTTGATGATATTTATGCATCGCATACCTTTGGGCAGCGATATGTGTTTGCGGAGATGGACCAGCTCACCGCCTCTGCCAGCGTTCGTGTAAACTGGACATTCACACCCAAATTAAGCTTACAGATTTACGCGCAGCCATTAATTTCCTCCGGTGATTATCATCATTTTAAAGAGCTGGCCCGTTCGAAGAGTTATGATTTTTTTGAATATGAAAAGGGAGAATCAGGCATTAATTATAACGGGGACTCCTACATAGTTGATCCTGACGGAAGCGGGCCCGCCGGAGAGATCTCCTGGGACCAGCCGGATTTTAACTTTAAATCTCTACGAGGAAATGCCGTGCTTCGTTGGGAATATATGCCCGGATCAACATTTTATCTGGTCTGGACACAAAACAGGTCTGACTTTGAAGACATTGGGGAATTTCGCCTCTCACGTTCTCTGAGCCGGCTCGTTGACGCCGATTCTGATAACATTTTGATGGTTAAAATCAGTTATTGGCTAAATATATAACAAAATCGGGAGTTGATTGCCTGAATATTTTTAAGCGATTAACTCCTTTTCTTTTTCCTTCTTTTTATTTTGATCTTGAACTTCAGTGCCTGTAATCAATCTCGCGCCCCTGTTTCGTGTGAAATAATTCCAGGCCCATTCGAACATAACAATAATCTTATTATCAAATTCAATCAAATAGCCGATATGCACAAATACCCATAATATCCATGCGGAAAATCCTGAGAATTTAAACCTTCCAAAATACGCGACAGCGCAATTTCGCCCGATTACCGCAAGGCTTCCTTTGTCACGATACCGAAACGGCTTTGTTTCTATTCCTTTTAGGCGATTCTTAATAATATCCGCAACATATCGTCCCTGCTGAATCGCCACGGGCGCTACCCCCGGCAGACTTTTTCCCTTGTCATCATCCAGATTCGCCAGATCTCCCGCGATTAAGATTTCCGGGTGATTCGGAACCGTTAAATCAGGCTTAACATTTACTCTTCCTGCTTTATCAAGTGCAACTCCGGTTGAATCGGATACAATTTGACCGATCGATGACGCTTTTACACCGGCCGCCCACAATACTGTTTTTGCATCGATTTTTTCTTCACCGTTTTCGCTTTTAAGCGAGAGCTGCGTCCCGTTTAATCCTGTCAGAAGCGTTCGGGTTTTTACCGTCACACCCAGTTTTGTTAAGGCCCTCTCTGCGGTAATTGATAATTGTTCCGGAAATGTTGGCAGCAAACGATCCGTCCCTTCCAGCAACACAATCTTCGTATCCTCAGGGTTAATCCGTCTGAAATCATTTTTCAACGTGAAATGAGCCAATTCTCCCAGGCTGCCGGCAAGTTCAACTCCTGTGGGTCCCCCGCCTACAATGACGAATGTAAGCCATTGCTTCCGCGCTACCGGATTTGTTTCCAGTTCAGCCGCTTCAAACGCAAACATGATGCGATGCCTTATATCTATCGCGTCCTCAACCGTTTTGAGACCCGGGGCAGTTTCGGCCCAATCATCCCGCCCGAAATAATGATGTTTCACCCCGGTGGCCAGAATGATTGTATCATAATTTATAAACCCGTTTTCAAGTATGACATTTCTGGCCTTAGCATCAAGACCTTTCATATCGCCAATCAAAACCTCGACATTTTTATGGCGGTTAAGAACTCCTCTCAATGGCGATGCAATATCCCCCGGCGACAGCCCTCCCGTAGCCACCTGATATAACAAAGGCTGAAACAAATGGAAATTTCTTCTGTCGACCAGTGTTACTTTTACCCCGGCTTTACCGAGAGATCGCGCGGCGTATAAGCCTGCAAATCCTCCGCCGATAATGACGACATGATGTGACATATTCAATTATCCTTAGTTCAATATCCTGATTGCCGGTGACACCATCTACACCATATGAATTATATCTCTAAACTTTGTGACTCCTTCATTTGATCCCGCTAAAATAAAAAAAGCAGGTCGAAGCCTGCTTTTCCGGATGCGTGACTCTTACTTCACTTTGATGTCGATTAACTTTGGTTTTACTTCTTCCGCTTTCGGTAAATTAACCATTAGAACACCATTTTTGTAATCGGCTTCAATTTTGTCCGCGACGATCGAACTGGGTATGGATATCGAACGGCAGAATTTACCGTAACGACGCTCGTAGCGATGATAATTGGCATCTTTGAAATCCTTTTCTGATTTCTTTTCACCGCTGATGGTCAGGCTGTTATTCTGAAAAGTAATTTTAATATCCTCTTTTGTCATCCCGGGCAGTTCAGCGGAAACCTTAAAGTCATTTTCGGTTTCCTCAACATTTACAATCGGCGTAACGCTATTGTAATTTTCAACCGGACTTACATCAGATCCAAAGAAATCTTCAAACATGCGATCCATATCATCTTTCAAATTCATCATCCCTCTTTTTGGGGCCCATCTTACTATAGTCATTTTAAATCCTCCTATTTTTTATTGTTACATGATCTTTGCTCATAATTAAAACAATCATCGTGCCAAAACCTTTTCTATTCTCGTATCATATTATTTTTTCAATATTTATACAAAATGAGAAATTTCAAAATACATTTTCATACCATTAATCGTTTGTCGTTTTGTCAGAATTGTACGCCAATATTGCGCGCCTTAATCCAATTTGACAGGGGATGGATTGATCGGGTAACTTATTTAAAGTTGTCCATCAGTTCAAAACATCTTAAATTTACCGGACATCCAATCTTTCTGAAAGGGAAGTCCATGGTTCTCAACCGCATCGCCGTTTTCGCGTCTTCAAGCAATACAATCGATTCGCAATTCATCATTTCCGCTGTGGAGCTGGGGAAGGCGTTTGTAAAACATGATAAGGAACTCGTATTCGGCGGAGCCAATGTCGGTTTGATGCGTCACCTGGCCGATGTCATCCTGGACGGAAACAAAAATGTTATCGGTGTAATGCCGGAGGTCCTCGTCAATAAAGGTGTTCAATATACAAACGCCAGTCAATTTTACGTTACAAAAGATATGCGTTCCAGAAAGGCAAAAATGGAGGAACTTTCGGATGCGTTTATCGCCCTCCCGGGAGGATTCGGCACCCTCGAAGAGCTGATGGAAATTATTACCGCAAAACAGCTTGGACTGCATAATAAACCGGTCGCGATTCTCAATACCCGTAATTTTTATGACTGCTTGCTTGATCAGTTTGATACATTCTACAATCTGAATTTTTCCAAAAACGCCTACCGCGATCTTTATTTTGTCAGTGAATCCGTAGAAGAAATTTTTGATTATTTTTCTTCTTATATACCACCGGAAGCTGTTCAGAAGTGGACATAATATGGAGAACATTTAATGGTTAACGAAGTACCGAATGCTAAATTTTCCTCAAGTATTTATTTTCTTAATTTCAGTTCTTAGCTTAAGACTAAAAGTTAAAAAAAATGGAGATTTTAAATGAAAGTTATTGTTCTTGGGGCCGGAAAAATGGCGCACGGTCTTGTCTTTGATTTCTTAAATAATCGTAATATTACCGATGTATGGATAGTGGATCAATCCAAAGACGCCTTGGATATTATTGAAAAAAAATACAAAGACAGCCGGATTCAAACAACGCTGGCAGGCGCGGATGATTATGCAATCCTTCGCCCGCTCTTCGAACAGGCAGACGGTGCCGTGAGCGCTGTGCCATATGATTTCAATTTCGGACTCTCTCAGTTAGCGGTGGATACCGCTACTCATTTTGTCGATCTGGGCGGCAATAATTCTGTCGTCGATAAACAGTTCGGCCTGCATGATAAGGCTAAAGCCAAAGGGATCGGCATTGTACCGGACTGCGGTCTTGCCCCGGGGATGGTGTCTATTGTTACTGCCCATGCGATCAGCGAACTTGCGAGAATAGATTCTGTAAAAATACGCGTCGGAGGCCTCCCGGTTAATCCCAAACCACCATTGAATTATATGCTTGTGTTTTCTGTCCACGGTCTTATAAATGAATATATCGAACCGGCGGTGATTATCGATGACGGGGAAATCAGGACAGTTCCAAGCATGACCGATGTTGAAGAACTTGAATTTCCTAAACCTTTCGGGCTGCTCGAAGCTTTCTACACATCGGGCGGAACATCCACGCTGCCTCAGACATTTGAGGGAAAAATCAAGCGTCTTGACTACAAGACCATCCGCTATCCCGGACATGCCCACATTATAAAGGCAATGATTGATCTCGGATTTACCGGGACAACTGAACTGGACATGGATGGCCGGAAATACAAAACGCGGGATATTTTTGAAAAGATGCTGGGAGCAGCTCTCACCCATGAGGATGATGACGTTGTACTTATCCGGGTTACCGCAAAGGGACAAAAAGCGGGCAGCAATAAAATCATCCAATATCAGGCGATTGAATACGGTGATCCGTCTTCAGGCTTGTCTGCTATGATGCGCACCACCGCTTTTCCGGCTGCCATTGTTCTTCAGATGCTCCTATCAGGTCAAATTAAAGATCATGGAGTACTTAAACAGGAGATTTCCGTTCCGACAATGACATTTATGGAAGAGCTGGAAAAGAGGAATATAAAATTTATTTTTATGGATTAGATCGAATCAGCGCGATTAAAATTCAGATCTGAACCTTTTTCCAATTATAAATTCCGGGACCGGATTATGCGAAATAGAATAATAACGACTTTGATTTTAATATTGATAATACCCGCGCTGCTCTTTGCGCAAAACCAGCTCCGGAAACTGATTGACTCTTATCAGAATTATTCCAGCCTCCGTCATGCGCAATGGAGTATTTATGCTCAATACACGGATAATTCTGAAGTTATTATCGATTTTAACGGAAACGCCAGTCTGGCCCCAGCTTCGGGACTAAAATTACTAACCACCGCGGCTGCCCTGGATATGCTTGGCCCTGATTATCGAATCGAAACACGCCTCTATTATGACGGAAATATAGGACCAGATGGTATTCTAACCGGAAATATCTACATTAAAGGTGGAGGAGATCCAGCACTCGGCTCGGACAGAATCGATAGTTCCGCTTCGCTAAATAATCTGATGGCTGAGTGGGTTGCGGCTGTCGGGGAAAAGGGCATCAGGGAAATCCGGGGCGCGATTATTGCCGATGATTTGTTGTTCAGCGGCAACACCGTACCCGATAACTGGACCTGGGGTGATATTGGAAATTACTACGGCGCAGGCACCAATGCTTTATCAATCCATGACAATCTTTATTTTCTCTATTTCAAGCCAGGCAAATTCAACGGTCAACCCGCCAACACTCTGAGGACAGAACCGGTTATCCCTGGACTCAGCTTCGACAATCATATGTTAACCGGACGCAGAGGCTCCGGTGATCGCGGTTATATATATTGCGCTCCCGGTCAATATACGGCAACTCTGCGCGGAACCGTACCCGCAGGCGCAAGTGAATTCGCCATTAAGGGTTCGATCCCTGACCCCGCTTTGTTCACTGCCCAATATTTTTCCGATCAACTTAAAGAGATGGGTATAGCCGTAAGCGGGATTCCTAAAAAACAGAATCAGACCATAAGCTATAATTCTGCAAAGCTAATACACAAAACGATGTCATCACCCATAAAGGAAATCGTATATTACACAAATAAACGCAGTATGAATCTTTACGCGGAACAGCTCCTGCGCCTGATCGCTCTTGAAAAAACCGGAAACTCATCAATCAAACAAGGCATCCATTCTCTATATAATTTTTGTGAAGACAACAAAATATCAACGGACGGCATGCATCTGTATGACGGCTCCGGTCTTTCCAGGGAAAACAGTATTACAACCAAATCCATAACTCAATTGCTTGTAAATATGACTTCTCATCCATACTTCGACTATTTTTACAACTCACTTGGCATTGCGGGAGATCCTGGTGACCTAGCTTCATTTAGTTCATTCGGATCCAACACCATTCTCGCGAATAATGCCAGATTAAAATCAGGCACACTCGCCCGGGTGCGCAGTCTGTCAGGTTATGTGCAAAGCAGGACGGGGCGGTTGATTGCCTTTTCCATTATTGCTAATAATTACAGCGGCTCCCTTGCCAATTTGAATCAGATGCATAAAAATCTGATCATCGAACTCGCAAAATTGCCATAGAAACGCAAAGATCGTCCACGAATTTCACTGATTTTCACGGATTAGAGTTAAATTAATTTAATTTTTTCTAAGTAATCTGTGTAATCCGTGTAATCTGTGGACATTTCTTCTTCTCTTGCGGCTTTTTAAGATAGCCCACTAATTTCACTAATTTTCACCAATTAATAATTACTTTTTTTCATTTTAGTGGTAATTCGTGTAATTCGCGGGCTTGTTTCTTTTTCGATGGCCTTTCAAGATGGTCCACGGATTTCACTGATTTTC
>JACDJC010000792.1_pt1 | contig 32893 bp, 35 predicted proteins | sample 7454191 | NCBI WGS metagenome assembly JACDJC01 (sample SAMN14253291, study PRJNA609438) | sludge metagenome | isolation source: sludge after 25d culture with pyrite and EDTA | collected 2018-12-20
GAGCCTTCTCCTTGGCTCCGCTGCAGCTCTGGTTGCAGCTTCCGGCGCTCAGGCTGCCGACGCAATCGTCGCGCCAGAGCCAGAAGCCGTTGAATATGTCCGCGTCTGCGATGCTTACGGCGCTGGCTACTTCTACATCCCGGGCACCGAAACCTGCCTGCGTATCCACGGTTATGTTCGTTACGACGCAACCGGCGGTGACCGCGTATACGCTCGTACGGCTGGCGATATCGATCGCGACACCTGGGGCAAGAACGCCCGTGCAACGCTCCGCTTCTCGACCGCTTCGGAAACCGAACTCGGCACTCTGAAGACCTTCACCGAACTGCGTTACAACTGGAACGGCGGCGGCGACGGCGAAGAAGATCGTTACAACGGCGGCGTGAGCGAAAACAGCTCGCTGCGTTATGCTTACATCCAGCTCGGCGGCCTGCGCGTTGGTCTTGACGAATCGGCCTTCGTAACCTTCACCGGTTACCTCGGCAACGTCATCAACGACGACGTGATCCTCGCTGGCGGCTACCGCACCAACCTCATCAGCTACACCTTCACCGGCGGCAACGGCTTCTCGGCCATCCTGTCGCTCGAAGAAGGCGGCAACGGCGACTCCGACGTTGACGTAACGCTGAACGACTACACGCCGCACATCGTTGGCGGTCTGAAGTACGCTGGTGGCTGGGGTTCGATCGCAGCTGTTGCAGCTTACGACGCTCGTAACGAAGAGTGGGCCGGTAAGGTTCGCGGCGACGTCAACATCACGGATCGTTTCTCGGTCTGGCTGCAGGGCGCTTACAAGTCCAACGACGACCATTACGCAATCGCCAACGGCGAAGCTTACCGCGTAATCGACTCGTTCTACGGCACGTGGGGCGGCGACTGGGCTGTCTGGGGTGGCGCTGCATTCAAGGCAACCGAAAAGGCTACCTTCAACCTGCAGCTCGCTTACGACGACTCCGAAACCTTCGAAGCAACCGCAAACGTTGCTTACGAGCTGGTTCCTGGCTTCACCGTTACGCCGGAAGTTACCTACGTAAAGTGGAACGACAAGAACACCAGCCTCGACGGCAAGGATGCCTTCCAGGGCATGGTTCGTTTCCAGCGCTCGTTCTAATCCCTCTGGGATTGTTCAAAAAGAACCCGGCAGCATCGCTGCCGGGTTTTTTGTTTGCGGATTTTCACGGTAGCGATCTTGCTTTCACCGAAATCTCGGTCTTTGTACGAATAGAAAGCGGTTTGTGTTCCGCTGCTTCGCATTCGATAATTTCCAGCGTGGAGACGCCACGACATGTTCAAATGGTTTTGGCCCGGAGTTACGTGGACCGCAGCGCTGACCGCGCTTGCGCTCTGGTTTGGTGCCGATCGGGTCGAGACGGATATTGCATCACGTACCGGCGAAGCATTGGCTCCATATATATGGACGGGCTTTGATGTGGACGGTCGCGATGTGACGCTTAAAGGTATTGCGCCCGATCCAGAGGCTCAATCCGCTGCGAAAATGGCGCTGGAGCAGGTGAGGGGGATTCGCGAAATCACCGATCTGACGAGTGTTCTTCCGCTCGTGTCGCCCTATTCGCTACAGATAAAGAAGAGTGCAGACGGAATCATTCTATCTGGTTCCGTCCCTGACAATGATGTCAGGGACCGTGTCATGGCGGCGGCTGAAAGTGCGGCTCCCGGCATCCCGCTTGATGATGAAATGGCCGTAGGCCGAGGCAGCCCGGCGAATTTCGTTGATTCGGTGGAGTTTGCCTTGCAACTTCTGTCGGCTCTGCGGGAAGGAGAGATTGAGATTTCAGACCTCAATATCTCTGTCAAAGGCAAAGCTGCAGACGATGCCAGCTATCAAAAGATAGAATCCCAGTTGCACTCCCCGCTTCCTTTCGCTCTGAAGGCAGGACGGGTAGAGATTGGCGAACCTTAGCTTTTACGGCGAGGAAGGCTGACGGAATCTCGAATTTCGTCCCCTGTTAGTTTTCTGTTCGGAATTGACACCCCGCCTGTTCGAGCCTTTCCTTTCTCTTTATGAATAGGGATAGCGGATCATATGTTCCATTTCCGGAATAGAAAGCGGACCTGACAATGCTTTATTTAGCCGTATCGTTTTGGCCGGTTCTCGCTGTAGCGGTTTTAATCGGTGCGGGTGTGGGTTGGCTGACCGGTTCGAAATAGTGGCGGCAAATTGGGGGCGGGGAAAAATTGACGATGATTATGTTCGTCGGGCTTGAGTAATCTGGAGTACGAGGAAACCATATGCCGTTGCTGATTGTTCAACTGGCTGTTCTTGTTGCCATCGCTTTTGTTATTGGCTGTGTTCTGGGTCGTTTCGTGCGGCGCAGAAGTGCGGCGATGCCGGATCACGAGCGTACAATTATTGCAGCGGCACACGCGACATTGCCAGTTGCTGAAAAGCCGGAAGCGTCAAGTAAGATCTCTTCCCCGGCAAAAACTGAAGAACCCAAAATTTCATCCCAGCCGCGCGAACCGGAGAAGCTTCAGTTGAAAGCTGTGCCCGATGCCGAAGTTGTGGGGGACTGGCCTTCTCGGGAGGAAAAGGCGGAGGCTGAGGCAGATGCCGAGCCTGTACGCGATCCGGGCCGACCTGAGCTTTTGGAAGCTGCGCGCCTTGGAAAGCCTGATGACCTTACCGTCATCAAAGGCATTGGTGGGGCGGTTCAGGGATTGCTCAACGGGATCGGCGTGTTTCATTACGACCAGATTGCCGGCTGGAATGAAGACGAATCGCGCTGGATCGAGCGAAACATAGGCTTTCCGCGCCGTGTGGAGCGCGAGGACTGGAGCGGGCAAGCCACCAAGCTGGCGAATGCAGCAAATAAAGCCAGTGCCAGGAGATCGGAAAAGCCCGGCAAAACAGCGACCAAACCAAGATCGCGACGGACAAAAAAAGCAGGCGAATAGCCTGCTTTTTCATTTCAGAGCATTTCTACTATTTCAATATAAGCGCGAAGTTTTCTAGCGCCGACCGTAAATCAGATCGGTCTGGATATCGGCGCTACCGGTCAGACGGGCCTTGTAGACCTCATAGTTTTCCATGACGCGCTGAACATAGTTTCGTGTTTCGGAATAAGGGATACGTTCGATCCAATCGACGACCTGATCGATAGGCTTGCCGCGTGGATCGCCATATTTCTCGACCCATTCCGATGCCCGGCGGGGCCCAGCATTGTAACCGGCGAAGGTCAGAACGTAGGACCCGTTGAAACGGTCAAGCTGCTCACCGAGGAAATGGGCGCCAAGCGTTGCATTATATCCTGCATCGCTCGTGAGGCGCGGTGCTGAGAAGCTCATACCGTTGCGGGTTGCTACGCTTTTTGCCGTTGCGGGCATAAGTTGCAGCAGGCCGCGCGCGCCTGCTTTCGAAACCGCGCCGACGTTGAATTCACTTTCCTGCCGCGCGATGGCATAGGCAAGGGCTTTGCCCGATCCGCTTATATTGGCAGTGGCGGGAATTGCGCCGAGCGGATGCGACAGAGCGCCGACATCAAGACCCCGCAGCGCAGCATTTTTGCCGACGCGTAGCGCCAGATAGTGATTCTCGTTGCGCTCGGCCATGACCGCCAGCAGAGCCAGCTCTCCGACGCTGTCCAGTTCCTGCGATAGCTGGTTGTAGAGCGTCGTTGCGCGACTACTGTAACCGACCTGTTCCAGCCGCCTTATCGCCTGCACGGCGGGACGAGCGGCAAACCGCGCGCGATCCGCTTCCGTTGGTCTTGGATAGATGAGCTCAGGCGCTTTTTCACTCAGCTTGGCCGCTGAAAGCTGTCCGTAAAATGTCGTGCCGAAATGAGCGGAGCGACGATAATAGTCACGCGCATCGCCACCGCTACCTGCTTCAGCCGACCGCCCGAGCCAGTAGAAGGCGCGAGAAGCTGAAATCGGACGCGACGAGATTTCTGCGATCCGGGCAAAATGCGGAGCAGCCGTCTTCGGCTGGTTCAGGGCGCGAAGCGCATACCATCCGGCATGAAATTCCGCTTCTGCGGCCATCGTGGGTGATTCGGCTGCATGAGCCGAAACCAGCTTGTAGGCGAGCTGCGGCTTGCCAAGGTCGAGCAGTTCCCGCGACAGGATACGGCGCTCAATCCACCACGCATCCGGATCGACAAGCGCCGCAGCCTGATGTGGTGCCTTCAGCATAAGGTCCGTCGCCTCGTTATAGCGTTCGGCGCGACGCAGATAGCGAATCTTCAGAAACTGATAGGCCGCATTGCCCTGCCATGTCCGGTCGACATCCGCTATCGCCTTGGCTGCGTTCGGAGATTTTTGTGAGACTGCCGCAAAGGCGTTGTAGAGCGATTGAGCTTGTGCTGGTCCCGCAAGCAGTTTTGCGGACTGCATGCGGTCATTGTAGAGAGAGCTTAGAATACGGCGCTGATGATCCTCGCGCGTCAGAACGCCCGAAAACTCTTTCAGTATCTTTTGCTCATCATCGGCAGAAAGACGCTGCGTGGCCCACCACGGCGAAAGCAGTCCGCGTGCTTTGCCTGCGTCGCCGGTGCTGACATAGGCGCGGGCGAGCAGGATCATACCTTCTGTAGTCTGCGGGCGTGTATTGCCGAATGTCGCGATAACGGCTGCTGGCGTTGGGTTTTCCTTGAACAGAGCCCGCTCAGAATTGCGGCGTAGAACGGACGTTCCCGGCCAGCCGCGCAAATCCGTTGCCGCCGTTGCGATTTCGGTACTTGGCACACCGTCGAGACCGGATGTCGCGATAGCCCACGTCAAAATCTGGCGGTCGAGCGAGCCATGCGGCATCCCGTTGCGGAATGCAATAGCACTCGCAACGTCGCGGGAGGAAAGGGCATCAAGCCCGCTTTTTAGCGTTCCGCCAATTGCTGCCGGGTTTTCCGTGCGGCTGACCGCTGACGTCACGACCGGGTCGGGTGTGGCGGGACGCGGTTTCGGTGTCACCAGATTCATCGGCGACTGGTGTGTGGTCGTCGGCGCAAAGGGGCGCGCGAGCGGGGTTGGCACATCAGTCGGCAGCGAAGATTGCGCGAGCGAAATCATCGGCTGCAGGGCAACCGCAACAAAGCAGCTCGCGAGGAGTGCTTTTCTTTTCAAGGATATCGCTGCGACTTGTTTTGACATTGGCTAACTAGAACAAAGACTTGGTTGATGCGCAATATGTTGTTGAAATCCGGCTTTTCTTGGCCCGGTTTTTGGCCGACGATTTCAATGATGATGATAAGCTCAAGGAGTGAATCCATCCTTAATAAAGCGTTATCGCGAGTCGTTGCTCGCCGCTCGACTGGCAGAGACCTCCAATGTTTCCGAAGGCAATCTGGCGAATAGCCGGTGGAGCATGGAGACTGCCGCGTTTTTTGCCGCAAAACTGCCGTATTACGCTTGTTTTGCCAGCTTACCCCGCTTGCTCCACTCGTGTGGCAAGACTATTGTGCAACGCCTCAACCCGGTCAGAAGCCCCAGGGTGATCCCAAGCTGATCGGTGGAATGAGGTCCAGTCTTTCTTTTTTCAGGAGTTCACTAATGCTGAAGGGCTCAATTACCGCGCTTGTCACGCCATTCGATTCCGAAGGAGCGTTCGACGAGAAAGCCTTTCGCGCATTTGTAAACTGGCAGATCGAAGAAGGCACCAAAGGACTGGTTCCCGTCGGTACGACCGGCGAAACGCCGACCCTGTCGCATGATGAGCACAAGCGCGTCATTGAGGTTTGCATTGAGGTTGCGGCTGGCCGCGTTCCGGTGATCGCCGGAGCAGGCTCCAACAATACGGTGGAAGCGATTGAACTGGCCCAGCATGCCGAAAAGGCTGGTGCTGATGCTGTTCTCGTCGTCACGCCCTATTATAACAAGCCGAACCAGCGCGGCCTTTACGAACATTTCTCGCGTGTGGCGCGCTCCATCTCGATTCCGCTCATCATCTACAATATTCCCGGTCGTTCGGTCATCGACATGACGCCGGAAACGATGGGCACTCTCGTTCGCGACCACAAGAACATCGTGGGCGTCAAGGATGCGACCGGCAAGATTGAACGCGTATCGGAACAGCGTGCAACCTGCGGCAAGGATTTCATCCAGCTTTCCGGCGAAGATGCTACAGCCTTGGGTTTCAACGCCCATGGCGGGGTAGGGTGCATTTCGGTGACGTCCAACATCGCGCCGCGTCTTTGCGCAGAATTCCAGGATGCATGTCAGGCTGGCGATTTTGCCAAGGCACTTGAGTTGCAGGACCGTCTGATGCCGCTGCACAAGGCGCTCTTCATCGAGCCGAACCCGTCTGGTCCGAAATATGCCCTGTCGCGTCTTGGCCGCGTGGAAAACGCGCTGCGGTCGCCGATGGTGACGGTGGAAGCTGCGACGGCTGAGAAGATCGATCAGGCCATGAAACATGCGGGTCTGGTCAACTGACCTGCCTGGAGTATTGCCAGCAAAAGTGTGAAGCGGTTTTGCTTGCGGCAATGCGACAAAACAAAGAGATGGAACGGCGCTTCGTTTCTGTAACCGTTCTTATTTACCGCTTTCGCTGATTTTTACGCTCCCGTAGCTTCGGGAGCGTTTTCATTTCAGGTATTGCACATTATATGGTGCCATCATGAACAAGCTTAAGAATTCTCCCGTGCGCAAGATGATCGCGGAAAACCGCAAGGCGCGCTTCAATTTTGAAATTCTTGATACGCTCGAAGCCGGTCTCGTCCTGACCGGCACCGAGGTCAAGTCGTTGCGCGCCAATCAATCAAACATAGCTGAAAGCTATGCGAGCTTTGAGAATGGCGAGTTCTGGCTCATCAATTCCTATATTCCGGAATATACGCAGGGCAATCGCTTCAATCATGAGCCGCGGCGCTTGCGCAAGTTGCTCATCAGCAAGCGCGAAATGTCCCGCCTGTTCAACTCTGTATCGCGCGACGGGATGACCGTGGTGCCATTGAAGCTTTACTTCAATGATCGGGGGCGGGCGAAGCTGGAACTGGCGCTGGCGCGAGGCAAGAAGACTCACGACAAGCGCGAGACCGAAAAGAAACGCGACTGGAATCGCGAAAAAGCTCGCTTGATGCGGGATAAGGGATAAAGATCAGTAGAAGAAAGAGCGCCTCAGGCGCACTTTTGATTCAGATAATCGCGTACATGCCGGAATACGGTTCGGAACATGGTATCCGTTAGCCGCCCGGTATTCGTGTTATAGCGCGAGCAATGATAGCTGGAGAAAATCCGCAGGCTGCCGATGTCGCTTGCCCGGTCATGGCCGAAGGGATGTCGCGCAACCGGGGCGCCAAGAGCACGGACCGTCGATTGATGCGCAATCGTTCCCAGCGTGACTATTGCCTGCAGATTGCGAAACCGGGTCAGCATCGGTAACAGGAATTGTCGGCAATTGTTGATCTCGGAGCCGATGGGCTTGTTTTCTGGCGGTACGCAGCGTACTGCATTGACGATACTGGCATCCAGCAGGCGCAAGCTATCGTCGGGACGGGCTTCGAACTTGCCGGCGGCGAATCCGAATTCACACAGCGTGCTGTAGAGAAGGTCGCCGGCATAATCACCGGTGAAGGGGCGCCCGGTTCGGTTGGCGCCGCGTAAACCCGGTGCCAACCCCACAATCAGGAGCCGGACATCGTCATCATGCGCTGGCAGAAACGGTGGAACGGGCGAATTATGCCACGATGGTTCCTTGCGCCGCCATTCCTGAAGGAATGCGTGCAGCCTCGGACAGATATCGCAATTGGGAGATGGTTCGGAAATCATGCCTCTGCATGAACCGGCTCGACGACGGCGTCAATAGCTGTCGTCGAGATCATCATCCTGGCGGCGCTGTGCGCGTTCCGACGGGTCGCGACCAATTTCAGCCTTGAGCGAGACCAGATCGATGAAATGATCGGCCTGACGGCGTAGTTCATCGGAAATCATGGCTGGCTGGGTGGTGAGAGTCGATACGACCGAAACCTTGCGGCCCTTGCGCTGAAGAGCTTCTGCAAGCGAGCGGAAATCGCCGTCGCCGGAGAAAATCACAAAATGGTCGACTGTATCGGTAAGCTGCATCGCATCGACCGTCAGCTCGATGTCCATATTGCCCTTCACCTTGCGGCGTCCGGTGGAATCCGTGAATTCCTTGGCGGCCTTTGTGACGACCTTGTAGCCGTTATAATCCAGCCAGTCGATCAAAGGACGGATCGAGGAATATTCCTGATCTTCAACCAAGGCCGTGTAATAATAAGCGCGGAGCAGATAGCCGCGCTTCTGAAAGGCCTTCAAAAGCTTACGATAATCGATATCGAACCCCAAAGTCTTGGAGGCAGCGTATAAATTGGCGCCATCAATAAAAAGCGCAATCTTTTCACGAGAATCAAACATCGTGCAATATATCCACTCTACGGCCGGACGGGAGTGGACCGACGACCGCTTATTCAGTTTGTTTTCTAAACGGCGGGTGGTATCAAATTTTACCAGTGCGTTTATTGCCTTCTAAGGACATATCACAGAAAAACAAGCAACCATGGGTTGTTATTTGCCCCCACTAAATTACCTATCGGGGAGTCTTGCCCCAATAATCGCTTTCAGGCTTATAAAATATTGTGCCGTTTTGACGCGCCTCCGTGTTTTATGAGGCGATTCCATGAATTTGACGTTCTTTTGGCAGATTTCATGCAGCAAGGCACGAGCATTTCCGCTTTTGCTTGTAATTTCGCTCCACAAGCGTTATGTGGGGAAAAATCCAATAAAGTTCGAGAAATGAAAGGGACCGCGCATGGCCCGCGTCACTGTTGAGGACTGCGTAGATAAGGTCGAGAACCGTTTTGAACTGGTTCTGCTGGCTGGTCACCGTGCTCGCCAAATTTCCCAGGGTGCACAGATCACCATCGACCGCGACAACGACAAGAATCCTGTCGTTGCCCTGCGCGAAATCGCCGACGAAACCCTCTCGCCGGACGATCTGAAGGAAGATCTCATCCATTCGCTGCAGAAGCATGTGGAAGTCGATGAGCCGGAAGCGGCTGCACCCGCACAGATTACTTCTTCTTCGGAAGAAGTCGCGGAAGGCATCGCAGACGCTGCCGAAGAAGATGTGGTTGCTTTCGACCGTATGTCGGAAGAAGAACTGCTTGCCGGTATCGAAGGCCTCGTTGCACCAGAGAAGAACGACGACTTCTGATCATCGTTTGAATCAACTCTCTTTTGCATGCGCTGCGACTTCCCGGTCGTGGCGCATGTTTTTATGCGTCGATAGCCGTGCAGGCTGGCTTGTCGCAAAGGTTATGAATGCTCGTGATGGCTTGCGAAAAGCACCAATGACGAGCGATTTCTGCCAGAAATTAATATTGTCGGCAGAAAATTAAGCCTAAACGTCGAGAACTATTCGATTTTCGGCGATTTTGGGTCACAATATCCGGTGTGCTGGACCCGATATGGTTCCAGGTATCGGTTTCGAAAGGGAGTTCTCGTAGATGATGCGCCAATATGAGCTTGTGGAGCGTGTACAGCGATACAAGCCTGACGTGAACGAGGCGCTTCTCAACAAGGCATATGTCTATGCCATGCAAAAGCATGGCAGTCAGAAGCGCGCTTCCGGCGACCCCTATTTTTCCCATCCGCTCGAAGTCGCTGCGATCCTCACCGATATGCATCTCGACGAAGCGACGATTGCCATCGCGCTCCTGCACGACACGATTGAAGACACGACGGCCACCCGGCAGGAAATCGATCAGCTCTTCGGCCCTGAAATCGGCAAGCTTGTCGAGGGTCTGACCAAGCTCAAGAAGCTCGACCTCGTTTCGAAGAAGGCTGTACAGGCGGAAAACCTTCGCAAGCTGCTTCTGGCGATTTCCGAAGATGTGCGCGTGCTTCTGGTGAAGCTTGCCGACCGTCTGCATAACATGCGCACGCTGGGCGTGATGCGGGAAGACAAGCGCCTGCGTATTGCCGAGGAAACGATGGATATCTATGCGCCACTCGCTGGCCGCATGGGTATGCAGGATATGCGCGAAGAGCTGGAAGAGCTGGCCTTCCGCTATATCAATCCCGATGCATGGCGCGCTGTGACGGATCGCCTGGCCGAGCTTCTGGAAAAGAACCGCGGGCTGCTGCAGAAAATCGAAAAGGACCTCTCCGAAATTTTCGAGAAGCACGGCATCAAGGCCAGTGTAAAGAGCCGTCAGAAGAAGGCGTGGTCGGTTTTCCGCAAGATGGAAACCAAGGGCCTGTCATTCGAGCAACTCTCCGACATTTTCGGCTTCCGTGTCATGGTCGATACGATGCAGGATTGCTATCGGGCACTCGGTCTTATTCATACGACATGGTCGATGGTGCCGGGTCGGTTCAAGGATTACATTTCCACGCCCAAGCAGAACGATTACCGCTCGATCCACACCACTATCATCGGCCCTTCGCGTCAGCGTATCGAACTGCAGATTCGTACGCGCGAAATGGACGAGATTGCCGAATTTGGCGTTGCAGCGCATTCGATCTACAAGGATCGTGGCAGCGCCAACAATCCGCACAAAATGTCCACCGAAACCAATGCTTATGCATGGCTGCGCCAAACGATCGAGCAGCTTTCCGAAGGCGACAATCCCGAAGAGTTTCTCGAGCACACCAAGCTTGAGCTGTTTCAGGATCAGGTCTTCTGCTTCACGCCGAAAGGGCGTCTCATCGCTTTGCCTCGTGGTGCAACGCCGATCGATTTCGCCTATGCCGTTCACACCGATATCGGCGATAGCTGCGTGGGTGCTAAGGTCAACGGGCGCATCATGCCGCTGATGACCGAACTGAAGAACGGCGATGAGGTGGATATCATCCGCTCCAAGGCGCAGGTTCCGCCAGCAGCCTGGGAGTCGCTTGTCGCGACCGGCAAGGCGCGTGCCGCCATTCGGCGCGCAACCCGCTCTGCTGTCCGCAAGCAATATTCAGGGCTTGGCATGCGTATTCTGGAACGCGCTTTCGAACGTGCCGGAAAGCCGTTCAGCAAGGATATATTGAAGCCGGGACTTCCGCGCCTGGCGCGCAAGGATGTCGAGGATGTGCTGGCCGCAGTCGGACGCGGTGAGTTGCCGTCAACCGATGTGGTGAAGGCTGTCTATCCAGACTATCAGGACACACGCGTCACATCGCAGAACAGCCCGGCCAAGACGGGTGAAAAGGGCTGGTTCAACATTCAGAACGCCGCCGGCATGATCTTCAAGGTGCCGGAAGGCAGTGAAGATGCCGCCAAGGACGAAGCCGGGGCTATGCCGAAGCCTGGAAAGAAGGCGCTGCCGATTCGCGGCACCAATTCGGACCTGCCTGTGCGTTTCGCCCCGGAAGGTGCCGTCCCCGGAGATCGTATCGTCGGCATTCTGCAGCCTGGTGCCGGTATCACGATCTATCCGATCCAGTCGCCTGCGCTGACGGCCTATGACGATCAGCCGGAGCGCTGGATTGATGTGCGTTGGGACATTGACGAGCAGATGAGCGAGCGTTTCCCGGCACGCGTCAGCGTATCGGCTATCAATTCGCCCGGCTCACTGGCAGAGATCGCACAGATCGTGGCGGCCAACGACGCGAATATTCACAATCTCTCCATGGTGCGCACGGCACCGGATTTCACCGAGATGATTATCGATGTCGAGGTTTGGGACCTCAAGCATCTCAACCGTATCATTTCCCAATTGAAAGAGAGCGCGAGCGTCAGCGGCGCGAAACGCGTGAACGGATAGGACTAAGATGAATACCGAAGATGTGCTTGCCGTCTTCCGCGAAGCGGGAGCGATCCTTGAAGGCCACTTTATTCTGACGTCAGGCCTGCGCAGCCCTGTTTTCCTTCAGAAGGCGCGTGTTTTCATGCATGCCGACAAGACGGAAAAGCTTTGCAAGGCTCTCGCAGAGAAAATCAAGGCGGCAAATCTTGGAACCATCGATTACGTGGTCGGACCGGCGATTGGTGGCCTGATCCCTTCCTACGAGACCTCGCGCCATCTGCATGTTCCGTCGGTATGGGTGGAACGTGAAAATGGTGTCTTCCGTCTGCGCCGATTTGATGTGCCGAAAGGTGCTCGGGTCGTTATCGTGGAAGATATTGTCACGACTGGACTTTCTATCCGCGAAACGATCGATTGCATGAAGGACCTCGGCATCGAAGTCGTGGCTGCGGCCTGCATCGTCGACCGTTCGGCAGGGAAGGCAGATGTTGGCACCAAGCTGATTTCTCTCGCTGAATATGAAGTTCCAGCCTACCCTGCGGATAAATTGCCGCCGGAACTTGCTGCAATCCCGGCTGTGAAGCCCGGTAGTCGCAACATTTAAACAAGTTTACCAACGGTTTTGGATACGCTGCAGGGAAGATACACCCCTGCGGCGAAATTCCGCTTTGCGGGACGCGTTCTAGTTACCTATTTAAAAGGGTAATCACAAAACGTTTTCCGGCTTCCACAAACAGGATTCCATCGTGAGTGTAGCGCCCATTTTATTCGATCCCAGATCGCCTTACCGCGCACCATGCGGGGTATGCGTGGAGTGCGACGTTCGACGGACTGCGGTTTGCGCGGCGCTGGACGACGGCGATCTCGGTGCTCTCGAAGCGATCATGACGTCCAAGCGTCTCGATGCCAATGAGCAGCTTGTGGAAGAGGGGGAGCCGAAGCGCCGTGTCTTCAGCCTCACTTCCGGTATGCTGCGCATCTATACGTCGCTTCCTGATGGGCGACGGCAGATTGCAGGTTTCCTGTTCCCTGGCGACTATCTCGGTCTGGCTGACGACGAGACTTATTCCCAGTCGGCCGAAGCTGTCGTGCCATCGGTTCTGTGCGCCTTTTCCACCAAGGAGATGGATGATCTGATGGAGCGTTTCCCGAAATTGAAGGAACGCCTGCATCAGATGACAAGGGCAGCTCTTCGCACGGCGCGCGACAATCAGCTTGTGCTCGGACGCCTCGCGCCGGTGGAAAAGCTTGCAAGCTTCCTGCTGGTTCTGTCGGCCCGGGCTGAGAAGCGCGGAGAGAAGTCCAATCCGGTTCATCTGTCGATGAACCGTACCGATATTGCAGACTATCTCGGTCTGACGATTGAAACCGTCAGCCGCAGTTTCACAAAGCTGAAGACCCAGGGACTCATCCAGTTGCCTGACGCCAATACTGTGGAAATCCTGTCGCGCCGTTCGCTGGCCGCCGTTGCCGGAATGGACCCGGAAAGCCTCTGATTTCAAGCTGCCATCCCTAAAAGCCGGGTGTATTTCCGTTGATTCAAATCAATGCAGCATCCGGCAGAACAGCTTATTCCTGACCATAGAGATTGATGCGATCCGTTTTAGGATTGCACGTTCAAAATGGGGAAAACAGGTGCTGTTGTGGCTGGGAATTGCAATATCGGCTGTCATGCATGCGGGCTTCCTTGCCGCATCATGCCGTCTTGCCCCGCGGAATGTCGCCCCGGTTCTGGTGCGCGCATATCCGGCAGGGCCTCGCCGGAGCGCCCGACGCTTAAGGTGGATGCGCTATGCATGAAGAAGCGATAAGACGCTACGCCGCGCTGGCTGTACCCAGATATACGTCTTTCCCGACGGCTGCAGACTTTATTCCTGTCGGTGCCGAGACGACGCATCGTTGGTTGCGCCAGATCGGGCCGGAAGAAAGTGTCTCCCTTTATATCCATGTGCCTTATTGCCGACAGCTCTGCCATTATTGCGGCTGCCATGCAAAAATGGCCGTGCGCAACGATGTCGTCGAGAATTTCTGCGTCTCTTTGCTCAGTGAGATTGAAACTGTCAGCAAGAGCCTGACTGCGCGGCCCAGCGTTGTTCATCTCCATTGGGGTGGGGGGACGCCTTCCATTTTGAACCCGCACCAGTTTACCAGCATTCTGGCAGCTCTGCGCGTTGCGTTCGATTTTGCGCCTGATATGGAACATGCCATCGAGCTTGATCCGCGCACAGTCACGCCGCAGTTGGCTCAGACGCTTGCGCTCATGGGTGTGAACCGCGCCAGCCTCGGCGTGCAGGATGTTGATGCCGAAGTGCAAAAAGCCATCGGTCGCATTCAGCCAATAGAAACGGTCGCCAAGGCTGCCAGCCTTCTGCGCGAAGTGGGCATTGATCGTCTCAACTTCGACCTCATCTACGGCCTGCCGTTGCAGACCGTCGAGACACTGCGCGAGACTTGCGAAAAGGTTGCAGCGCTCAAGCCTGATCGTGTTGCCTGCTATGGCTATGCGCATCTTCCCCAGCGGCGTGCCAATCAGCGCCTGATAGATGCAAGTCTTCTGCCCGATGCTGACGAACGCTTCGCTCAGGCACGTGTGGTTGCGGACAGCTTCATCGGTTTCGGCTACGAGCCGGTAGGGATCGATCACTACGCATTGCCGGATGACAACCTGGCTGTCGCTGCGCGCCATGGTACGCTGCACCGTAATTTCCAGGGTTATACGGATGATCGCTGCCAGACCTTGATCGGTCTCGGACCGTCATCGATTTCTCAGTTTCCTGGCGGGTATGCCCAGAATATCTCGGACGTGAAGCAATATTCGAAGCGTGTTGAAGCGGGTGAACTGGCAACCGTTCGCGGCTATGCGATGCGCGAGAGCGACCGTATCCGCGCCGGAATTATCACGGCGCTGATGTGCAACTTCCGGGTCGATCTGAACACTACGGCGCCAGGCGTGGAGTTTTCCGACGAACTGGCCTTGCTGCGCCCTCTGGTGGCTGACGGACTGGTGGAAGTTCGCAGCGGCGTCATCAGCGCAACAAGCGATGGCAAACCGCTGATCCGTCTGGTCGCGGCTGCTTTCGATGAATTTCGCAGGGAAACGATGCACGGCTTCAGTTTCGCCGTCTGAACTTGCGTTGGAACAAAGAGGTAGAGCCAAAGATGCTCTATCAAGAGAATGCTGCTGCACCGGGCCGTCAAAAGGTCAGTGGCATGGGAGCACCGCCGTTGGGGGACGTGCGGTGCTCCACTGTTTTGAGCACAGCCCGAGGAGCGTGGACCGCTCTTCGGGCTGTGTTTTCATGAGGGTCAGGCCTTGCGGTTCTTTTCCAGCTTGGGCAGGAAAATCGTCAGCAGGCCGAGCAACGGCAGATACGAGCAGATGTGGTAAACATACTCGATGCCCTTGTGATCGGCCACGATACCGAGGACCGCGGCTGCGATACCAGCCATGCCGAAAGCAAAGCCGAAGAACAGGCCGGACACCATGCCGACACGTCCCGGCAGTAGTTCCTGTGCGAACACAACGATTGCCGGGAAGGCCGAAGCGAGGATCAGGCCGATGATGACCGTCAGGATCGCCGTCATTTCCAGATTCGCATAGGGCAGGGCCAGCGTGAACGGCAGGACGCCGAGGATCGATGCCCAGATCACCTTGCGTGCACCGATCTTGTCGCCGATCGGCCCGCCGATGATCGTTCCCGCAGCTACCGCACCGAGGAACAGGAACAGAAGAAGCTGCGATGCCTGCACTGTCACGCCGAAATGGCTGATGGTGTAGAAGGTGTAGTAGCTCGTCAGGCTGGCCATATAGATGTACTTGGTGAAGACCAGCATCGCCAGAACACCAACGGACACCAGAACCTTGTTGCGCGGAAGCGGAAGAGTCTTGTCGGGCTTCGCCTTGCTGGCATTGGCAATCCGGTAGCGATTATACCAGTTGCTGACATACCAGAGCAGCATCATGCCGATGAGCGCGGCGACAGAGAACCACGACACGCTGATCTGGCCGAAAGGCAGAACGATGAAGGCTGCCAGAAGCGGGCCAATCGACGAGCCGAAATTGCCGCCCACCTGAAACAGGGATTGCGCAAAACCATGACGTCCGCCGGAGGCAAGGCGTGCCACACGGGCGGCTTCCGGATGGAAGACGGACGAGCCGAAGCCAACAAAGGCCGCCCCCAGAAGCAGGATCGAATAGTGATGCGCGGTCGCCAGAAAGACGAGCCCGACAAGCGTGCACCCCATGCCGAAAGGCAGGGAATAAGGCATTGGCTTGCGGTCGGTATAGATACCCACGAGCGGCTGCAGGATCGATGCCGTCATCTGGAAGGTGAAAGTCAGAAGGCCGATCTGCCAGAATGACAGGCTGTAGTTGTCCTTCAGCATCGGATAGATGGCCGGAAGGAGCGACTGCATCATGTCGTTCAGGAAATGGCCCATGCTTGTGGCCAGAATGATGGCGAGAACAGTATTGTCCGCGCCGCTGTTTGATGGCTGCTGTGCAGCACTCATGCTCATACTACTACTCCGAAGATGAAAGCCGGTCTTCAGGCGCATTTCCTGCAGATATTATCTGACTACAGGAAATAAGGCACTCAGGGAAATTGCGGGGTGTTGATGAGAAACCGGCGAAAGTTTACGAATTTGGCGTCTGGACAGGCAGTTGCCTTCATCAAACGTCAAATTCATTCCGCCAGCGAATGTCGCGACCCATTCTCAGCAAGTCATTAATAGGACGATTGCCTCTCGCCCGCTTTCGTGTTTTGGTCCAATAGTTTCGAGAGTGGGCCAAACATAGGGCAGAACTGTAATGAAACCAAAGTCTCCACCGGGGCTTTTATTACCGGGAAGCGAGGAACTGCAGAAGTTCCATGAACAGCGGATCGCCATGCTGGAAGGCATGAGCGGTCCGGTGATTGCCCTGCCGACGCGCTACCCGGATGGCTATTTCGTGCCGCGCCATCGTCACAGCCGGGCACAGCTTCTCTGTGCCTCGCAAGGCGTGGTTCTGGTGACGACGGATGCCGGGCGCTGGATGATTCCAAGTGACCACGCCATGTGGATACCGGCAGGCGTGGAGCATTCGGTTGAAATCCTCGGCGAAGTCTACATGCGATCGATCTATATCTGCGTCGATGCCGTCTCGGGTGTGCCGGATTATCTCCACGTGGTCGGGCTTACCGATCTCATGCGATGCCTTATCATCGATGCAACCACGCAGGACAGCACGCCAGAGCCGGATAGTCGCGATGCACTGGTGATCGAGCTGATCCTGCGAGACCTCCACACATTGCCGCAACGCTCTCTGGGCCTGCCTTTCCCGTCCGATCCGCGTTTGCAGAAACTATGCCGTGAATTCGTGAAAAAGCCTTCTTCGCGCGCCACAATCGACGACTGGGCGGACAGGATGGCGATGAGCCGACGCTCATTTACCCGGCATTTCCAGCGGGAGACCGGTGTAAGCCTTTCAGTCTGGCGCCAGCAGGCATGTCTGTTTGCTGCGGTTCCTCGGCTTACGGAAGGGGAGGCGGTGACGAGCGTGGCGCTCGATCTGGGTTATGACAGCGTTTCCGCTTTCACGACGATGTTCCGCAGGATGCTTGGTGTTTCGCCGCGGTTTTATTTGCCGAGGCTGGACACTGTTCCTTTCGAACGCAGCGACAGTGCCGCAGTTTTGGTCGAATAATAACAATTGTCTCCGCGATGGGAGAGCATTAATAGAAGCGCATGCTGTTTCAACGCCGTAATCCTCCGACCAGAAAAGAGCGTTTAAGGCTTCTGGTCTGGCCGCGTCGCTCCTTCTCCCGTTCCTTCCGGTACGGGGGAAAGCGGATTCTGCGCATTACTGCCTCGCCTCATGCTGTCGCAGCCGGTCTGGCCGTCGGCGTGTTTTCGGCGTTTACGCCTTTCTTTGGCTTCCATCTCATCATCGCAATCGTGCTGGCTTATTTCCTTGCCGGAAATATTGCGGCCGCAGCGCTTGGCACAACCCTTGCCAATCCGCTGACCCTGCCATTCATCTGGGGCAGCACATTCGAGCTTGGTCGTTTCATCATGAACGGCAGTATCGATAATGCTCCGCCGGTCCATTTCGGCCGGGCGCTCGAAACCATGCATTTCGATGAAATCTGGACACCGCTTTTGAAGCCGATGCTGTTCGGCTCGACGATTCTGGGCGCTGCATTCGCTGTCGTGGTCTATTTCGTTACCCGGTTTGCCGTTTCGGCGTTCCGTCGTCGTCGTATCGAACGCCTTGCGGAAAAGCATCGCCTGCACCGCGAGCAGGAGCTTCAGAAAGTATGATTGTCGGTATAGGTAGCGACCTCATCGATATTCGCCGTGTCGAAAATACCCTTGAGCGGCATGGCGACCGTTTCCGCAACCGGGTCTTCACTGAAATCGAGCAGAAAAAATCGGATGGGCGCAAGCAGCGTGCGGCGTCCTATGCAAAGCGCTTCGCGGCGAAGGAAGCCTGCGCGAAGGCGCTCGGAACCGGTATTGCCCAGGGCGTTTTCTGGCGGGATATGGGCGTGGTCAATGCCCCTTCCGGAAAGCCCACCATGCATTTGACCGGCGGTGCGGCGAGACAGTTGCAGAAACTCTTGCCCGCAGGAATGCGTGCCGCCATACATCTGACAATTACCGATGATTTTCCTCTCGCACAGGCGTTCGTTATCATCGAAGCCCTGCCTGAGACGAAATAATTGTGATTGTGACGGGTAAACTCCTGCTCATAATCGTGCGATAAACCGGCGTTCTGCCGGCGGCCTGATTGCGTCATGCTTTCATAGTCGTTATTAGATCGCGTTATCGGAAGCGGAGATACAATGAGCGTGTCCAGCAAGAGTGAGACAAAAAAATCCGGCGGCCTTGGCGAAACCATCAGCGTTATCGTGCAGGCGCTGCTGCTGGCACTGGTCATTCGCACCCTGCTTTTCCAGCCTTTCAGCATACCGTCGGGCTCCATGCGCCCCACGCTTCTGGAAGGCGATTATCTGTTTGTTTCGAAATATGCCTATGGCTATTCGCGCTATTCGCTGCCGTTCGGACTGGATTTGTTTTCAGGCCGTATCTGGAGTGCGGAGCCGAAGCGCGGTGACGTGGTGGTGTTCAAACTGCCGAGTGAACCTTCCGTCGATTACATCAAGCGCGTGATCGGCCTGCCGGGCGACCGCGTGCAGATGCGCGGCGGCGTGCTCTACATCAACGATCAGGCGGTCAAGCGTGACCGGGTCGGCACCATCGACAATCCCGATGTGACGGAAGTGAACCGGCCCGTCGAAGTCTATCGTGAAACCCTGCCGGAAGGCGTGACCTATGACACGCTCGATCTCGCGCCGAATTCCATCGGTGACGATACGCGCGTCTTCGAGGTTCCTGCCGGTCATTACTTCATGATGGGCGACAACCGCGACAACTCGCTCGATAGCCGTTTCGGCGTTGGCTATGTGCCGTTTGAAAATCTGGTCGGTCGCGCAAACATCATCTTCTTCTCCATTGCCGACAAGGCAAGCCCGCTTGAAATCTGGAAATGGCCGACCGAAGTACGCTTTGGCCGACTGTTCAGCTCAGTCAATGCCGCGCCGCATACAGCCGTAACCGGAAACTGAAATGGCTTCGGCAAATCAGGCAGCAGCAATTCTGGAGGAGCGCACCGGACACCGTTTTCTCAATCTGAAACGGCTGGATCGTGCGCTCACCCACTCAAGTGTGCAGGCGCCTTCGCGCGCAAATTATGAACGTCTCGAATTTCTCGGCGACCGCGTTCTGGGACTGACCGTCGCGGAAATGTTGTTCGACGAGTTTCCCGATGCCTCCGAAGGTGAACTGTCGGTTCGCCTCAATGCGCTGGTGAATGCCGAAACCTGCGCGGCGATTGCCGATGAGATCGGGCTCGCCGATCTCATCCACACCGGCTCCGATATCAAGTCACTGAATGACAAGCGCCTTTTGAACGTGCGCGCCGATGTCGTCGAGGCACTGATCGCCACGATCTATCTCGATGGCGGACTGGAGGCCGTACGGCCCTTCGTCAAGCGCTACTGGGAAAAGCGGTCACTGCAAACGGGTGCCGCCCGCCGCGATGCCAAGACCGAGTTGCAGGAATGGGCGCACCAGCAGGGCAATGTCCATCCTTCATATTCCATCATCAGCCGTACAGGTCCCGACCATGATCCGCTGTTTACGGTGGAGGTTACGGTCAAGGGTTTTGCCACGGAAACGGGCGAGGGGCGTTCGAAAAGAATAGCCGAACAGAACGCCGCTGAAGTGATGCTTCATCGTGAAGGCGTCTGGAAGCGTGATAATTCTGCTTGATGCAAGAGTTGGCGTTTTTTAAATCGAGATCGGTTATAATTAAGTCTTATACGATATGTCGCTTTCATCAGCGGTTTTGTCGTATCCGGAATGCCGTGCGCAGGGGACGGCGGCGTTCTGCAAGGAAATATCGTCTGGAAGGATAAACAATGAATAATCGGACGACGCCGGCTGACGGCGAAAACGAGGCAGGCCAGACCCGGTCCGGCTTCGTGGCGTTGATCGGGGCGCCGAATGCGGGGAAATCCACGCTGGTCAACCAGCTTGTGGGAACGAAGGTTTCAATCGTCACGCATAAGGTGCAGACGACACGCGCTCTTGTGCGCGGCATATTCATCGAAGGCCAGGCACAGATCGTTCTGGTCGACACGCCCGGCATTTTCCGGCCGAAGCGCAGGCTCGACCGCGCCATGGTCACGACGGCCTGGGGTGGTGCGAAGGATGCCGACATCATTCTCGTTCTTCTCGATTCGCAGGGCGGCCTGAACGAGAATGCGGAAGCGCTGCTTGCGAGCATGAAGGATGTGCGCCAGAAGAAGGTTCTGGTGCTCAACAAGGTTGACCGCGTCGATCCGCCGGTTTTGCTGGATCTTGCCCGCAAGGCCAACGAACTGGTCACATTCGACCAGACTTTCATGATCTCGGCGCTGAACGGATCGGGCTGCAAGGATCTTGCGAAATATCTCGCAGAGAACGTGCCGAACGGCCCTTGGTATTATCCGGAAGACCAGATTTCTGACATGCCGATACGGCAGCTTGCAGCCGAAATCACGCGCGAAAAGCTCTATCTGCGCCTGCATGAGGAACTGCCTTACTCGTCCACGGTGGAAACCGAACGCTGGGAAGAGCGCAAGGATGGATCAGTGCGCATCGAGCAGGTGATCTATGTGGAGCGCGAAAGCCAGAAGAAGATCGTGCTTGGCCACAAGGGCGAGACGATCAAGGCGATCGGACAATCGGCACGCAAGGAAATCTCCGAGATACTGGAACAGACGGTTCATCTCTTCCTTTTCGTGAAAGTGCGGGAAAACTGGGGCAACGACCCGGAACGCTATCGCGAAATGGGCCTTGATTTTCCAACCTAGAGCGCGTTTCGATCTGATTAAATCAGATCGGCGCTCCATTTTTTGTACTGGCGCGCATCTTGTCCGAAAGCCGTTTCACACTTTTCGGGATGCGCTAAACTATAAAGCTGGCGGCCATGGAATGGCGCGATGAAGGCATAATTCTCGGGACACGACGCCATGGCGAGACAAGCGCCATCGTGGAAGTGATGACCCGTGAGCATGGCCGCCATATGGGTATGGTGCGCGGCGGGCGTTCCCGCCGCATGCAGCCTTTGCTGCAGCCGGGCAATCATGTGGATGTGACATGGTGGGCGCGGCTGGATGAGCATATGGGCAGTTTTACCATCGAACCGCTGGAATTTGCCGCCGCCCGCCTCATCGAAACACCTGTGGCGTTATATGGTATCCAGCTTGCGGCTTCGCATTTGCGCCTTCTGCCCGAACGCGATCCGCATCGCGGTCTCTATGAGACATTGCGGCTTATCATCGAACATTTTGACGATCCGCTGGCCTCAGGCGAACTGGTATTGCGCTTTGAAGTGATGATGCTTGAGGAACTTGGCTTCGGTCTTGATCTCAAGGAATGTGCCGCAACAGGCGTCAGGGAAGACCTGATCTATGTGTCACCGAAATCCGGGCGTGCGGTCTGTCGTGATGCGGGTGCACCATGGGCTGACAAGCTTCTGCTACTGCCGGGCTTCGTCAATAATACTGCCGTTCGCGCAACGTCCTATGATGATATCGATCATGCCTTCACGATGACCGGTTATTTTCTGATGCGGCATGTATGGGAGCCACGTGCCGTCACGCCGCCTGATGCGCGTGGCGGGTTTCTGAACGCCCTCGGGCGAGCGATCAATGTCTCACAGGCAAGCTGAAAACCTTACCTTCGAAGGCTTCCGCTCCGCGTCCGATTGCGCGTATGGCTGCAACCATTCGCCCTTGTCGCTCTAAAATTTCGTCTGCGAGCGATATGAGCCTGATATTCGGCGTTGCCGCTGGAGAAAGGCTGCGAACAATCCTGGCAAGATCGCTTTCATCCAGCGCAGGGTTTAAAGCCGAAGCGATGATATAAGCCGCAGCCGTGGAACGGGAAATGCCAGCATAACAGTGAATGAGTAACGGCGCATCCATAGGCCAGCTCTTCGCGAAGTTCAGAAGCCGCAGCACGTGGGTTTCATCGGGGGCGACCAACCCCTCGCGCAATTCGATAATATCGTTGAATGTCAGCGACAGACGGACGGCATCGTAGCCATCAGGCAGAGCCGCCGGGGCCTCGCTTCCAAGCGTCACGACATGGCTGGGCCGGTGCAATGTCAGTTGTGTTGCCAGTTGCGACAGCGGCGTCACGACGATCCGGCTCATCGGCCCTGCCGTGCTTTTTCCAATGCTGCAAACCGTGCGAGAAAATCTGTCTGCACGTCTTGCGTGGGGCGCGGTGCGATATCCAGTCCTGCCGGATCGAAACCACGCGGACGCCCGAAATATTTGACGGCCTCGGCCTCGGTGAACCCGGCAAGTCGCGTGGCCTCGAAAAAAGCTGCAACCTGATCGGCGCGCTTGATAAGTGTCTTGAGCTGCGCGGGCGCAGTTATCGGCAGCGAAAAGCGCAGGTGGATCGCGTTTTCCAGCCGCATTTCGATCATCTTGTAATTGCCGCCCATCACCGCCTTGAAGGGCGAGATCATGTCGCCGATGACATATTCCGGTGCGTCGTGCAGGAGTGACAATAGCTGCCATTCAACACTGGCATCGGGCACCAGCCGGGTAAATATCTGATCCACGAGCAGCGAGTGCTGCGCGACCGAAAAGGCATGTTCACCAACAGTCTGACCGTTCCAGCGCGCAACACGGGCAAGACCATGGGCAATATCCTCGATCTCAATATCGAGCGGCGAGGGGTCGAGCAGGTCGAGACGGCGCCCCGACAACATGCGTTGCCAGGCACGTGTTTTGCCGGAAGATCGGTCGGCGCTGGCCATCAGGCGTTACCCGCTTCAGCTTCCGGAAACCCGAACCGCACATGAGGCGGCAAGGTAAGTGTTATGGGCGTTTCGCCTGCCAGAATCGGACTGCCAGCATCTATCGCATCCTTGGCGCGGTCGATGCGCACAAGCGCTATGCCGATAGTGTCGGCGGAGCTTCCTGTCGTGCCGATCTCGCGCCCATCAACGGTAATGGGCGTACCCATCGGGGGGAGGCCTCCTTCTGAACGAGCCACCAGAACGCGCCGCCGAGCCGTGCCGCGATGCTGCATGCGCGATACGACTTCCTGTCCGATGAAACAGCCTTTCGGGAAGGAGACGCCGCCGGTCTGGTCGAAATTGACGTCATGCGGGAAGACGTCATTATAAGCGAAATCCGCTTCGCCTTCCGCAATGCCATATTCTGCGCGCAGCTTCGTCCACGCGCTTTCATCGGTCGTGCCATCTGCCGGACCGTAAATCCGGCGAACATTCAGTTCGGTCGGAAAGCGGCTGTCGCGCTTGATTGAATCATTCTGTGAAGGATGTGATTCAGCTTGCCAGGAAACACTGACAAGCGATTCTGGCAGTTGCGTTATTTCGGCTTTTGCGCGCAGCCTGTAGAGAGTGATACGCTTGATAAAATCAGCGGCAATGCTTGCCGGGAGATCGAAACGCAAGCCGCCATCAATGCGTGAAACGACAAAGTCGAACAGGATCTTTCCTTGCGGAGCGAGCAAGGCTCCCGGTTTCAGATCGTCCGGTCCAAGCTTGTCGAGATCGGTTGTAATCACGGCTTGCAGAAATTTTTCCGCGTCGTCGCCCGTAATGTGAACCAAAGCCCTGTTTGAAAGATTTACCGTTTCAACTGCCGTCGTCATCGCTTCGTCCTTGCCTTTCGCGCCCTCGTTACGTAAGCCCCAATGGGAAGGCTCGCAAGTCCTATCAATCTGGCAGGAGACAACTATGGCCGAAACATTCGATACGATTTTGAAGGGTGCAACCATCGTCAATCACGACGGTATAGGCCAACGCGACATCGGTATTCGCAATGGTCGCATCGCTGCCATAGGCTCTCTTTCCACACATACGGCAGGTGAGGTGGTCGATTGCACGGGCCTGCATATTCTGCCCGGCGTGGTGGATAGCCAGGTCCATTTCCGCGAGCCCGGTCTTGAACACAAGGAAGATCTCGAGACCGGTTCGCTCGCCGCTGTTCTGGGCGGGGTAACCTCCGTTTTCGAAATGCCGAACACCAAGCCGCTCACCACTTCCGCCGAGACGCTGGAAGACAAGATTCGCCGTGGTCGTCATCGTATGCACTGCGATTTCGCTTTCTGGGTCGGTGGTACGCGCGACAATGCGAAGGACGTTGCCGAACTGGAACGCCTGCCGGGCGCTGCCGGCATCAAGGTTTTCATGGGATCGTCTACCGGCGATCTGCTTGTTGAAGACGATGACGGTGTTCGCTCGATCCTGAAGAACACGCGCCGTCGCGCGGCCTTCCACTCTGAAGACGAGTTCCGGTTGAAGGAACGCGAAGGCCTGCGCGTGCAGGGCGATCCGTCGAGCCACCCGGTCTGGCGCGACGAAGTTGCAGCACTGCAATGCACGGAACGGCTTGTACGCATCGCACGCGATACCGGCGCCCGCATTCACGTACTGCATATCTCGACTGCCGAAGAAATCGACTTCCTGAAAGATCACAAGGATGTCGCGACCTGCGAAGCAACGCCGCACCATCTCACCTTGTCGGCAGACGGTTACAAGACACTCGGCAATCTCATCCAGATGAACCCGCCTGTCCGTGACAAGCGTCACCGCGACGGCGTGTGGAAGGGCATTGATCAGGGTATCGTCGATGTGCTCGGTTCCGACCACGCTCCGCACACGCTGGAAGAAAAGCAGAAGCCTTATCCAGCTTCCCCGTCCGGCATGACAGGCGTGCAGACACTGGTGCCGATCATGCTTGATCACATCAATGCGGGCAGGCTCACGCTGGAGCGCTTCGTCGATCTCTCCAGCCACGGTCCGAACCGTATTTTCGGCATGGCGCGTAAGGGTCGTATTGCAGTCGGCTACGATGCCGATCTGACCATCGTGGACATGAAGCGCCGCGAAACGATCACGCATGAGCAGGCGGGTTCGAAGGCTGGCTGGACGCCCTATCATGGCAAGACTGTCACAGGATGGCCGATTGGCACTTTCGTGCGTGGCATCAAGGTAATGTGGGAAGCGGAAATCGTGAACGCCAACAAGGGCGAGCCGGTAGAATTCCTCGAAGCATTACCGCATCGCTGAGGGCAAAGCTTATTGGCGTGATCTGTCCCCTGATTGTCCGTCAGGTGGCTTTTGATCCCGGTTGCAAGGCGTATTCTCTCCCTATAGTCTTTTATAGGGAGAACAAAAATGTCCGCTCAAGATACGGTTTTGCTGGTTATCGACGCTCAGGAGTCATTCCGCCACCGGCCTTACTACCGGGACGAACAGGTTGGTGCCTATATTGAACGCCAGCAGGCGCTTATCGATGGCGCCAGGCGTGCCGGCATTCCGGTGGTGCAGATTTTTCATGTCGAGAATGAAGGCCCGTTCTCGGAAGCGTCGGGTCTGGTGAAGGCGATTTCGCCCCTGTCGATTGAACCCGATGCAGTTTTCCGCAAACGTCGTCACAGCGCGCTGGTCGGAAGCGGACTTGATGTCTGGCTGGTTGCCAATGGTATCCGTCGTGTGCTGGTTTCCGGTATCCGCACAGAGCAATGCTGCGAGACGACAACACGACAGGCATCGGATTTTGGATATCATGTCGATTTCGTTAGTGAAGCGACACTGACCTTTCCTATGACTGACGCAAGCGGTCGTGAGTGGAGCGCTGCCGATATCAAGGCTCGCACCGAGCTTGTTCTGGCCAATCGTTTTGCCCGCATCGTAACCGTGGAACAGGCGCTGGCTGCGCCGGGAGAGCGGAAGGCAGCATGAGTAACCATGCGGACATTGTCCGGATAATTCCGGTTTATGTCGTTATTCCGCCACGTGTGCTTCTGCTCGACGTGGCGGGACCGCTTGAGGTTTTGCGCAAGGCAAATCTTGAACAGCATAAGGTGCGGTTCGAGGTTCATTATATTGGGCCTGCGCCGACCGCGCTCAGTTCGATCGGCCTGCCGGTGGCGGGGGTGGAACCTTTGCCGGAGGCGTTGCCACACGACGCACTCGTCATTGTTTCGGGTGCGGCTGACATTCCGCTCGGAAATGTGGAGTTCGACAGAACCGCGGATGCCGTTCTGGAAAAGGAAATCGTTTTATGGCTTCGCCGGGCGGTACGTCCCGGTGTGAGGCTGGTGACGATCTGTTCCGGTGCGTTGCTCGCAGCACGCGCGGGATTACTCGACGGCTATTCCTGCACCACGCACCATTTGACGCTTGGCGAACTTGAACGGCTGGCCCCTGCCGCGCGCGTGTATGAAAACAGGCTGTTCGTTGAAGATGGTGAAAGGCTGACGAGCGCGGGCATCACCGCAGGCATCGATCTGATGCTGCACGTTGTTGCCGGACTGACCGATCCCGCCACGGCGCTGGCGGTTGCGCGTTATCTGGTCGTTTATTTGCGGCGCAGCGGCAATGACCCGCAGCTATCGCCCTGGCTTGAGGGGCGAAACCATATGAACCCGGTTGTGCATCGCGCACAGGATGCCATCGCGCACGATCCGGCGGCGGATTGGTCGGTGGAACGACTGGCGGATATTGGTGGGGCAAGCCCGCGCAACTTCTCGCGTCTGTTCAATGAATATGCCGGAATGACGGTGACGGACTATGTCAATCGGCTCAAGATCAGCCTTGCGCGCGAGATGCTCTTGAATTCCGGGCTCGATATCGAGAATGTTGCGGCGCAGGCGGGGTTTGCTTCCGCACGGCAGTTTCGTCGGGTCTGGCAGCGCATCTACAATGAGCCACCGAGCCGCGTACGTTTTGGCGTCTGATTATTCGCCCGCAGTGAAGAAGCGCCAGCTACCGTCCGGCCCGATGCCGATACTGTAGAAGATATAGCCGCCTGCCTTTTTCATATCCTCAAAATCACCGGCGGTGACAATTTCGAAAAGCTCCACGATCTGCGGCGGGGTCAGCTTGTCGAGAGGCATGGCGTAGAAATAGGGCCAGACATAAACCTCGTCGTCCTTGCCTGCATTCAGGTGCACATAGCCCGTATCCAGCAGATCGACGATGATAGCCAGAACTTCACGGCCCGCTTCGTCACCCGAGAGCGATTTGAGAAAATCGATAACGTCTTCCTCGTGGTCCCCGAGTGAGAGCTGGGTGGCCTTGTCCTCGACGCCGAGGAGCGGTCGCAGCTTCTCGATGTCACCGGAACGTGCTGCTTCCAGCATGCGTTCACGCGTCAGCCTTACAGGTTCGGGCAGCTTGTCGAAATCGCGATGGATTTCCGGCATGGGCTTGGAGGATGCCGCCGGGGCAGGTTCATTGCCAGGGGACATTTTTGGCACCGCGCGAGGAAGTGCTCCGGGTATGGGGATTGGGGAGGGGGTGTCGCCTTCATCGGCAACGGCGCGGGCACCGGGGCGTTGCAGTAAGTCTGATTGATCCGTCAGTGCGACGTTAAAAGAGTTTGTTGCGGCGGCGGGCAAGGTAATGCCGCAGGCAAGGAATAACCCGGTCAAAAAAGCTCGGGGCGAGGCGGAGTTCCTGATCGGGAATGACATTGGGCGCAAGAAGAGGGACGCCGGGAGGGAACTGCTGCGCCGGTCTGGTCCCGCGACCGGCGTATCAATGCTATTGAAGAATGCGCTGCGGCAGGAAGGTTCCCGCTACAATCTGTTCACGCATCTTCTCAATCAGCTCCAGCGCACAATCGTCGCCTGCTTCACGGATCAGTTCAGTAAGTGCAGTCGTAAAGGCTGCTTCGGCAAGGATTTCCGGTTCGATACCTTCCGAGATACCGTCTGCCCAGGCCTCGTTGTGATATTCGATTGCGACGAGTTTCTTCTCGCGCTCAATCATTTCGTCCAGATCGGCCGGTGCATGTTCCATAGATTTCATCCTGGCTTTCGCCTTTCTGTTGCACTGTCGGTGTCTCACCGTTTCGCGGGAGCTCAACCACCTGGCAACGTGACTGCCTTCTTAAGACAGTGTTAACAGATTATCACGGATTTGAACGAACTAATCCCGTCAATCCGCACAAGAGTGAATGATTGGTTAATTTCCATAGCGCGAGATGATCTCGTTCGACAAGTCCTCGCCTTCCTTCATGTAGCGATCAATCGCCGCAAGCGCTGAAGGGGTGCAGCGGGTGTAATTGTCGCTGAACACGCGATACCCGTGGTTGAAGCTCGAAATTAGCCGCACCCGTTCGGCTTCGGAAGGTTTTTCCGCCGACACTATCGCGTCCATCCGATCGCGCCATTCGCTGCCAGCTTCGCCGCACAGATTGCGCAGATAGTGAAGCGAGCCGAGAATTTCGGCGAGCCGCAACATCTTCCCTTCATAGGGCGCGTCCTGAGCCAAAGCCGGAGATGCCACCTCGACCCACAAAGCGATCGAGAAGCAGATAGCCGGTCGAAAAAACGGAATGCTTTTCAATCGAAAACCTCTCACCTGAAAATGAGCTATTGCTATAAATAGGGGCCTCTTCAAGGCAGATTGCTAAACAGGATTAATATCCAAGCGCTCGTCTTCATTTTCCGCCACCGCGCGGGCGACATCAAGGGTACTGTCCGTCACCTTTGCAGACACCATTTCTTCTATCGACAGCCAGTGAATGGATGCAGCATCGTCTCCGGCGACTTCCTCGCCCGAAACCTGCCAGGCCCGGAAGACGGACAGATAATAGCTCTTGTCATATGCCTTCCCCTCAAGCGCCAGATCTACGGTTATGACGTGCGACAGGGTCTTTGCATCAAGCGCTGTTTCTTCCTTGAGTTCGCGGATCGCGGCTTGTTCGGACGTTTCGCCCGGTTCGATACTTCCACCCGGAAAAGCAAGCCAGCCTTTCCATGGCTCTTTCCCGCGCTCGACCAGAAGAAAGCGCCCTTCGCGTCTGCAGATCAGCGAAACACCATGAACCTTCGCAGGTATCGGAACTACGGGAACTGTTTTCATCATGCTCTAGCTTTATGTTTTGACACGCATCTTGTTCCGAAAACCGGTTCACACTTTTCGGGATGCGCTCCAGCTATGATCGTGCAGACACCGGTTGGCAATGGAAAAGCGCCTCTTGACCGGAGCAGAAAAACGCTAAACATGCTCACTATGTGTGGACGTTTTTCATTGACTGCAAGCCGGGAAGAGCTGGAAGCCTTCGTGGCCGCATTGATCGCAGAGGATTTTCCTCCACGATATAATATCGCGCCAACGCAGCCCATATTGACCATTCTGGGCGGGGAAACGCCGCCGCCAGGCAGTAACAGGCCGGATCGCGTCGGGTTGCTGGTGCGATGGGGTTTTGTTCCGTCATGGGTCAAAGACCCGAACGACTGGCCGCTCATGTTCAACATCCGCTCCGAGACGGCCGCGGAGAAGAATTCGTTTCGCGCCGCCCTGAACCACCGACGCGCCTTGATCCCGGCGTCAGGCTTTTATGAGTGGCGCCGTGAAGGCAAGAACAAGGCGCAAGCCTACTGGGTGCGCCCGCGCAAGGGCGGCATCGTCGCTTTTGGCGGCTTGATCGAGACATGGAGCAATGCGGACGGATCGCAGATCGATACCGGAGGCATATTGACGACGAGTGCTAACGGCCTGTTGCGACCGATCCATGAGCGGATGCCGGTTGTCGTACAGCCGGAAGATTTTGCGCGCTGGCTGGATTGCAAACGTTTTCTGCCGCGCGAAGTGGCGGATATCATGCGTCCGGCTCTGGATGATTTGTTTGAAGCGATACCGGTGTCGGACAAGGTCAACAAGGTCGCCAACACGACGCCCGATTTGCAGGAACGTGTAGAGGAGCAGGCTTCTTCGGAGCGTGCAGTGCCGAAACGAAAGAACAAGCCCGAATCCGATGACGGAAATGGCGGGCAGCTTTCGATGTTCTGACAGTGACCGCCGGTCTTGCTGGACTGGCGCTATGTGTTACGCATCCAACGACTTTGATCGCCGAGCCCGCGGCGCTCCAAGGGGTTTTTTGTCGCATTATCCTACGCAAAACCGCTTCGCACTTTTGCTGGAAATGCTCCAGGCGCTGAACGATATCAGCTTCTTCAGCCTGTCTTCTTGACGGCGAGAATGGAACGCCGGCGATTGTCGTTACGACCGTCGCTGCTGCGCTGCGTTGCGTTCAGCAATGCTGCAACAAGCACGGCAGGCCCGATTTCGCGGTATTTATCAACCAGTCGGTCTTGGCGGGGTTGCAGTTCACTCTTAGACATTGGTCCTTCCTTTCGATAATGCCTGCTCACCATTTTGTGATTGATTGAGACCGAATGAAGGCTGTTTGGAGCCGGTTTTGCGGTTTTCCGGTTAACGCTGGAGAGGGCGGTCACAGGTTGCAAAAATACAACAAAGACGGCGATCCGGCTGTTTGCGGCAGGGCAGGGTGACTTTCGGAACAGGCACTTAGCGAAAGCTCTTGACGGAGGCACTCCCGCTGAGGATAAGTGCAATCATGAAAACGCTGACCACGATCACTTGTATTTGTGCGATTATTATTGGCTAGCAGCCTGCTGGCCCGGCCGTTTTCGTCTCCCTTTCATAAAAATTGGATGATAACGCCCCGGTCAGTCGGCTGCGGTGAGTTGCACTTAGCATTTCCAGCAAAAGTGCGAAGCGGTTTTGCGTGGGATAATGCGTGAAAACAGTAGCTGGAGCAGTGCCGCATATTGTTTGAGCGGAACGGTACCAGTAGGTCTTTTTGGGGAATATTTACAATGGCTTATGCGCCGCAACTGCGTCTGTACAACACGCTGACCCGCACGAAGGAGGAGTTTTCTCCCATCGATGCCGACAATGTGCGCATGTATGTTTGCGGACCGACGGTTTATGACTTCGCGCATATAGGCAACGCTCGTCCGGTGATCGTTTTCGACGTGTTGTTCCGTTTGCTGCGTCATGTCTATGGCGCGGAACACGTCACCTATGCGCGCAACATTACCGACGTCGATGACAAGATTAATGCGCGCGCCGCGCGCGATTACCCTGATCTATCCTTCAATGAAGCCATTCGTCGGGTGACGGAAAGCACGAATGCACAGTTTCAGGCTGACGTGACGGCGCTTGGTAATCTACAGCCGACCGTTCAGCCGCGCGCTACCGAGCATATGGACGAGATGCGCGCCATGATTGATCGTCTGGTGAAGCTGGGTGTAGCCTATGTGGCCGAGGATCATGTGCTCTTCTCGCCGTCGGCCATGAACGAACGGAACGGGCCGCGTTATGGCGCGCTTGCCCGCCGCTCGCTGGATGAGATGCTGGCAGGCGCCCGCGTCGACGTAGCATCCTACAAGAGGGACGAAATGGATTTCGTCTTGTGGAAACCGTCGAAGGAGGGCGAGCCGGGCTGGTCCTCTCCTGCAGGGATCGCGGTATTGGGCCGTCCGGGCTGGCATATCGAGTGCTCGGCCATGTCGATGGCCAAGCTGCTTGAGCCGTTTGGTGGCGGATTGAAATGCGATGATCCGCTGAAGAATCAGTTCGACATTCATGGCGGCGGTATCGATCTCGTATTTCCGCATCACGAGAACGAAATTGCGCAATCATGCTGCGCATTCGGCACCGAGCGGATGGCGAACATCTGGATGCATAACGGCTTCCTGCAGGTCGAAGGGCAGAAGATGTCGAAATCGCTTGGCAACTTCATCACCATTCGCGATGTGCTGAACGAAGGCCTGCCGCAATTGGGTGTATGGGACGACGTCGATGCGCATGATCGTTGGGTTGGCCTGGCGGCTCGCCTTTCGATGTTGCAGACGCATTATCGCGAGCCGATCAACTGGACGGCGCAGCGTCTGGCAGAATCTGCCGACGAACTGCATCGCTGGTATGGCTTGCTGCGCGACAGGAATTTCGAATTGCCGGAAACGCTGACAACAGTTGGCGAGGTGGTGGAGGCCCTGTCTGACGATCTGAACAGCTGGACGGCAATCACGGCTTTGCGCAAGGCTTTCAAGGCACGCGATGTCGAGGGATTGGGCGAGGGCATGGCTCTGTTGGGCCTGTTCGATCCGCATTTCGTTACGGCTGAAGCCATTCCGGTCTTTGCAAAGGTCGAGGTGGATAGCGAAGCCATTGAAACACGTATTGCTGAGCGCCTGCGCTTCATCAGTGAGAAGAACTGGGCTGAGGCTGATCGCATTCGCGATGAACTGCTTCAGGAAGGTGTTCAGCTCAAGGATGGCAAGGACCCGGCAACGGGCGAACGCATAACCAACTGGGATGTGGTAGGCTAACAGGCTTGCGGAGTAGGGAGGATGACATGACGCTTGATAACAAACCGATCTATACCGGTGGTTGCCAGTGCGGTGCGGTTCGCTTTCGCGTTGACGGTGCGATGGGTTCCGCATCGATCTGTCATTGTCGCATGTGCCAGAAAGCGTTTGGCAATTTCTATGCGCCTCTGGTGTCGGTAAGTGATGCGAAGCTGGAATGGACACGCAACGAGCCTAAGCGCTTCCGTTCGTCCAATCATGTGCAGCGGGGCTTTTGTCCTGAGTGTGGCACGCCGCTTACTTACGAGGCACCCGACGGGATCGCGCTCGCCATCGGCGCATTCGATGCGCCGGAGGAAATCGAGCCGACGGTTCAGTGGGGCATCGAGAAGCAGCTGCCCTATGTGCCGGAACTTGCAAATCTTCCCGGCTACACAACGGAACGCGATCCGGAGAGCATCGAATTTGTACGAACGATGATTTCCTACCAGCATCCCGATTACGACACTGAAAGCTGGCCGCAACAGCAA
>JACDJC010000793.1_pt1 | contig 32858 bp, 27 predicted proteins | sample 7454191 | NCBI WGS metagenome assembly JACDJC01 (sample SAMN14253291, study PRJNA609438) | sludge metagenome | isolation source: sludge after 25d culture with pyrite and EDTA | collected 2018-12-20
CAGACACGTTGATGTACATCGACCCGACAGGTGAAGAGTCGATGCCGTGCAGGCGCGAGGGGACAATCAGGCTTTACGCGATGTCGACGTGCTGGCTGAATCGCCCCGGGCTTTGTGGAGGCCAACCAGAACAAAGGGGTCCGGTTCATTTACTGCACGGGGCTTGATGGATCCGACGCGAATGGCACTCATTTAACGGCAATTCCTTCAAGAGTCGTCATTCCCGCGAAAACGGGAATCCAATGACTTCGGGGTTGTGAGGCAGAGTGAAGCACCTTGGATCCCCGCTTTCGCGGGGATGACTACACCAAGCAAGTGTCATTCGGAGCCCCGCCGTTCTTGAATAATGTCCCTGACCCCTTATGCTTCGCTGTAGGAAAATGAACCTGACCCCTTTTTTGCGGCGGGCTTCAGCGATTGAGGTCACCGAATCAGGCTGTTATTTTTGTGCCGACTCCGTGCCCTTCCGGATAAAAATTGCATCGGCAATCTTGTCAAAGGCGACCTGGTAAGTCTTCGGGTCAAGAATCGGCTGATCCAAATGTTGACTCCGCCCATAGGCGCTTGAGCTCGCCGTAGAGTTCACGAAATTCAAACGCACTCGAACATAATTTGGCCTGATGTTTTCGACAAATGCCGTGGCCTTCGTTTGTCCGTCCGCCGTCTCACCCGCCATCGCCTGCCAAAACCCAGTCTTATTTGAAGACGGGCTTGACGCTGTGATGAAACCGGTATCTTTGTCGGCACTCTGGACAATATACCCAAGATCTTGAAACACGCTCAAAACTGATCCAAATACAACAGTCTTCGTAGATTCAAATTCCTTTGTCTGGAATGCTTGGATTTCCAACGACGTTGGTGCCTGCTTAGGGGCCGTGGCGCAGCCTGTGACAGTCGCAGCAACAAAACAGCACGCAATAAATAGCTTCTTCATCCCCTCAAACTCCTTCTTGGTTAGAACTCGCTCGATCGGCTCCGGAAGTCGGAGACAAGGTTATCTTCCGCAAACTTAATAATCAGAGTCATCGTACGCTGCGTTTGCTCGAAACCCGCAGCAGAACTACTTCCCCCAGCCAGAATAACGGTCCAATAATTACCACCAGAGCTAGACTGCGACACCGTTGCCTGTCGCTGATAGGTCCACACTTCCTGACCCGAGCCATCGATGGTCGTAATATTGGGCGCGCCAAAATGTTCCAGCACGTCCGCTTTCGATGTCTGCCCAACTTTGATGTTCATTTGAACATTACCGTGCGTGAGCTCGCCGTTACGCGTCGTCACGGGTTTCGTCTCAGTTTGGACGCATCCGGCCAACAAGGCCACGCCCACAGCAAGCACGCCGCTGACAAACCATTTCATATCATCTCCCCTGTCAAAGCTGATAACATCCCCCAATACACTAGGGCAGTTTCACAATGCCCTAGTGAGAACACGATAACCTGAAACCGGGGCAGAGTCGATCTTCTATAGATTGAAGTGCACTCTGACGCATGTTTTTGGACCCCTGTTTTGCGCCCCTTACTACTCGACTAAGCCCAGCTCTTCAAGGCGAATAGCCATCGCTCCGACGGAGACCCTGAACTGCGTGGCCAGCGACTGAAAAGATCGTCCGTTGTAGCTTTCGGCAGCGGCAAGCGCTCTCGCGAGGTGCCGCCGCGTGGGGTATTTTCCCCGCACTGCATCGCTGGTAGTCCTGGACAGTGCAAACGCCGTGTCGTCTGTCAGCACGAAGCGTTTAGTTCCGAAGCGCTGATTGAAGCACTCCCGGAGCGGCTTTCCCGGCATCAGAAAGTAGCTCGCAAACTTGTCAGCCTCCAGCTCACCGGCCTCGCGAGAACGAGTAACGCCATCGAGCGGTCGGTCACGGTGAATACCGCCTCCATCCGGGTGCAGGACCGCATGACCCAGTTCATGAGCCAGCGTGAACGTCTGATAGGGCTCAAGAAACTGGAGCGAAGCCTTGATGACCTTCGCATCGCGGTCGATGAGTCCTGCTACTTCGATCTGGCTACCGGGATGATAGCCCAGACCGCTCTCGAACGTGAGTTCGTAGCCGACAAGGCGCAACGCCTTGCGGATGTCCAAGACATCCAGAGGATTGGTCGGACGTGCCCCATCGAACTCGCGCCATAGGCGCCGTTGCAAGTCGGTGGCCGCAGCCTCGATCTCCTTATTGGTGTAGCGCCGTACTTTACCGTCCGCCCGGGTTGAGTGCCGGGCCGTAGAGCGCGGCTCTTCCTGCCATTGGGCGGAAGCAACGCCACCCACGCCTACCGCACTGAAGCCGCCCTCCCCATCCAAATATGCGTAGGGGTCCTCCAATGCCTTACGGCTCGCAGTGATTTGGGGGCGATCAGCTTCCGACCGTGCCACCATGGCATTCGGTTCTTCCAAGTATTCCGTGAACGCATAAGGGTTCTGGAGCAAACGCCTGCGCTCAATGATGCGGTTTTTGAAAAGCTTGTTCACGGGAGCCTCCTATCGATCGAGCGCCCCGGCCCAGACCGTTTCGCTCCACAATCACAGATTAATCATGGCAACGCGAGCGAATGGCAACAAAGGCAACAAAGAGGCCAGGTTCATTTAGCACACGTGGATTAATGAACCTGTCCCTTTTCTCCCGCCAAAAATATTCATGTGCGGGTTTCACCCACACTTCGAATACCCACAATTCAAACAAGTCTGGCAGTTATCCATCAACACCAGCGCCTTGGTATTGCACTTGTCACACATCATCGACCCGGCCGGAAACGTCAGCACCTCGTCAGCCCCCGACTCGCCCTCGGCCACCGCAGCCGCCGCACTCACCTCAGCGTTTTTTTTTGAGCCCAGCGCCTCGTAAGCTGCCCGCTTCTCCGCAATCAACTTCCGCGTCCCCTCATCCATCTCCGGGTCATGGATCAGCCCGATGTTCTTCATGTGCTGCTCAAGCACCGCGCCGATCTCGGCCACGATGGAGGGCATGTACACGCCACCGGACTTGAAGTAGCCGCCGCGCGGGTCGAACACAGCCTTCAGTTCCTCCACCACAAAGGTGACGTCGCCACCCTTGCGGAACACGGCGGACAGGACGCGGGTGAGCGCCACGATCCACTGGAAGTGGTCCATGTTTTTCGAGTTGATGAAGATCTCGAAGGGGCGGCGCTGTTCGTACCTGGTGCCGGCGTTGAGCACGATGTCGTTGATGGTGACGTACAGCGCGTGCTCGAACAGCGGCGACTTGATCTTGAAGGTGGAGCCGACCAGGGTTTCCGGCCGCTCGACACTCTCGTGCATCTGGATCACTTCGGCCTGCTTGGGCGCGACCGGACCGGCCGGCTTCGACGCGGTGCTGGCCGGATCGGCGGCAGCCTTGTCTTCGGGCCTGACCACGTTGTAGCCGGTGATCTTCTTGTCGATCTTGATTGCCATGGGATTCGCTTCTTTTTTCGGGAATAGGCCGCGGTGGCGGCGTGCTGCGTGAAAAGCACCCGGCCCGGCGACACGCCGGGCCGGATGGGCACGGCTTACTTCTTCTTGCTGGCGGCCTTCTTTCTGGCAGCCGTGGCTTTTTTGACAACAGGCCGGGTTGCCTTGACGGCTGCCTTCGTGCTGGCAGTGGACCTCTTGGTCGTCTTGGCGACGGCCTTCTTGCTGGCGGACTTCTTCACAGCCGCCTTCTTCGGTGCGGCCTTCTTGGCCACCTTCTTGCTGGCCGGCTTGGTGGTCTTGCTTGCCGACTTCCTGGCCACTTTCCTGGTTGCCTTCTTCACCGCCGTTTTCGCAGCGGCCTTCTTCTTCGGTGCAGCCTTCTTGGCTGTGGCCTTCTTCTTCGGTGCAGCCTTCTTCGCAGCCGCCTTCTTCTTCGGCACAGCCTTCTTTGCAGCGGCCTTCTTCTTCGGCGCAGCTTTCTTTGCAGCCGTCTTCTTCTTTGGTGCGGCTTTCTTGGCAGCCGCCTTCTTCTTCGGTGCCGCCTTCTTCGCGGCGGCCTTCTTCTTGGGCGCCGCCTTCTTCGCGGCGGCCTTCTTCCTTGGCGTCGCCTTCCTCGCCGGTGCCGCGATCGGTGCTGCCGGCGCTATCTCGGGCAGGACCGGCAGCACCACGGCGGGTGCCTCGGCGGCCGGTGCCGGGTCGTTGCTTGCTTCAAGTTCGTTGTCGATGGACATAACTGGTGTTCCCCTCCGATGAATGTCAGAACGTGCCGTGGCCCTCGGGGATGGTCGGGCAGTCAGAACTTGCCGTAATACCCCTCTTTCAAGGCATCGAAGAGGTTGGCGGCCGAATGCATCTCACCGTCGTATTCCACCTGCTCATTGCCTTTCAGTTCGACAACACTACCGTCCTCCAGTTCGAAGCGGTAGAGGGTATTTTCCAGGTCGGAATCCTTGACCAGCACACCCTGGAATGCGGCCGGATTGAAACGGAATGTGGTGCACCCCTTCAAGCCCTGCTTGTAGGCGTAGAAGTAGATGTCCTTGAAGTCTTCGTAGGGGTAGTCGGTGGGGACGTTGGCGGTCTTGGAGATCGATGAGTCGATCCACTTCTGCGAGGCAGCCTGGATGTCCACGTGCTGTTTCGGGCTGATGTCGTCGGCGGCAACGAAGTAGTCCGGCAGCTTGTTGGCTGCCTCGTCGGTGGACGTCTTGGCCTCGGCATTGATCAGGGCGCGGTAGGCGAGCAGCTCGAAGCTGAGCACCTCGACCTTTTCCTTGGACTTCTTGCCCTCGCGGATCACGTTGCGCGAGTAGCTGTGCGCGAAGCTGGGCTCGATGCCGTTGCTGGCGTTGTTGGCCAGGCTGAGCGAGATGGTGCCGGTGGGTGCGATCGAGCTGTGGTGGGTGAAGCGCGCGCCGGTCTCGGCCAGTTGCTCGACCAGCCGGGGCGCGACCGTGGCGATGCGCTGCATGTAGCGGCTGTATTTCGCGTGCAGCACGCGGCCGGGGATGGTGTCACCGACCTTGTAGCCGTCCTCGGCCATCTCCGGGCGCTTGCGCAGCATGTCGCCGGTGACCGTGTAGTCGCGCTTGAGGACCGGCGCGGCGCCTTTCTCCTTGGCCAGCTCCAGCGCCACTTCCCAGCCGGCCACTGCCAGCTCGCGCGAGACTTCCTCGGTGAACGCAACGGCATCCTCGCTGCCGTAGCGCATCCTGAGCATGGTGACGGTCGAACCCAGGCCGAGGAAGCCCATGCCGTGGCGGCGCTTGCCCATGATCTCGTTGCGCTGCTGCTCCAGCGGCAGGCCGTTGATCTCGACCACGTTGTCGAGCATGCGGGTGAACACCTTGACCACCTCGCGGTATTCCTCCCAGTCGAAACGTGCCTTGGGACCGAACGCACCACGCACGAACTTGGTCAGGTTGACCGAGCCGAGCAGGCACGAGCCGTAGGGCGGAAGCGGCTGCTCTCCGCACGGGTTGGTCGCGCGAATATGCTCGCACCACCAGTTGTTGTTCATCTCGTTGACCTTGTCGATCAGGATGAAGCCTGGCTCGGCATAGTCGTAGGTGGACACCATGATCATGTCCCACAGGTGCCGTGCGCGGATGGTGCTGTAGATCTTGCAGGCGACCAGGCCGTCCTCGCGGACAAGGTAGTTCTCGTGGATGGGCCATTCGCGCCACACCACCTGGTCCGGGTCGTCGAGGTCGACCTCGTCCTTTTCCTTGACGTGCACCGGGAACACCAGCGGCCAGTCCTGATCGTGCTCGACCGCGTCCATGAAGCCGTCGGTGATCAGCAAGCTGAGGTTGAACTGGCGCAGGCGGCCGTCCTCGCGCTTGGCGCGGATGAACTCCTTGGCGTCCGGATGGCTGATGTCGAAGGTGCCCATCTGCGCGCCGCGACGGCCGCCGGCGGAGGACACGGTGAAGCACATCTTGTCGTAGATATCCATGAACGACAGCGGGCCGGACGTATACGCGCCGGCGCCGGAGACGTAGGCGTTGCGCGGGCGCAGGGTGGAGAACTCGTAGCCAATGCCGCAGCCAGCCTTCAGGGTCAGGCCGGCCTCGTGCACCTTCTGCAGGATGTCGTCCATCGAATCGCGGATGGTGCCGGAGACGGTGCAGTTGATCGTGCTGGTGGCTGGCTTGTGCGCCAGCGCGCCGGCATTGGAGGTGATCCGGCCGGCCGGGATCGCCCCGCGGCGCAGCGCCCACAGGAAGCGCTCGTACCAGTGGCCGCGCAGCTCGTCGGTCGATTCCACCTCGGACAGGGCGCGCGCCACGCGCTGGTAGGTCTCGTCGATGGTGGCATCGACCGGCTCGCCGGTCTTGGTCTTCAGGCGGTACTTCTTGTCCCAGATGTCGAGCGACGCAGGTTGCAGCGGAATGTCCACGTTGGCATCCCGTCCGGTGGCGGTAGGGGTGGCTGGCGCACGCACTGTGCTCATATTTTGCTGACCTCTCGGTGTGGCCTTGCGGCCCCCGTTGATTTTTATTGGAATGCGACGATGTCGCTCGTGCTGCAGCGGTCGCCGCTGGCGGAAATGGCCTCCCAGCCCGCTCGCCACAGGATTTCCGACAACATTACCCTCCCCAGGAGTACCGTGCCCGACACCAGTGCTAGTTTCGACATTGGTGCTGAAACACAAGATGTTGTGGTTGCTATCAGGGAGGGAAGTTAACCCCGCCGCGGCGGGAAGTAAAGTACCCATGACAGTCATCGGTTCGACGGAACCCGCATGTGGCGGATCGGTCGAACCAGCGCCGCTTTCGTCTCGCCAAGGAGAACCCGATGTCGTCACGCCATCCCCGCCTGCCGCCCCGCCTGACCGGCCTGCTGGCCGCCGCCGTGCTCGCCTTCGGCCTGCTGCCATCGGGCGGCCGTGCCGCCACCTTGCCGGCGGCGATCGACGGTCAGCCAATGCCGTCGCTGGCGCCGATGCTGGCCCGGGTGACCCCGACCGTGGTGAACATCTCCAGCACGACCCGGGTGCCGGTGCGCGATGCCTATTTCGATGACCCGATGGTGCGCCAGTTCTTCGGCCTGCCGGCGACGCCACGCGAGCGGGTCGAGCAGAGCCTGGGCTCGGGCGTGATCGTGGACGCGGCCAGGGGCTACATCCTGACCAACAACCACGTGGTCGCTGGCGCCGACGACATCAGCGTGACCTTGCAGGACGGACGTACCTTCAAGGGCAAGTTGATCGGAACCGACCCGGCGACCGACGTGGCGGTGGTGCAGATCCAGGCCGACCGTCTGCACGCGCTGCCGATGGCCGACTCCTCCACCCTGCGCGTGGGTGACTATGTGGTGGCGGTGGGCGAACCGTTCGGGTTGGGCCAGACGGTAACCGCCGGCATCGTCTCGGCACTGGGACGCTCGGGCCTGGGCGATTCGAGCTACCAGAACTTCATCCAGACCGATGCCTCGATCAACCCGGGCAATTCCGGCGGCCCGCTGGTCAACCTGCGTGGCGAACTGGTCGGCATCAACACGATGATCTTCTCGCCCTCGGGCGGCAATGTCGGCATCGGCTTTGCGATCCCTTCCAACCTCACCGCCGAGGTGATGACGCAGCTGATCGCCCACGGCAAGGTGGAGCGCGGCACCCTGGGCCTGCAGGCGCAGGCGATCACCCCACGCATCGCCCAGGCGCTGCGCCTGAAGGACAGCAGCGGCGTGGTGGTGACCGGGGTCAGCGACGACTCGGCGGCCGCGCGCGCCGGTCTGCAGCCGGGCGACGTGCTGACCTCGCTGAACGGCAAGCCGCTCAGCAGCGTGCAGCAGCTGCGCAATACCGAAGGGCTACTGCCGCTGGGCAGCACGCTGCAACTGGGCATCGTGCGCGACGGCCAGCCGCGCCAGGTCAAGGCCATCCTCGCCGCCGAGACGCTGGCCAGCATCGACGGTGGCCAGCTCGACTCGCGCCTGGCCGGCGTGCGTTTCAGCGAACTGAGCCAGCACCAGCGCGACCAGGGCTGGTATGGCGCGGCGATCAGCGCGGTGCAACCAGGCAGCCGCGCCGCCCGGGCGGGACTCAGCGCCGGCGACGTGGTGATCGGCATCGGCAACCAGCGCATCACCAGCCTGCGCATGCTGCGCGGACTGGCCGGCGTGCGCCTGCGCCAACTGGTGCTGGTGGTGGCCGATGCCGATGGCAGCCATTACGTGCTGATCAATTGATGGCCGATACGTGCTGCCGGCGTCGGCGCGAAAAATCAGACCTGGGTCGCCCCCGGGTCGTGTCCGGGCGCACAACCTGAACCTGCCAGTGACGCAAATGCGCGAAAATGCTTGATATTGTGGGTTCATACCGATGGAATACCCTGTATGGGGTGTTCCGGTCTTGGGTTGGTTGGATCGCCCGATCGCGCCATGTCATGGGTTCACATCACGCCGGGGTTTCGCATCATCATGTCCATACGTATTGCCCGTTTGCTTTCCGTCACGCTGATCGGCGCCTGTTTCTCCACCGTCACGCTGGCCAGTTCCCCCGGAAAATCGGGCAGCCTGGTCTGGCGCGGCGACGACGCCACCGCCCATGCGGTGATGAACGATGTCGCCAAGGCCTGGACCAAGGCGGGCCACGGCCGGATCGAACTGCAGCCGTTCAACACCGCCTCGGGCATCGACGCGGTAAGCAACGGCACGGCGGACCTGGCCGGTAGCGCGCGCCCTTCCGATGGCAGCCCGCAGAACGCCCGGCTCACCTTCACCCCGGTGGCTTGGAACGGCCTGGTGATCATTACCCAGGCATCCAACCCGATCCGCAACCTCACGCTGAAGCAGGTGCACGACATCTACTACGGCAAGATCCACAATTGGAGCGAGGTCGGCGGGCGCAATGCCCCGATCGACGTGTATGCCGTGGCCAGCCCCGGTGATGGCATCGAATACAGCCTGCGCAGCCTGCTGTTCGGCCGCGGCAACCAGCCGGTGGCCGCGCCACGCCTGTACGTCAATACAAGCAAGCTGGAGGAAGGTATCGCGCTCAACCCGAACGGCCTGGGCGTGGCCATGCTGGTCGGCACCCAGGACAACCCCAAGCTCAAGGCGATTCCGATCAATGGCCACGCTGCCACTCCCGCCAATATCGCCAACGGCAGCTACCCGTTATTCATCCCGGTGTATCTGGTGACCAACCCGAACGGTCCGAAGACGGCCCAGGCCCAGGCCTTCATCGACTTCGTGCAAACCGGGCCGGGCAAGGACGCGTTGCGCCGGCATGACGTGCTGCCCTATCAGGACGGCATGCAACTGGCCGCGCTGGATACCGAACGCCGCCACACCATCCTCGCCGAGGTCGGTGCGCGCCCCAGCCACGGCACGCCGATTTCGGCGCCGGGCGCGACCTATGCCGCCGGTGCGGCCAGGGCGCCCACCTCGCCCCACACTCTGCAAGCCAGGGCAGCGCTGGAACAGCGCCGCGTCCGGGAAAAAGACAACGCGCGCCTGAGCGAGGTACAAGGCAGCGCGACCCAGACCCCGACCACGTACAAGGTGGCTCCCGGCGACACCTTGTCCTCGATCGCACGGGATCTCGCCGTCGACGTCACCCAGCTACGGGCATGGAACCACCTGAAGAATGACAAGCTGCGGCTCGGCCAGGTGCTGCGCGTCAGCAACCAGTAAGCGGGCCGGGCGGTGTCGATCCGCGCGCTCACGCTGGATCTCGACGATACCCTGTGGCCGGTAAGGCCCGCACTGGAGCGGGCCGATCAGGCGGTCGATGCCTGGTTGCGGCAACACTATCCACAAGTAGCCCGCGCGTGGCCGATCGTGGCGATGCGCGAGCTGCGCGCCCGCGTCGCCGCCGAGCGGATGGACCTGGCGCATGACTTCACCGCCCAGCGCCGGCTCACCCTGCGCCACGCGTTCGCCGCCAGCGGCATCGCCGACGCGCCGATCGACACGCTGTGGGAAATCTACTTCACCGCACGCAACCAGGTGGAGCCGTTTCCGGACAGCCTGCCGGCGCTGGAGCGGATCGCCACCGGCTGGCCGCTGGCCAGCCTGACCAATGGCAACGCCGACCTCGAGCGCATCGGCATCGAACGGCATTTTCATCACCACGTATGCGCCCGCGACCATGGCGCGGCCAAACCCGACCCGGACATCTTCCTGGCCGCTGCCGACCTGCTCGGGGTTGCGCCGGGGCAGATACTGCATGTCGGTGACGATCCGCTGATGGACATGGTCGGCGCGCGCGAAGCGGGCCTGCGCACCGCCTGGATCAACCGCGAGCGCCAGCCTTGGCCGGCCATGATGGGGCCGTCACCACAACTGGATCTGCCCGACCTGGCCGCGCTGGCCGACTGGCTGGACGCGTACGCTGGCGGGGACTGAGCGACCGTGATTGTTCTTGCGGTCCCGCGCACCCATCATGGAGCGATCACGACTGAAGGAGCTCGCATGTCCGCCCTGATTGAACGCCGCCCCGGCCAGCGCCACAGCATTGCGCTCGAGACCACCGACACGGCGCACCTCGCTGCAAGTCGCCGCCGACTCACTGCGGCGCAGCGCCGCTGGCTCGGCGAGAGCGGCTTCGAGGCCACGCCGGGTTCGTTCGCGCTGCTGCCGGACAGCACCGGCAAGCTGGCGCGCGTGCTGGTAGGCGTGAATCCGCAAGACCCGCTGGCCGCGCTGGCCAGCTTGCCCTGCAGCCTGCCCGAGGCGAACTACCAGCTTGCCAGCGAAGGCGTGCTGCAGGATGCCTCGCTGGCCGCGTTGGGCTGGGCGCTGGGCGCCTACCAGTTCACCCGCTATCACAAACCGGAGCGCGCCCCGGCGCGGCTGATCGTGAGCGCCGACGAACTGGCCAGGGTGGCGCCACTGGTCGAGGCCACCCATCGGGTGCGCGACTTGGTCAACACGCCGACCGAGGACCTGGGGCCCGAGCAGCTCGGCGCAGCGATCAAGGCGCTGGGCAAGACCTACAAGGCCAAGGTACGCGACTGGGTCGGCGAGGAGCTGCTCCAGGCGAACTTCCCGACCATCCACGCGGTGGGCCGCGCCAGTCATCGCGAGCCGCGTTTGATCGAGCTGAGCTGGGGCAGGAGCGGCGATCCGAAACTGGTGGTCGTCGGCAAGGGCGTGTGCTTCGACACTGGCGGCCTGAACCTCAAGGGCGGCGAAGGCATGCGCTGGATGAAGAAGGACATGGGCGGCGCCGCGCACGCGATCGCGCTGGCCGGACTGATCATGCAGGCGCGGTTGCCAGTGCGGCTCACCTTGCTGGTGCCAGCGGTGGAGAATGCGGTAGCCGCCAACGCCATGCGGCCGGGCGAGGTGATCACCACGCGCTCCGGCCTCACCGTCGAAGTGGACAATACCGATGCGGAAGGCCGGCTGATCCTGTGCGATGCGCTGACCTATGCCGCCGAGCAGAAGCCCGGGCTCATCATCGACTTCGCCACCCTCACCGGCGCCGCCCGCGTGGCGCTGGGGCCGGACCTGCCGGCACTGTTCGCCAACGACGACAAGCTGGCCGCGGCGGCCTTGCTGGCCGGCACCGAGGTCGCCGATCCGCTGTGGCGGATGCCGCTGTGGCGACCGTACCGCAAGATGCTGGACTCGTACCTGGCCGACTTCGCCAACGCCGGCCCCTCGCGCCATGCTGGCGCGATCACCGCCGCACTGTATCTGGAGCGCTTCGTGCCCGACGGCTTGCCGTGGTTGCATCTGGACACCTACGCCTGGAACGACACCGACCGCCCCGGCCGGCCCCGCGGCGGTGAGGCGATGGGCCTGCGCGCGATATTCGCCCTCCTGCAGCAACGCTATGGGAGCTGAGTCGTTCGTGGGATATTGCGCAGCAGATGGGGCGATGTGACGGGACAAAACCAGACCTGATCAGGCTTGCGCGAAGAAACAATGGCTTAGGGGATTTGTTTCTTCCGGGAAAACAGGAAGCACGCAAGAAGACCCTGTTTTTTTTTACGGCGGCATGTGATGCTTGGCCTCGATCCGGCCGTACCGACCGACAACCTCGCTCCGCCATGATGGGGCGTTGCTGTTGGTGGGACACGGACGCATCGGGAGGCCTACCCCTGGGCAGGCCGTTACGGCAATCGGTTCCAGGCGACAAGCGTGCCTTTGGGGAGGCCGCGCGGATGGGTTCGTTTGACTGCTGCTCGCAAAGCCCTGTCGCCTGAAGTTCCGATGTCATCCACGCTTGGGGAGAACTTCATGCATCTCGTCATACCTCGCAACCGCCTTGCGCTGGCCTTGTCCAGCGCCCTCGCCATTACCTTTTCACTGAGCGCCACCGCCGCACAGGCGCAGGATCAGACCACCGACAAGACCACCACCACCCTGCAAACAGTCGAGGTGACCGGCTCGCGCATCAAGGGCGCCGACATGGCCACCCAGGTGCCGGTGATCACGATCACCTCCCAGGATATCGCCAGCACCGGCCTGACCAGCATCGGCGACATCCTGCAGCAGCTGAGCTCGTCTGGCTCGGCGCTCAACACCAAGTTCAACTCCGCGGGCAACTTCGGCTTCCCGCCGGATGGCAGCGGCGTCGGCTCGGGCTCGGCCACGCTGGATCTGCGCCACCTGGGCGCCAAACGCGTGCTGATCCTGGTCGACGGCCTGCGCTGGGTGAACGAAAGCTCGGCCTCGGGCGTGTCGGCCGCGGTGGATCTGAACACGATTCCCGCCAGCATCATTGACCGCATCGAGATCCTGCAGGATGGCGCCTCGGCCCTGTACGGCTCGGACGCGATCGCCGGCGTGGTCAACATCATCACCAAGCGCTCGCAGGAAGGCGCCGCGGCCAATTTCTACTACGGAAACTATTCCAACCTGTCTGGCGGCATCACCAAGAACGCCGACATCTCGCTGGGCGGCAAGGGTGATCGCTACGAGTTCTTCGTCGACGTCAGCCATACCGAACAGGACGCGATCAGCGCGAGCGCCTGGAGCCAGTCCAGCAAGGAATGCGTGCCCGGCACCGGGCTGGACAACTGCAGCTCCGGCACGCCGACCGGACGCTTCATTTTCAACGACCCGAACACCAACGTGGAACAGGACATCACGCCGAACGGCAGCTTCAGCGGCAAGCCGGCCTACCCCGGCGACTTCCACGACTTCAGTGGCGCCGACCGTTTCAACTTCTCGCCGTACAACATGCTGCTGACGCCGAGCAAGCGCAGCGCGCTCTTTGCGCACACGCGCTACGACGTCACCGACAACATCACCTGGTACGTGCGCGGCCTCTACAACACGCGCAAGTCGGTCAACCAGGCGGCACCGGAACCGATCTTCCTGGGTCCGGGCGCCGGTTCTGGCGGCCTGGCCGACAGCGTCGGCGTGGACGCCACCAATCCGTACAATCCGTTCGGCTTCGGCCTCGATGCCGACCCGGCCAACGGCAACCTGATCCTGATTGGGCGCCGTCCAGTCGAGGGCGGACCGCGCGTCTACACCCAGGATGTCGACACCACCTACGTTGCCACCGGCCTGCAAGGCTCGTTCGGCGTCGGCGAACACAATTTCTTCTGGGACACGAACCTGGCCTACGGCGACAACAAGGCCACCCAGAGTGTGCACGGCACGTACAACATCTCGCATATCCAGCGGGCACTTGGCCCGGTGGCAGACTGCACCGGCAGCTGTGTGCCGCTGAACATCTTCAGCGGACCAGGCGGCATCACCCCGGAGATGCTGCAATACATCCAGTACATCGAGCATGACCGCAGCGAGAACAAGATCAACATCGCCTCGGCAAACATCTCCGGCGACCTGTTCGATCTCCCCGCTGGCGCCTTCAATTTCGCCTCCGGTTACGAGCATCGCAACTACCGCGGCTCCTACGAGCCGGACGCGGTGGTCGTTGCCGGCGAATCCAACGGCGTGCCGTCGCTGCCGACCTCGGGCAGCTACTCGATCAACGAGTACTACGTGGAACTGAACGCGCCACTGCTGAAGGATCTGCCCGGCGTCAAGGCGCTGGACCTGTCCGCCGCCACCCGCTATTCGGATTACTCCACCTTCGGTGGCACCACCAACAGCAAGCTCGGTCTGCGCTGGCAGCTGTTCGACGACCTCACCTTGCGCAGCACCTTGGCGCAAGGCTTCCGCGCACCCTCGATCGGCGAGCTGTACGGCTCCCCGGCACGCTTCGACCCCACCTTGCAGGATCCGTGTTCGGCGCCGGTCGGCAATTCGCAGACGGCCAGCAACTGCGCCGCGCTGGGCGTTCCTGCCGGTTACACGCAACCGAATCCGCAGATTTCGGTACGTACCGGCGGCAACAGCGCCCTGCAACCGGAAACCTCGCGCAGCGTCACCGCCGGTGCGGTGTACAGCCCGAGCTGGGCCAGCAACACGGCCTGGGCGAACCGACTCGATCTGACCGTAGGCTACTACCGCGTCAAGATCGACGACGCGATCCAGGCGCTGGACGCGCAGACCAAGCTCAATCGCTGCGTCGATAGCGGCGACGCCGGTTCGTTCTTCTGCGACGGCATCCATCGCAACGCCACTGGCAACATCGACGGGTTCGACGCCACCTTGCAGAACCTGGGCACGATCGACACCCGCGGTTGGGACTTTGGCGCCAACTGGCGCGGACCGGAGTCCGCGATCGGCATGTTCAATGTGAACTGGCAGAGCACCTACGTCGAGAAATACGAGTCCAGCAACAAGGCCGGCAGTTTCGAGCCGCGCAGCGTGGGGCTGGAGTTGAACGACAGTGCGATTCCACGACTCACCTCGAACCTGGCCCTGGGCTGGTCGTACGAAGCCTGGAAGGTCAACTACACGTTCCGCTACATCAGCAGCCTCAAGGAAAACTGTGCGGCGGCGGCAGGCTACGCGATCTGCAACTATCCCGACGAGATCACCCCGACCCGGCCGGACGGAACGCATTACATGGGCGCCACGGTCTACCAGGACATACGCGGCAGCTGGAAGCTGCCGATCAGCCTGGACCTGACCTTGATCGCGGGCATCAACAACCTGTGGGACAAGCAACCGCCGATCTGCTTGTCGTGCTCGCTGAACGGTTACGACGCGTCGACGTATGACACGCCCAGCCGTTTCATGTACATCCAGGCCAGCGTGAAGTTCTGAAGGCACGCTGATTTTGCGGGTCATCCCGGACTCGCGGAGCGAGATCCGGGAACCGGGCAAGCCGATCAGACCTTCATCAAAGCCTCGGCGGTACATCGTCGGATACGAAAAGGCAGCGCCTCGGCGCTGCCTTTTCGTTTTGCAGGTCCCGCCACGCAACGTGCTGGCGTGCGGCGCGGTAGCCTGGGTCAGTGCTCGACGGCCGGCTCGGTCGCCGCGTGCCTGACTTCGTCGTGCACGCCCGCGCGGGCCAGCGCGCTGAATTTGCCGCCGTAGGGCAGCACCTCGCTGGCCAGCTTGGGGTCGGCCCTGATCAGGCCGATCGCATCGAACAGGATGTGCGCGGTTTCGTCGAGCTTCGCATCCTTCGCCTTCTTGGCGTCCTTCTCTTCCTTCAGCTCGCTCTTGATGCTGCGCTCGTTCGGGTTGAGGCCGTCGTCGAGCGCCCGGTCCGCGTCGACCAGCCCGGCATCACTGCCGTCGATGGCGACATGCCTGGCACGGAAGTCGGCCTGCATCTTCTCCTGCTCTTTCCGCTCCGCCTCGCGCGTGGCCAGGTTCAGCGAGATCGTCGTCATGTTGCGCATTTTCTTGTACTGCGCCAATTCGTCGAGCATCAGCTTCCAGGCCGGCGACTGCGCCACGCGCTCGCCGTGAAGTTTCTCCAGCTGCGGCAGGTAGGCCTCGAGATTGGCCACCGGCTCGTAGGTGGCCGGGGGGATCCGTGTCCACGGCAGCGCATTGTCGTAGGTCGATTCGCCGAAGTCCTTCTCGTCGCCGTTCTTCGGGAATTCAATGTCCGGCGTCACGCCCTTCAGCTGGGTGGAGCCGCCATTGATGCGGAAGAATTCCTGGATGGTCATCTTCAGCTCGCCGAGCTGGGGCTTTTCGCTTTCGCTCTGGTTGAACCGATCCAGATCGACCAGGGTCTGCACGGTGCCCTTGCCGAAGGTCGGCTCGCCGATGATCAGGCCACGCTGATAATCCTGGATCGCCGCGGAGAAGATCTCCGAGGCCGAGGCCGTGCCGCGGTTGACCAGTACCGCCAGCGGACCGCTCCAGGCCATGCCGGGTTCCTCATCGCCCTGCACCTGAACCTCACCATGCGAACCGCGCACCTGCACCACCGGGCCCTTGTCGATGAACAGGCCGGTCATCGAATCGGCCTCGGCCAGCGAGCCGCCGCCGTTGTTGCGCAGGTCCACCACGATGCCCTGCACGCCTTCCTGCTTCAACTCGTCGATCAGCTTGGCGACGTCGCGGGTAGTGCTGCGGTAGTCCTTGTCGCCGGCGCTGCGCGCGCCGAAATCGGAGTAGAACGAGGGCAGGTCGATCACGCCGATCTTGCGGGTGACGTCGCCGTGCTTGATGTCGATGACCTTCTTGCTGGCCGCGGCATCCTCGAGGTTGATCTTGTCGCGCACCAGGGTGATCAGCTCGTGCTTGCCATCCGGCCCGGCGTCGGCGGGCAGCGTTTCAAGCCGGACCACGGTGTCCTTCTTGCCGCGGATCAGCGCGGTCACATCATCGATGCGCCAGCCGACCACATCGACCATCGGCCCCTTCTCGCCCTGGCCCACCGCCACGATGCGGTCGCCGGGCTTGAACTTTTGCGACTTCAAGGCCGGACCGCCGGGAATCAGCTTGACGATCACGGTGTAGTCGTCACGCGACTGCAGCTGGGCGCCGATACCCTGCAGCGACAGGCTCATCGCGATGTCGAAGTTCTCCGCCGCTTCGGGACCGAGGTAGTCGGTGTGCGGGTCGGTGGATTCGGCGTAGGCGTTCATGAAGCTCTGGAACGCATCGCCGCTGTTGAGCTGCTTGATCCGGTCGATGTAACCGCTGTAGCGCTTGTCCAGCGTCTTGCGGATGTCGGCGTCGTCCTTGCCGGCCAGCTTCAGGCGCAGCCAGTCGTTCTTGGTGCGCTTGCGCCACAGATCCTCCGCGGCTGCCTGATCCTTCGGCCAGGCAGCGTCCTTGCGATCGATCTCGTAGCTTTCGTCGAGGGTCAGGTCGAAACCGTTCTCGAGCAGGCTGCGGGCATAGCTCATGCGCTGGACCGCGCGCTGCACGTAGAGATTGAAGATCGAGAACGGCGCGGACAGCTCGCTGTTCCAGATCGCGTCGTCGAGTTTGGTCTTCAGCGGCGCGAACTGGTCCATGTCCTGCTGGGTGAAGAACGCCTTGTCGCCGTCGAGCATCTTGAACCACGCCTTGTAGATGCGCGCCGACATCGCATCGTCCAGCGGCTGCGCGTCGTAGTGGAAGCGGGTCAGGAACCGCGCGGACAACTGCGCGGCCTGCGCCTGCTCGGCCGTGGGCTGGAGTGGCCAGGTAGCCGCCTTGCGTGGCTTGGGGCCAGCGCCGAGGTCGGCCGCCGACTGCGCGAAGGCGCAACTGGTCAACAGGGCAAGCAGCAGGACCAGCGCGGGACGAAATTTCATGAATGCTCTCATGCTGACTCGGTGATGCCGGCTGCATGGACTTGCAGGTCGGCATGATAGGACGATCGCACCAGCGGGCCGCACGCGACGTGATGGAAACCCATCGCCTCGCCAGCAACGCGCAGCGCATCGAATTCTTCGGGAGGCCAGCACCGTATCACCGGATGATGGTGCGGCGCGGGCTGCGGGTACTGGTCGATAGTGATCATCTCGACGTCATGGGCGCGTAAATCACGCAGCGTCTGAAGCACCTGCTCGTGCGTCTCGCCCAGGCCGAGCATGATGCCAGACTTGGTCGGTCCGGCGCGGTTCGGCAAAATCCTGTTGTTGGCAATCTGCTTGTCGGCGTTCGCTGTACCGGTCACGACCTGGATCGGGGTCGCCTTGGAGGAAGCGGTGCTTGTTTCGCTCATGTAGTCAACTCAGACCACCGCGCGCGCGGGGAGTTCAGGAATCAGGGCAGCGGCCAGTTCGGCAGCGAAGCCGAACTGCCGGCAGAACTCGCCGATCAGCACCTCTTCGACGTCCGCCAGCCGCGACGGACCGCCCCAGTCTAACAGCTGCGTGACCGCCAAACCCTTGTAACCGCAAGGATTGATGCGCTGAAACGGCTCCAGGTCCATGGCCACGTTGAAGGCCAGCCCGTGGAAACTGCAGCCGCGTCGCACGCGCAGGCCCAGCGCCGCGATCTTGGCCTCGCCCACGTATACGCCAGGTGCGCCCTCGCGCCGGCCAGCCAGCACCTGCCAGTGCCCCAGCGTATCGATCAGCGACTGTTCGATGCGTCGCACCAGCTCGCGCACGCCCACTCCGGCCCGGCGCAGGTCGATCAGGGGGTAGCCCACGATCTGGCCGGGCCCGTGATAGGTCACCTGGCCGCCGCGATCGACCGGCAGCACCGGGATGTCGCCTGGCGCCAGCACGTGCTCCATCTTGCCGGCCTGGCCCAGGGTGAACACCGGATCATGCTCCAGCAGCCACAATTCGTCGGGCGTGTCGGCGCTGCGGTTGTCGGTGAACGCGCTCATCGCCTTCCAGGTCGCCGCGTAGGGCTGGCGGCCGAGACGGCGGATGTTGAGTGGCAACGACATGGCGGGGCTCTGGGGGGAACGGGGAACGGGGAATCCCACACGGGGACTTCCCCGTTCCCCGGCTGTCAAAGCGTATAGCGAATATCGGGGTTCTCACGCAACACCCGATGCGCCGCCTCGTACTGCTCCCGGCTCTCGCACCGGAAGCTCACCGTGACGGACACGTAATTGCCGGCGCCGGAATGCCGGTGTCGCACCGTTTCATGCAACACATGCAGGCCGGCGCTCTCGAGCAACTGCGGCACATGGGTCGGCAGGTTGGCACTGACGTTGCCGACCGCCGTGATCTCGAACTCGCCCGGGAACTGGAAACCCTTGCCCTCGCGCTTCGCCTTGCAGAAGTCGGTCAGTTGCATCACTTGTCACCCGCAGCCTGTTCGGTGTTGCCTTTGTCGTGGCTGAACCACAGCAGGATGCTGTCCCACAGGCGCGAGAAGAAGCCGCCCGGCGGCGCGGCGGCCAGCGCGATCAACGGCACCGTCTGCACTGGCTGCCCGTCCAGGGTAATGCGCAGGCTGCCGATCTGCTGGCCCTTCTTGAACGGGGCGATCAGGGTGGCAGGGATGTCCATGGTGGCCTTGAGCTTGTCGTACTCGCCGGTCTTGACCGTGACCAGCACGTCGTTGGCCACGCCGATCGGCAACTTGTTCGTCTCGCCCTTCCACAGCCGTGGCGTCACCAGCGGCTTGCTGGCGTCATACAGCTTGTGCGTCTCGTGGAAGCGGAAGCCGTAGTTGAGCAGGGACATCGCTGAATCGGCGCGCGCCTTGTTCGAGCTGGCACCCATCACCACGGCGATCATGCGCTGGTCGCCACGCTTGGCCGAGGCATCCAGGCAGTAACCGGCATCGGCGGTATGTCCGGTCTTGATGCCGTCCACGGCGGGGTCGCGCCAGAGCAGCTCGTTGCGGTTCTGCTGCCTGATGCCGTTCCATTCGTATTCCTTGATCGCCGAGATGGCGTAATCCTCGGGGAAGTTGTGGATCAGTGCGCGCGACACGATCGCGACGTCGCGAGCGGAGCTGTAATGGTCGGCCACCGGATAGCCCGAGGCGTTGGAGAAGTGCGTGTTGGCCATGCCCAGTTGCTTGGCATAGGCATTCATCAGGTTGGCGAAGGTATCCTCCGAGCCGGCGGTGTGCTCGGCCAGCGCGATCGCCGCGTCGTTGCCGGATTGCACGATCATGCCCTTGAGCAGGTCCATCAGCGACACCTGACTGCCGAGCTTGAGGAAGCTGGTGGAGCCGTCGGTGCCGGCGCCACCGCCACGCCAGGCGTGCTCGCTGATGGTCACCATGTCGTTGGGGTGGATGCGTCCATTGGCGATTTCGGCGGACACCACGTAGTCGGTCATCACCTTGGTCAGCGAGGCCGGCGCGCGGCGTGCATCGGGATCCTTCGAGGCCAGGATCTGGCCCGTGGCGTAATCCATCAACACCCAGCTCGCGCCATCGACATCCGGCGGCGGCGGCACCGGCGTTGCCGGCATCGCCGGGCGCGGTACCGGCGATGGACGGGGTGGAGGAGTCTGGGCGACCGCGACACCCGCAAGCAGGACAGCAGTGGCGACAAACGGCATCAGGGTACGTCGAAGGAAATTCATCGTATTTTCAAGTCCGGTTTCGGGAAGTCGGCGTTGCGGGCGCCAGGATGACGAAAAAGCTTGCGCAAATCTTGCTCAGTCTACTGCGACCTGGGGTGACGGCAGGCCCATCTGTTCAATCCGGCGGCTGACCTGATCGGCATGCTCCACGCTGGCCAGCGGGCCGACCCGTACGCGACGCAGGTGGCGCCCGTCGACGACGCTGTCGACGACCTGCACCGCGCCGACTTTGGCCTTGCGCAGGCGTTGCGCCAACTGGTTCGCGTTGGTCACATCGGCAAACGCGCCCACTTGCAGGTAGATTTCGGGATGTCCGCTTGTGACCGCAGTCCGAGCCCGCGGTTCCTTCCCGGGACGCACCGGGTCGATGCCACGCACCTCGACCAGACCGGTGCCCTTGGGCCAGATGCCGATCTTCACCGCCGCCGCATAGGACAGGTCGATCAGGCGATTGTCGTGGAACGGGCCGCGGTCGTTGACCCGCACAATCACGCTCTTGCCGTTCTCCAGGTTGGTGACGCGCGCGTAACTGGGCAGCGGCAGCGCGGTGCTGGCCGCCGTGAACGCGTACATGTCGTACGTCTCAAGAGAAGAGGTCTTGTAGCCATGGAACTTGTTGCCGTAGAACGAGGCGACGCCGCGCTTGGAGTAGCCTCGCGCCGTCGGCAGCACATGGTAGGTATTCCCACGCACGGTATATGGCGACTTGTTGCCGTAGCGCGAGCGCGGCTCGACCTTCGGCACCGGCTCGGACAGCTTGCTGACATCGATCGGTGGCGGCACGCCGTCGCGGCCGTCGCGATAGCGACTGGACTGCGGCCGGCTGAGGTCGTCGTGAACGCCTCGGTCAACGGCGGCGGGCGAAGCACCAGCCGCCGGAGCGCGATGACTGGTCGAGCCGTGGGAGGGTCGGCTGCGGTGGCCGCTGCATGCCGCCAGCAGCACGCTCGCCAGCAACAACCCGGCGATACCAACCGCTCTCATCGTGCCGCATCCGCCCTGGCCACCCCGGCGGCAATCGCCTGGGCCAGCTGGTCGACCGCCATCGCATACAGCGGACTGCGGTTGTAACGGGTGATCACGTAGAAGTTCTGGAAGGTGAACCAGTATTCCGGCCCGTTCGCGCCGTCGAGCTTCTGCAGGCTGGCCAGCCTGCCCGGGTCCAGCCGCTGCAGCGGCGCATAACCCCACGCCGCGAACTGTTCCAGCGGCCACGTCGGCGTGGCGTCCTTCACGTCGACGACCTGCGCCTTCGCGTCCGGTTGCGCACGCGCCGCCACCAGGGCGTTGCTTTCCCATCCATGCGCGTGGAGATAGTTGGCGACGCTGGCCACGATGTCCTCGGCCGAGTCGTGCAGATCGATGCGACCGTCCCGGTCCTCGTCGACCGCAAAATCACGGATGCTGGAAGGCATGAACTGGCCCCAGCCCTGGGCCCCTGCATAGGAGCCGACCAGGGTATCGAGGGGGCCGGCCAGCTTGCTGTCGGGCAGTTCCAGCAGCGTCTTCAGCTGCTCGCGGAAGAACTTCGCACGCGGCGGATAGTAGAAGGCCAGCGTCACCAGCGCATCAAGCACCTTGTAGCTGCCGACGACGCGGCCGTAACTGGTCTCCACGCCGATGATCGCCACGATATATTGCGGTGCCACGCCATATTCGCCAGCGACCCGGTCAAGCAGCGCGCGGTGCGCCTGGTAGAACGCGACCCCGCCATCGATGCGTGCTGGGGTCATGAAGATCGGCCGATAAGCCTTCCACGGCTTGCTCTCTGCCGGGCGGCTGATTGCATCGAGGATCGCCTGCTGCTTCGTTGCGCCATCCAGCAGCGCGTTCAGCGCCTGTGGATCCTTGCCCGTATCGCGGGCCACCTCGCGCACCAGCTCCGACTGGCCAGGATGGGTCGCGGCCAGCGTCACGCCGATTCCTCCGATCCACAACAGCAACAGCACGACCAGGTATCGGAATGGATGGAACATGGAATACTTGGTCATGCAAGGCCTTTGCGGGCGGAAGTTCGGGGGCATCGAGAGCCTACCATGCAGGTCCGGGCAACTTCGGGCCATCCGCAGACACAGTGATGGCCGGATTCAGATATGCGTCTTGCGATTCGCATGGATCGACATCAGCACACCGAAACCGGTGAGCAGCGACACCGCCGAGGTGCCGCCGTAACTGATCATCGGCATCGGCACGCCGACCACCGGCAGCATGCCGGCCACCATGCCGCCGTTGACGAACACGTAGACGAAGAAGCTCATGCTGATCGCGCCGGCGAGCAGGCGCGAATACGTGTCGCGCGCCTCCATCGCGATCCACAGGCTGCGGCCGATGATGAAGGCATACAGCGCAATCAGTGCGCACACGCCGATCAGGCCGAATTCCTCGGAAAACACTGCGAAGATGAAATCGGTCGTGTGCTCGGGCAGGAAATCCAGCCGTGACTGCGAGCTGTGCAGCCAGCCCTTGCCGAAGATGCCCCCGGAGCCCACCGCGATCTGCGACTGGATGATGTGCCAGCCGTTGCCGAGCGGATCGGACTCTGGATTGAGCAGGGTCAGCACGCGATCACGCTGGTACTGATGCAGGAAATGCCAGCCTACCGGGATCATCCCCACGACCGCGCCGACGAGCAGGCCGATGCGCCACCACGCCATGCCGGACAGGAACAGCGCGAACGCGCCGGCCGCGGCCACCAGCACCGCCGTGCCCAGATCCGGTTGCTCGGCGATCAGCCCGACGGGGATGGCAATCAACAGCCCGACCATCACGATGTCTCGCCAGCGCGGCGGTAACTGGCGCGGGTGCAGATACCAGGCCACCATCATCGGCGTGGTCAGCTTGAGCAGTTCGGACGGCTGGAAGCGCATCACGCCCAGATCCAGCCAGCGCATGGAACCGCGGCCCTCGCCGAGGATCGCCACCAGCACCAGCAACGCCGTGCTGCCCAGGTACAGCCAGGGTGTCCAGCCGCGCAGCACCGATGGCGGGATGCGCGAAACCAGCAGCAACAAGGCGCCACCCAGCACGAAGCGCGCGGATTGGCCGCCGACCAGGACGAAGCTCTGATCGCCCGCACTGTAGAGCGTGGCCAGACCAACCAGCGCGAGCAGGAACAGGCCGGCCGCCAGCGGCAGGTCGATCCGTGGTCGGGTCAGGGTCCGGCGCAGGAAGCGGCGCATGCGCGTATACAGCACCTGGATCATGGATGCTCTCCGGCCGAAGCGGACACGGACGGATTGCCCACCTCAGGCCTGGCCGCGCCACCCGGCGGGGCCCCGACTGCCGCCGCTGCCGGCGGCGCGCGCACCGGCGCCGCAGTCGGCAGTCGCACACTGCCCGGAATCACGCCGTCATGGGTGGCCAGCCAGGCGTCCAGGATCTTGCGCGCGATGGGGCCGGCCGAGGAGGAACCCCATGCGCCTGCCTCGAGCAACACCACGACCGCAATCTGTGGATTGTCCGCAGGCGCATAGACCTCGAACCAGGCGCGGTTGCGACTGGCCAGATAAGCGAGGTTGCTGCGATCGTCAAAGGCACTGGTGGTGCGCGAGTAACGTTCGGCGGTACCGCTCTTGCCCGCCAGACGGTAGGGAAAGCCTGCCGCCAGCGCACGTCCGGTGCCCCGCTCGCCATACATCACTTGTTCCATGCCCAGGTTGACGGCATCCCAATCCGCTGGTTTGCGAATCACCGACGGTCCGCTGGGGGGATTGGCCAGTGGCTGGCGATCGGTATTGACACCGTCCTGCATCGCCATCACCAGGCGCGGTGCGTAAGGGATGCCGTGTCCGGCAAAGGTGGCGATCGCATGGGCGAGCTGCAGCGGCGTCACGGCCCAGAATCCCTGGCCGATGCCGGCGATCACCGTCTCGCCGGGATACCACGGCTGCTTCATATTCGCCGCCTTCCATTCGCGCGAGGGCAGAACGCCGGACGACTCACCGATCAGGTCGATCCCGGTGGGTCGGCCGAAGCCGAATTTGGCCATGTACTCGCTGAACCGGTCGATGCCCATGTCCAGTGCCAGCTTGTAGAAGTAAGTGTTTACCGATTGCTCGATCGCGCCGACCAGGTCCACTCGACCCACGCCGCCACGCTGATCGTCGCGATAGCCGCGGGTCTGCCCTGGAATGTAGAAGATGCCGGTGGAGAGGACGGTGTCCTGCGGCGTGCGCATACCGGTTTCCAGCCCGGCCAGACCGACCAGCGGCTTGACCGTGGAACCGGGTGGATACACTCCGCGCAAGGCACGGTTGTACAGCGGCGTGTCCGGATTGCCGGTCAACGCAGCGTAGTCGGTGCGACTGATTCCGTTGACGAACAGGTTTGGGTCGAACGTGGGCACGCTGACCATCGCCAGCACCTGGCCGTTGCGCGGATCGATCGCCACCGCCGCGCCGGTACGTCCGTCAAACGCGGCTTCTGCCGCCTGCTGGATATGTACGTCAAGACTCAGGTACAGGTTCTTGCCCGGCGTGGGAGCATGGGTTTCCAGCACGTGCTGGGTGCGACCATCGGCATTCACCTCCAGCAACTCGTAACCGGGCTTGCCATGCAGCACGTCCTCATAGGAGCGCTCGAGGCCGTTGCGGCCGACATGGCTGGTGCCCTGGTAGCGATCCGGATCGAGTCGCTGCAGGTCGTCCGCATCGATGCGCCCGACATAGCCGACCACGTGGGCGAACAGATCGCCAAAGGGATAGTGCCGGGTCAGGTAGGGCACCACGTCAACGTTGGGGAAACGCCAGCGATTGACCGCGAAGCGATCGATCTCGTCTTCGGTCAGGTGCATCTTCAACGGTACGCTGTCGAAACGCCGACTTTGCTTGAGCTGCTTGTTGAAAGCGTCGATGTCATCCTGGTCCAGCGGCACCACCTTGCCCAGGCGCGCCAGCAGGGCCGGCATGTCCTTGACCTGCTCGGGCACCACCTCGAGCCGAAACGCCGGCACGTTGTCGGCCAGCACCACGCCATGACGATCGTAGACCAGCCCGCGCGCCGGAGGTATCGCACGCGGCTTGACCCGATTGTTGGTGGATCGGGTGGCAAACTCGGCGTGGCGCGACACCTGCAACACCACATAGCGGCCGATCAGGCCGCCCAGGCCCAGCAGGATCAGCGCGAAGCCCACCAAGGCGCGACGCCGGAACAGGGCGCTCTCGCCGCGGGGATCCTTGAGTGCCCGCCGCTGCTTCATCTCACTGGATGCGCAACCGTGCGCGCAGGTCGTCGAGCAGCAGAAACACGAACGGCCACAACGCCGCACCGACGAAGGGCGAAATCCACCAGCTGACGGGTGGCAGCGGGCCGCCCGCGAGCATGCGCACGATCATCAACAGGATACGATCGTTCAACAACAGCGCCAGCACCGCCAGCGCCTGCTGCCACATCGGGAAGAAGCGCAACCGCGAGCGGAAACGCAGCGCGATGAAGGTCAGCGCACACAGACGCATGGCCTGTTCCCCTAGCAGCACGCCCACGAGCAGATCGGCACACAGCCCCACGCTGAAGGCCAGGCCAAGGCTCACCCGGTCCTCCGACTCCAGCGCCCAATACAGCAGGATCAGTGCCGGCCAATACGGCTTGAACGGTTCCAGCACACCGGGCAACGGGACCAGCATCAACAGCAATGCGGCCACCAGCGTGCCAGTGAACCACCACTGGTTCAGCCGCTGTCGGTTCATCGCGGCGCTCCGCGGCCGACCGGCAACCCGATCGGTGGGGCCGGTGCGCTCCCTGCCGTGCCCGGCGCCAACCCTTCAGGCGGTCCCATCGGCTTGATCAAGGCAGGCGGCCCCTCGGGCTCAGCCTGATCATGCAGCAGCAGCACGTCGGTACTGCGGTCGATGTCTGCCGCAGGCCGGGCCAGCGCCACCTGAAACATGCCGGTGGTGGCGGGCGCCACGTGTTCGATCCGGCCCACCGGGAAACCCGGCGGAAAGCGGCCGCCAATGCCGGAGGTAAGCAGCTTGTCGCCCACACGAACATCGGCGGCGAGCGGCAGGTTCGGCAGGTTCAACTGGTCACCATCGCGCGAACCATAAGCCACCGTGCGCAAGCCGGTGCGTGCGATCGTGACCGGGATGGCGTGCGTCGGATCGGTAATCAACATCACCACCGCGGTGTGCGGCAGCAGCTCTTTCACCTGCCCCATCACGCCATGCGCGTCGATCACCGGCTGACCCGGCTTGATGCCGTCGCGCGAGCCCATGTTCAAGGTCAGCTGGTAGCGGTACGCACCCAGGTCCACGCCGATGACCCGTGCCAGTTGCACGTTCAGTCCCAGACTATGCTGGGTATCGAGCAGTTGTTTCAGGCGCTCGTTCTGTTCAGCCACCGTCGCCATGCGGTTCAACTTGGCATTGGCCAGCAGCAGATCCTCGCGCAGGCGTTGATTCTGCGAGGTCAGGTGCTGGCGGTCGGAAAAGGCGACGCTGAGCGTGCGGACCCCTGCCGCCGGCAAGCCCGCGAGCCGATAGACGGGCTCCACCACCGCCGAGGTGGCCGAACGCAGCCGCCACAGCCAACCGTTGCGCTGGTCGAGCACCATCAGGACCACGGCCAGCGCGAGGTAGACGATCAGCCGCAGCGTGCCGGCTGCATTGCCGGCAAACAGTGGAGAAGATCCGTCGCGTGCGCGCGCCATGGCGGCCCCGGTTGCCGCGCGCTATTCGGGCGAGAAGAAGTCGCTGCCATGCTGATCGATCAGCTCCAGCGCCTTGCCACCACCGCGGGCCACACAGGTCAGCGGGTCATCCGCCACCTGGACGTGCAGGCCGGTCTCCTCGGAGATCAGCCGATCGAGATCGCGCAACAGCGCGCCACCGCCGGTCAGCACGATGCCGCGCTCGGCCACATCGGAGCACAGCTCCGGCGGAGTCTGCTCGAGCGCCGATTTTACCGCCGCCACGATGCCAGCCAATGGCTCGTGCAGCGCTTCGAGGATCTCGTTGGAGTTGATCGTGAACATGCGCGGCACGCCTTCGGCCAGGTTGCGTCCGGAGATCTCCATCTCCTTGACGTCGCCTTGCGGGAACGCACAACCGATTTGCAACTTGATCCGCTCGGCGGTGGACTCACCAATGAGCGTGCCGTGGTTGCGCCGCACGTAGTTGATGATCGCCTCGTCGAAACGATCGCCACCGACACGCGCCGAGGCCGAGTAGACGACGCCGTTGAGCGAGATCACCGCCACCTCGGAAGTGCCGCCGCCGATGTCCAGCACCATCGCGCCGCGCGCCTCGTGCACCGGGATGCCGGCACCGATCGCCGCTGCCATCGGCTCCTCGATCAGGAACACGTCGCGCGCGCCGGCGCCTTCGGCCGACTCCTTGATTGCACGTCGCTCGACCTGCGTCGAGCCACACGGCACGCACACCAGCACACGCGGGCTGGGCCGCAGGAAGCGCGACTTGTGCACCTGCTTGATGAAATGCTGCAGCATTGCCTCGGTCATGGTGAAGTCGGCGATCACGCCGTCCTTCATCGGCCGGATCGTGGCAATGTTGCCCGGCGTGCGCCCAAGCATGCGCTTGGCGTCACCACCCACGGCCGCGATCGTGCGCGGACCACCGGGGCCGCGATCCTGCCGGATAGCCACCACCGAGGGCTCGTTCAGGACAATGCCCTGCCCACGCACGTAGATCAGCGTATTGGCCGTACCGAGATCGATGGAGATGTCGTTGGAAAAAATGCCGCGGAACTTCTTGAACATGGGTCCGCCGTAGGTCGACCAAGCTGAAAATCAAGCTCACCAGTCTAGTCAGCACAATCAGTGCGCGCAAGGACAATGACGTTAAGAAATCCTTGCGCAACACGACCATAAACGATTTTCCTGCGCCATGGATTGAACTGCGTCACCCAGTTCGAAGTCGCCAGCGCGAGCAGATGGCGTTACGATGACAAGCTTTGACTGCCAAGATCCGGCCCGGTACCTGCGGACCGTGGCATTCGCGGCCTTCCACACCACACGGGGATCTCCTCTCACCATGCCTGCCGTCATCTGCGGATCGCTGGCCTACGACACCATCATGGTGTTCCAGGATCAATTCAAGAACCACATCCTGCCCGACCAGATGCACATCCTGAACGTGTCGTTCCTGGTGCCGGCGATGCGTCGCGAATTCGGCGGTTGCGCCGGTAATATCGCCTACAACCTCAAGTTGCTGGGTGGCGATCCGCTGCCGGTGGCCGCGGTGGGCCAGGATTTCGCACCCTACCGGCAGCACCTGGAGGAATGCGGCATCCGGCTGGATGGCGTACGCGTATTCGACAATCAGTTCACCCCGCAGTGCTTCATCACCACTGACCTGGACAACAACCAGATTACCGCCTTCCATCCCGGGGCGATGTCCAGCGCGCAGGAAAACCATGTGTGCGACATCCCGCAGATCGATTTCGCGATCGTGGCGCCAGACGGCCGCGAGGCGATGCTGCAGCATGTCACCGAATTCGCCGCCCGCGGCGTACCGTTCATTTTCGATCCTGGCCAGGCAATGCCGCTGTTCAATGGCGAGGAGTTCCGGTCGATGATCTGCCAGTCGACCTACGTGATCGTCAACGATTACGAGTCCCAGCTACTGCAAACGCGCACCGGCTGGAGCGCCGGGGAGATCGCCAGCCATGTCACCGCCTATATCGTGACCCATGGGCCGCGTGGCTCGATCATCCACGCCGGCGGCGAGAGTCATCACATTCCACCGGCACGGGAACGCGCCATTGTCGACCCGACCGGGTGCGGCGACGCGTATCGGGCTGGCCTGATCTTCGGCATCATGCATGGCAAGGACTGGCCGACGATCGGGCGCATTGCTTCGCTGATGGGCGCGCTTAAGGTCGAGCATCCGGGTACGCAGAACCAGCGTTTCGGCTACGACGAGTTCGCCGCGGCATTCCTCGACCAGTTCGGTTACGCGCTGGGCTGACCGGCACGGCGGCCACGCCTGGTTGCACTCAGTCGACGCGAAAGCCCATCGTGGCCTGCACCGCCGCCTGCCAGCCACCATACAGACGCTCGCGAAGGGACCCCTCCATCGCCGGCTCGAAGCGTCGGTCCACCTGCCACAACTTCGCGAGCTGCGCACGATTGTCCCAGACGCCCACCGCCAGGCCCGCCAGATAGGCCGCGCCCAGCGCGGTCGTTTCGGCAATCTTCGGGCGCAGCACGGGTACACCCAGCATGTCGCTCTGGAACTGGGCCAGGAAGTCATTGGCGATGGCGCCGCCGTCGGCGCGCAATTCCTTCAGCGCAATGGCGGCATCGGCCTCCATCGCCGCCAGCACGTCGCGGGTCTGGTAGGCCATCGACTCCAGTGCGGCGCGCACCAGGTGTTCCTTGCGGGTACCGCGCGACAACCCGAACATCGCGCCACGCACATCGCTGCGCCAGTACGGCGCGCCCAGGCCGACGAAGGCCGGCACCAGATAGACCCCGTCAGTGGACGGCACGCTTTCGGCACAAGCCTGCGATTGATCGGCGCTGTCCAGCATGCGCAAGCCATCGCGCAGCCACTGCACCACCGCACCCGCCACGAAGACACTGCCTTCGAGCGCGTATTCGACCTGCCCGTCCACCTTCCAGGCTACCGTAGTGAGCAGGCCTCGTTGCGACGGCACGGCAACGGTGCCGGTGTTCATCAGCATGAAACAGCCCGTGCCGTAGGTGTTCTTGGCCATGCCCGGCTCAAAGCAGGCCTGCCCGAACAGCGCTGCCTGCTGGTCGCCGGCGATGCCGCAGATGGGCACGTCGCGACCGAAGAAGTACTTCGCCTCGATGTGCCCGTAGACCTCACTGCAACCACGTACCTCGGGCAGCATCGAGGCGGGGACGCCGAACAATGCAAGCAGATCCTCGTCCCAGCATTGCTGGTGGATGTTGTAGAGCAAGGTGCGCGAGGCATTGCTGACGTCGGTGACGTGGACCTTGCCGCCAGTGAGGTTCCACACCAGCCAGCTGTCGATGGTGCCGAACAGCAACTCACCCCGGTGCGCACGTTCGCGCACGCCGTCGACATGCCGGAACAACCAGGCCAGCTTGGTCGCGGAGAAGTAGGCATCCAGCAACAGCCCGGTGCGCTCGCGCACCAGGGCATCAACCGCCGCGCTGCGCATGTCGCGGCACAACTCGGCCGAATGCCGCGACTGCCAGACCAGCGCGTTGTACACCGGCTCACCGGTCTTTCGATCCCATACCACCGTCGTCTCGCGCTGGTTGGTGATGCCAATGCCGGCCACCGCCGATGCGTCGAGGTTGGCGTGGTGCATCGCCTCGGTCAGGGTGACCTGAACGCTGGTAAGGATGTCTCGCGGGTTATGCTCCACCCAGCCCGAACGCGGGAAGATCTGCTCGAACTCACGCTGCGCGGACGACACCACGCGTCCTTGTGCATCGAATATCAGTACCCGCGAGCTTGTCGTGCCCTGATCAATGGCGACGATGAGTCCGGATTCCCCACTCATGCCGGACTCCTCGCCGTTTGGTGCGGCGATTCGCCAGTCAGCCGCGGAACCGCCGTATCCAGATAATCCTGCAATCGCCTGCGCTCATCATCATTCGTGCGCAACCCCAGCTTGGTCCGACGCCAGAGAATATCCTCACTGGTGCGAGCCCACTCGTGGCAGACGAGGTAGTCGACTTCGCGCTGATAGAGCTGGGCACCAAAATGTTGCCCGAGATCATCCAGGCAGGCGGCGTCGCCCAGCAGAATGGCCGCGCAAGTACCGTAGTGACGGAGCCAGCGATGGGCCAGCGCCACCGGCAGCCATGGCCAGCGCTGTGACCAGGCCGCGACCACGCGCTCGGCATCGGCGAAATCGCCGCCTGGCAGGGGATCACCATGCTCGGTCCATGCTGGCCGGTCCGCACCCAACGCAGCCGTCAACTGGTCGACCGCTTCTTCGCCCAGGCGCCGATAGGTCGTGATCTTGCCACCGAATACATTGAGCAGCAGCGCACCCTGGGCCGTGTCGAGCTCGACATGATAGTCGCGGCTGACCGCACTCGCGTCACCATCCTCGTCAAGCAACGGACGCACGCCACTGTAGCTCCAGACCACATCTTCGACCCGCACCGGAACACGGAAGTAGCGACTCACGGCGTCGCACAGGTACTGTCTTTCATCTGCCTCGATATGCACGCTGGCCGGGTCGGCGTCGTAGTCCACATCCGTGGTGCCGATGAGGGTGTAAGCGGTCTCGTAGGGAATCGCGAACACGATGCGCCGGTCAGGCTGTTGAAAAATGTAGGCATAGTCATGGTCGAACAAGCGAGGCAGCACGATGTGACTGCCCTTGACGAGGCGAACTTTGCGACGCTCCCGCCGGCCCAGTACGTCGGCCAGGAACGATCCGGCCCATGGACCACAGGCATTGACCAGGGTGCGCGCGCGCAACGTCTGCTGCCGGCCATCCAGTCCCTGCAATTGCGCCAGCCATGCGCCCGCTTCGACATGCGCCTCGACACAGCGAACCTGAACGCGAATATCGGCGCCACGACGCGCCGCGTCCATGGCATTGAGTACGACCAGACGCGCGTCCTGGACCCAGCCATCGGAATACACGAAGCCCCGGGAATACGTGTCTTTCAGCGGTTCACCGCTGACATGCTGCTGCAGGTCCACGGCGTGCGAATCGGCCAGCGACCGATGCCCCGCACCCAGACTGTCATACAGCAGCAGGCCCAGCCGAATCATCCACGCTGGGCGCAAGTGCGATTCGTGCGGCAGGACGAACAGCAATGGCCACGTGATATGCGGCGCCAGGCGAAGAATCACCTCGCGCTCGGCCAGTGCCTTGGCCACCAGTCGAAACTCGTACTGCTCCAGATAGCGCAAGCCGCCGTGGATCAGCTTGGTACTGGCGCTGGAGGTATGCGCGGCGAGGTCATCCTGTTCGCAAAGCGTCACCGAAAGGCCGCGTCCAGCCGCGTCCCGCGCTATACCTGCACCATTGATGCCACCCCCGACCACCAGGATATCCGTGTCGTAGCGCAAACCGCCCCTCCTCGCACGCGCAACTCAATCGCGCCTCTACATACGCCAGCACGCCGTAACGTACGCACGCGTGCCACGCGAAAGCCACCGCACCCACGTGATAAAGCTGTGGGAACAACAATGGCGCAGCTCGGCCACTGCTGACAAGGGTGGTACGGGATTGGCCCCCTGTCGGTGGCCTGTCGCAGGGTGCCATCGGCGATCATCACTGCACCAAAAAGCCCCCACCGTTGTCGGCGAGGGGGGTGTCGGGATACCTGACTGGCGTCGAAGCTGAGCTGTCAAAAGCCGCTCTCCCGTCGCGGTCTCTTGATCAGATATCGATTGAACATGGGAACAACACCGGCGGGCAGTGCCCGCCCTACGGCGCGCCGATGGTAGGGCGGGCACTGCCCGCCGGCTCTACGGCACCCATGCAAGAGGTGATCAACAGACAGCTCTCGTCGGGAGAGGTCATTTCTTGGATAAAGCCCCTGGCGGTGACCTGTTGCACCCGAGTTCGACAGTTCGCACGGGAATCCCACTCATTTCGCCTCTAAAATCACGGTGGAATGCGAGTTTGCGGGTCGCATTTCGCAAATATCGTGTAGTGGCACGTTTGTTAAATGACATATCTATTTGACATGGCTTACCACATGAGTAAAGTCGTGGCATGTTTCTCAAGATCACTCGCTCCGGACCGCGCCGCTATCTGCAGTTGGTTGAGGCGTTTCGCGATGAGGCC